>PVBE012066793.1_pt1 | contig 43670 bp, 44 predicted proteins | sample 1631181 | NCBI WGS metagenome assembly PVBE01 (sample SAMN08397723, study PRJNA350692) | Marine metagenome, whole genome shotgun sequencing project. | isolation source: water | place: Pacific Ocean | collected 2012-04
AGGGCAGCTATGATCTCAGCACTTACGGACCCACCCGCCGGGGCCAACGTGCCATCCACATCCAAAGCCACGAGCCGTATGTTAGTCGTCGTAGGACGGCTCCTCACCAGCATCGACCTCGATCGCATCAATTTCTTCGTCCGCCGGCATCTCCCCGGCCTCCATACGCCGGAGCACACCTTCGTACTCTCCAGGTATGTCCTCGCCCATTTCCTCAGACATCTGACGAGTCATCTGCGCAAGACTACGAGGATCCCCTGACTCCATATCGGGGATCGCTTCGGCCATGCCCTCGTCTGCCCCCGCAAAGTGATCGTCACGACCGACGGCATTGCCTCGAAGCAACGTGGGCCGTGAAATAAGGCGTTCCAACGCCCGTTGACCACAGTAAGGACAGTCGGGGATAGCAACAGCAGCCAACGTCTTAAACAGACGAGTGGATCGACGCTGACACGAGCCACAGCGATACTCGTAAACTGGCAAGGACATCCTTTCATGTAGCTAAACTACATACGATTGTAAAACGGTAGGTGCCGTGTGGGCCTCAGCGATCTACAGCACCTTTTACGACTGAAGACGCGACGCAGTTGAATGAGAAAACTACGGATCCGCCCACGCCCACCCTTTCGAGGCGACTGGCGCCGCCGCTCAGGTCCTAGAGCGACGGCCATTACGGCCCTCTCCTGGCTGGCGCACCTCGCGATTCGGCCGTCGCCACCACATGACCACCCGTTACCACGAGAGACCAAACCATCCATTGTTGTCATTAAGCCAATGGCGCTTGGTGATGTGCTGCGGGCAACCGTGTTCACGAACGCGCTGCGCCGGGCCATACCGGGTAGCCGCATAACGTTTGCCGTCGGCGATTACGCACGAATCGCCCTGCTCAACAACCCTGACATCGATAACGTCTTACCCATGGGTCTACTTGGAACACCCCGCCGATACGATCTACGCGGCTATCTCGCATTCGCTCGAACACTTCAGCACGAACAGTACGACGTCGCGTTTGTCCTCGACCGATCGCCTGCAATGACGCTCCTCCCCTACCTCGCACGCATTCCCTACCGCATCGGGTTAGACAGTCGCCATCGTGGATTCTCCAACACGACACGCGTCCCGATCCTGCAGGACGAAAATGAAATATCGGCCTATCGCCGCCTCGCAGCTTCCGTAGGCATTGATGCCTCGAGCTCTTCCTGTATCTTTTCCCCTAACCCCGAAGACACAAGCGTCGCTCGTCGGCTCGCGGAGGAATTCGGCCCCGCTGAAAGTGGTCGTCACGTCCTTATTGCCCCTGGTGGCGGCATGAACCCTGGCGCCGTGGACTTAACCAAACGATGGCCCGCAGAACGGTATGCGGCCCTCGGCGATCATCTGGTCAACGAATTTGGCGTTCACATATCCCTAATCGGAACTGCGTCCGATGCCAACTCTATAGGCGCGGTAAAAAGAGCAATGACATGCCCGATGACAGATCTAACCGGACGAACAAGCTTCGGCCAACTTGGCGCGCTCATGAGCCAAAGCCAACTCGTCATCGGAAATGATTCGGCAGCCACACACCTGTCTGTAAGTGTGGGGACACCCACCGTGACGGTATTCACATCTACAGAACCATGGATTTACGGCTCGGATGAAAAACACGCAGCATCCGTATCAACAGGGAGCCCAGAGGAAGGTTTACGAGAAATCCCGACGGTAGAAATGGTCTTGGCCGCCGCCCGACAACTATTGCGTGGCGCCAACTAGACTCACGTGAAGAACTATTTTGGCGATCGCCTCGCGAGCGTTGCTTCAGTTATGGCGTCCAAAAACTCGGGCACGTCATCAGGCTCCCGGGCTGTGATTATGTTCCCATCGATCACAGCTGGCCAATCATAGTTATAGGTTGCCCCCATGGTTACCACATCATCACCGCAAGCGGGAGTCCCGGCTATTTTCTTACCGTCAACCAGGTCTGCTGCTGCCAGTACCAGTGGACCGTGGCAAATTGCCGCTACAATTTTTCCGGCGTCATAAAATTGTTTGACGAGCTCAACGACATAGCCGTCTTCAATACAGTGCCATGGACAAAATGCTCCAGGAATTAGGATCGCATCAAATCCACCTGGCGTAAGTTCGCTTAGTGGAACAACTGGGTACCTTGCGGCTCGGAGTTCCTGAAAGGGGACAGACATACCAAAATTCCCCATGACAACGTCGAGTCCTAGCATCGGCGGTCGAGACACCACAGGGGGCGAGAAGGTCCCAAGGGTGATCTCTGCTCCACGCCAGGTTAACTCCATAGCCGGCACACATAATTCGACATCTTCAAAATCTTGCCCGGCAACAATTAGAATGCGGTGACCCTCGAGCACATTCTGTTTGTCATCCTCATAACCAGGATCAAAGATTCTAGAAAGTTCGCGCACAAACTCTGCGCACGCATCACTATCTCGAGCAGTAAGAAGCTGGCCGTCCCGTACAACGGGAACATCCTGAAAATTTCCCAACCTTTTCAGGAAGGGCTGTATTACTTTATAACCAGTTAGGTTCTTCCCATTACATAAACCGGCACTCATCAATACCATCTGACCGCACTCTAAGGCCCCTACGACGGCACCATTTTCATAAGCTGAGCCAACAAATGCTGTTACCGCTTTGTCTGCCCGGAGCACATCAGCCGAATGACCACCAAGAACAATCAAGCCATCAAACTCGGTTGCCATCTCTGCTGTGAGGCTAGCCGGATCTTGAAGGGTAAGAGAGGTGTACCGTTCTCCAGGGAGCATCGTAGGAATTGGGTCGAGAGGTAGGCCAAAGGTACCTGTGACTACATCCGAGGTCGCTGGACGGGTGAACTTCCACGCCACGCCGGGCCATCCAATCACCAGATTCACTACCTCAGCCCCAAACTCACTGAGATACTGAATTAAGTAGTACGCCTGAAAATCACTAAACTCTGGGCCCGCAAGTAAAGCGATCCGTTTCCCTTCCAACGCCCCCCGCTTAACAGGCTTTTTTTTCCTCATATCTTGTCCTTTCTTCAGTACGCCCTGTCTTTATACCGGGCTAGCTGGCTTCCACAGCCACCCGCGACCCAACGCGAAAACCAACCGTCCTCTGGCCAACAAGCGCCACATCATTTTCCTGCCAGACCGCAACCGGTCGACCACCAGTCACAACCCGGTAAATATTTCGGAGCGGACAACAGTAACAACGAGGAGACCGCGCTCGACATATCGTCGCACCCAGATCCATCAAGCCCTGGTGGTAGTCGAAATGTCGCCGAGCGGGCACAAGCGCCTCTGCCAATACCTGTAATCGACGACCGTCCAAATAAATCGAACCTTCTACAGGGAGCCCCACAGTTCGAGTAAGTACCCGAGCCACATTGGTATCCAGAAGCGCAGCCCGACGACGCAATCCAAACACATACACCGCAGCCGCAGCATACGGGCCTAAACCAGGAATACCACGTAGCGTTTTTAGATCGTCCGGCACTTGGCCATCGTGATACTCCACGATATGCCGGGCTAATTCCTTTAACCAAAAACCTCGAATGTGATAGCCAAGGGGATCGGTCAGGGCCTTAACATCAGCTAACGACGCGCCATACAAATCCTGGGCTCGTGGCCATCGATTGACAAAGGCCTCGTAGACCGGTTGAACTCGAGCAGCCTGCGTCTGCTGCAACAAGATCTCAGACACCGCTACTTGGTAAGCACTGGCATTTACTCGCCATGGGAATTCACGACCGTTTCGCCGGTACCATCGAACCAAGCGATCCTGGAAGGCATGCCGAAATTTCCTATCGAGTTCGACCATCGATTAACACCCCACCGTGTTACCAAGCCACCAGGAATCGTCAGATGACCATCCAATATTTCATACGGCCGTCCACTTTTCACGTCAACATCGGCGACGCAAACGACAGTGATCAGAAAGTCCACGTTCGATCAGCCACGCACGTCACCACCATTGGTACCATCATGTTTTGGCACGTTTAGGGTGCACGCTTGATTCGACTAGCCCTTATCGGATGCGGCCGCAACGCCTCGGTACTCGCCGAAGCAATTGGTGCGTCGGAAAACTGCGAGCTTGCATTCGCTATCGACATCCATGAGCAGGCGGCCCTCAACATCGCAACAGCCACACACACGGAACCCTATGTTGGAGATCTTGCCCAGCTACTCCAAGACCGATCACACGACATCGACGCAGTCGTCATCAATACGCCTAATGATCAACACGCCCAGGATGCGAACGCTGCAATGTCAGCAGGAAAACATCTACTCGTTGAAAAACCTTTGGCACTAACGTCCGAAACTGCTGGTCGCCTTAATGAGCAGGCTCGCTCGTCCAACACACTCCTCATGGTGGCACACACGTTTCGATTTATGCCTGCTGTTCGACAAGTCCGTCGGGCTCTAGACGCAGGTGAACTCGGACGTCCCGGCATGTTGCGAATTCATCGATGGCTGTCTATATCCACCGACTCGTCATCGGAATGGGAAAATGACACCCAGCAGTCCGGCGGCCTGGCAATTCACGAAAGCATTCACGAGATCGACCAGGCTTTGTGGCTTTTTCGTGAGCATCCGAACCAGGTACATGCCGTTGCAGCGCCTCACCACATCCAGGTTCATCTCGGATTCCCATCCGGAGCGATGGCGATCTTTGATGTAATGACCGGACTTCCTTCAGGCGAGGGCTACTATGCACTAACGCTCATAGGGTCCCTTGGATCTGCGTATGCCGACGATCATCACAACATGCAATTGGTATACCGTGGTGGCCGTCCTGAAGCATTCGCCGCCAATCAGCATGCGCTCGGGGTAAATGCGCAGATTGAAGAGTTTATTGCGGCCATAACGCAACAGCGCCAACCGTCCCCCAGCGCACCAGATGCCATCGCCGCGATTCATATTGCCGAAGCTGCCAACCAGTCAGTGCTAACTGGCGAATCCGTGCGTATACCAGCAGATGATCATGCCCACGAATAAGATCTACCGAGTCCTCGCGCTCAGCGCTGCTAAACATGAATATGTTGCAACCGCGTTCACTCATCATCCCCGGTTCAAAGTAGTCGGAGTAGCTGACGACACCTCGGCCGAATCCTGGATCCATCAACGAAACGAGGCTCTGGCGAACGATCTCTCAGTACCCTACGAACGCGACGTAGACAAAGCGATCCAGACTCTCGCGCCAGATATTGCGGTGGTCTCGTCGGAAGCCGCTCGGCACGCATCGCTGAGCATCCGAGCGGCCGAAGCAGGGCTCCATGTCGTGCAAGACAAACCCATGGCGCCCACGGTGGATGACTGTGACGCAATAGTTCACGCAATAGAACGGGCAAATGTTCAATTTCTCCTTTGGAACCGAAACACGCACCCGTCAATTGTTGATGCCCGCAACATAGTCCGGGCAGGTGAAATCGGAACACCGCAAAGCGTCCACATCGACTTCTTTTTCTCAAAAGACGCGGGCATCCTCATCGACAGCGAAGAGGAGGAGGAAATCCCGGCCTCATGGCTTGGTGAAGGTGAACTCACAGTCGAAGGTATTTATCCGTTGGCCTATATCAGATACATCCTCAGCCTCGATGTTGAACGAGTGTTTGCCCGAACGTCCGCTCACTTTTTCAAACGCCATGCAGCTCGTGGGGTCGAAGACATCGGCACGGTCACCCTGGAACTTGAAAATGGGGCCATTGGATCTCTTTGTATCGGCCGTATAGGACGACCCAGCCATCCAAACCTCGGCGAAATAAGAATCCACATAACCGGAACTAACGGTGCGCTGGTTATTGCAGAACCAAGACCAGAAATCGCGGTTCATGCGCGAGGGTTGAAAATGACTGATTTTCGAAATCGGCGAACCGACGAAACCCCTGACCGAAAGCAGGTCGACCACTTTGTTGCAGCGCTCGACGATGGAATTGACACACTACTCACCGCTCGTGAAGGCCGTCACATTGCAGCAATCGTTGAAGCGGCCAAGACTTCCGCCCAATCCAATTTAGCGACTGAAGTGGCTCGAAAAACCCATGATCAGTAGATCATGTCGCCGTCGGCGTTAATCGGCCCCGCAAGACTCGATCAAGCGAATCCCGCGCGAGATTATTCATATCTTCAAACCCAGAAAAGTTCCGAGCAGTCACTATAAACACTCCACAGCCCCGCTGAAGACCCTCGCGACAATGCCCCTCAGTCTTGCCAAGCATCGTAAAAAAAGTATGTCCTAACGGACCGTCCACATCTGCAACGTCCTGAATCCCTTCTGCAACCAAACCATCCAATTCAGCAGGCAACATATTGACCGCAATAATGATTGTCCCGCGGGCAAACTCGGATTTCAGAAAGTCAAAATTGACCGACTCACGAGCATCGCCATGAATCATCAGAGCAGTTGACTGTTTCGATTCGACCTCTTTGAAGGTCCCTACCGTACGAATCGCATATTCAGGATTATCACGATCGCTGAGCGGTAGTCGGCGATCGATCGGCACGCTCGACGGTTCGTAGTACACAAGAAAATCCAGACCTAACTGACTAACTAATCGACCAAACAAAACAAACAGTGCAAACACAAGAGCCGAAACGGTAAAAATCCATAGGACACGTTTCTCGCGAGAAAGCAGGGCATTCGGCATTGAAAAAACCGACCGAAACAACGAGCTGGCAACCGATTGTACGAATGTACTTGGGATAGCCACAGCCGACACGCGACAAACCATCTAGAATCGTTCCGATGGGATCAGTTGGGTCCGATGGAAGCGCAAACCATAGACGCAAACAATGAAAGCTCTAGACGGTGCCTCTTCGTACCTCATCAAAATAACCGTCACGTTTTGGCTGCCGCCACGCTTCATCTAATGGCGGGCTCGAGCAGTCACGACGGCGGTCCGGTCCGTGACCCGAGCCCGCCCCCTCCCCTCACTAGATATCAGCATGCCTGAGATCGGCCTGACATTGATCGCACCTGGCGCAATTCTGGTCGCCTTGTCGCTTGTGTATTTGCTCTGGATTAGCGGACGCCCCGTTCGCCCTCCAGAATCTCGATCCGACGCAGCTACACACAAGCGATTCACCAGAAACGCACTAACGCCCCTAATGACAACAGGGCTAGACCGGATCACGTTTTGGGCGTTTTGGATCGTAGCCCTACGAATTCTTGGACCGCAACAAAACGGAGAATACGCCTTCGCGGCAAACCTGCTGACGTATTTCGCTGCACTTTCCGACTTTGGCCTGGGGACTGTGTTGACTCGTGATCTCGCCCAACAAAACACCATCCTTAAACCCTTGTTTAGAACAGCACTAGCAATTCGACTTCGTCTTGTTGCGATAAGCGCCCCGATCATGGCCGCGGTCGCGATCATTTACTTTTTGGCGGGATCAGTTTCGATTGTCACCGTGGCGGCAACAGCTCTGTTGGCCATCGGTCTTCTGCCGACGGCTGTGGCCCAAGCATACGCTTCAGTTTATGGTGCTTGGGAACGTATGGATCGACGCGCCATCGTAGCGGCTGGCACGTCAGTGCTCACAGTTGGTCTCAGCCTCATGCTGCTCGGGGCCGGAACTGGAATCATGGGCCTATCAATCGCCGCTATCGTGTCTGGAACTGTTTCGTTTCTTACGCTCGCTCGACCCATCGGCTTCCATTTAGTGATGGAGCGGCTAAATGAGAAATCCCCGGTCAAACCCCTACTTAACGCCGGCCTCCCTTTAATGCTGAATGGATTACTTGCTACCGCCTTCATCCAGATCGATGTGTTGATCCTTCAAGCAATCCAAGGAACAGAAACTGTTGGACATTACAACGCAGCCTTCAAATTTATTAACGCACTCAATGCACTCCCTGCAGCCATTATGCTTGCCGCATTCCCCTTGATGGCTCGCGCAGCAGACGATCCACAAATCCTTTCGCGATGGACCATACGAACATGGCGGGTACTCGCATCGCTAGGTGCGCCAGCAGTCATTTTCCTTTTCACCTACTCAGATTCGATTGTGGCTACCTTGCTTAGTGAACAGTTCCTACCGATTACCGCTCAGGCGCTGGCCATCTTGGCTTGGTTCCTGCCACTTAGCTTTCTGAACGGAACACTGCAGTACGTAATGATTGCCAAAAACCGCCAATGGTGGCTAACCCCCGCATTCCTTGTTACAACGATCTTTAACGTCACGACCAATCTGGCCTTGATCCCAACATTCGGTTTTCAAGCAGCTGCCGGCACAACAATTGCGAGTGAAATTGTGCTGCTTGCGATCTTGGCGTGGTTACTACGGCACGACCGACTTCTACTGCGACTCGTTGAGCCTGCCACCCGCCCAACGCTTGCAGCCGGCGCCTTTGCCCTAGCCGCGTGGCTGCTCCGCGACATGCCATGGATACCGGCTGCCACGGTCGGGCTTGCTGTTTATACGGCAATGTTGTTTGCGTCCGGCGGAATTAGATCTCCGCTGCGTAAGGCGAAAGGATTGGCCTAAACCCAGATGTTCTTCCAAGAACAATGGTGACCATTATCTCTGGCAAAATCATATGAACACCAATCATCTATCGCAGCGGACAATTAAAGGGAACAATCAAATGAACCTGTGTGTTGTATCGACTTTTAGTTGCACTACTGATGACTTCATGGCGATGGTCGCGGATTTTGAAGAAGAACTGCAGCCTTGTGTTTCCGATTGGGAAATCGCTGTAATAAACGATCACAAAATCTGCACAATGTTGAATGTGACGGATATGGAAGCATTCCAAGCCATCATGACGGGACCAAAGATGACCGAGTGGGATGCTGCAAATAATTGCGTTGACGTCGTCTACTCACTCGAACAAATTAATTAACTAACCCGCTAAAACTCCGGTTGTGGCCCCTGAATGTGTCCGCAACGAATACAAAGGGTGTTGAGTTTTTACGTGGGCGCAACCGAGTAATCCCGCACCGGTGTTACCCGTGGAATGGTTCTATACGCGTGACTATCGCCCTTTAGCATCTCCTTGATATAAACGCACGCCGTCAGCGAATCGGGCCTCCATGAATCGTGCGTAATTCGAATTCGCTTTTTATCGGGATGCTCGGCTTATCTATATCAATAGGACCCAACCAGAGATAACTCACCCCCGGATGAGCAATCCCTGAGAGCTTGCCGTTCGCCGGCAATGCTCGACCGTCAGGAGTCAAAAAGGCAATAAAAGCTTCGTATCGACCAGGTTTTGCCTCTGCTGGAACCCATAGCGCGGTTCGCACTTGATATGTCTCACCCGACTTCCATTCTGAAGTCCGACGCATAACCAAATCTTGCGCAAACAAGTCCTTGGAATAGATGGTTCCCTCAGAAGAACGCAACCAAACCCTGAGCCGAAGATCGTAATCTACCGGCCGTACTGACTTCATGAAGAGCGTAAATCGGACGCCATCACCCGCTTCACGTGCTCCCTGATCTGCACGTGCACCAGTGAATTGGATTAGTTCAGTCGAGAAATCATCTCCCAAATCCACATGCCCGCTCCGATCCACCAAATCAAGCACGTTCGTCATGTAAAGCTGCAATACGCCATTCCGATAAACCTCAGATCGAGCCTGCCATTGCGATGAAAGCCATGCCGCGACATGCCCATTAGGATCCGCCTGTTGCAATCCGGCGAGAACCACCCAAAGCCTTCGGTGATTGTTAGCAGCCCGAGAAAGCTTGGCATTTACTTCTTCCGCGGTAACAGCCGGCGGCACTTCTTCCGGAAGAAACCACACATCTACTTTGTCCAAAAAGTCGGGGAAGTAGTGCCGCCAATACCAGCCCTGCCACGGCCCCGCTAGAACCACAGCATCGCGGAACTTACCTTCATCCCTACCTGGGCGTCGAGGCCTCGCCAAATTCTCGATCGTGGATGTTATCGATCGATAGTCTCCGCGTTGATATTCCTGATAGTAACTACGAGCAGCATAGGTTGGGCCAGCCGTCACCATCACAAGTAACCCCACAGTAACGACAGCCAACAAGCCCCTTCGGGGTAACGCTGTAAACGCAAGGGCCACGAAAACGGCTAACGCAGGAACAGCTGGAAGCAGGTACCGAGCCTGGTAGGGCTTGTCGAATAAGAGAAGAAAGCCCAGATACGCTCCGGCAACGCCAATCTGCGCAAGCAATAGCCATCCACGACGACGCATCACTGCAATACCAACCCCAAAAATCGCGAGGCCTATCAAGAGACCACCCACGATTACGCCAGCGCGACCGCCGCCACGAACTGCTATGTCGCCAAGAAACACATCCATCCAGGCGACAGATGCGACCTCTCGAATGACTGTCAATCCAAATCCTCCAGTTCCGAACGCTGGAAGACTCTCGTGCACGCCACGCGAAAGGAGCACCCATGGCAGGAGTAGAGCGATCCCCATCAGTTCAATGCACACAAAGGTGATCGCCGACCGACGTTGGGTACTAAATCGCCAAGGCAAAACAATGTTCATAGCAACCACAGCCAGGAACACGGAATAATCGATGTACCCTCCGACCACTACCAGTAACCCAAGCCAACACCAATCACGGCCCCGCCCATACTGCATAGCGCGCTCAAAGATCCACAGCGACAGCACGGCGAACAACGTCGCGGGAACATACATTCGAGCCTCGCGACTAAAGAAGACCAGAAGTGGCGACCCCGCCACAATCCCAGCCGCCAGCACAGCTGGCCAAACCCGGATGTATAAGCGAGCTAACCGATAAGTAGCCGGGACGAGCAACAAACCAAGAAGTACCGATAGCCATCTGACTATTGGTTCCTGTTCGCCAAACCAAGTCGTCCAATAATGAAGACCAATGTAATAGCCAGGCGGATGTTCAAAGGGCGCTGCGGAGATAGCCGCGACAATGTCAACGGGACTTGATCGGGCGTACCAAACGGCCGCGACCTCATCAAAATCGAAATCACCCAGCGTATTTAGTCTAAATCCACGAAGAATTGCGCCGCCCACTACCAACAACAAAAGCACAACCCTAGGCGAAAAAACCATCCGAAATCGATGGACAGCCTCAGATCCGACTGTTCGGCCAAGAACCTCGTTAAAGGCCATAAACCTCCCGGGTACGTCGTGCAATCTCGCTCCAGCTATGCCGCTCGGCTACCGCAAGTGAACCTATCGCCAGGCTATCTCGCTTCGCGCCATCGTTGCGAAGGGAGGCAAGTTCTTGAACCAAAGCCTCAACATCTCCACGAGGGATGAATACGACTTCGTGACCAGCAACATCTACCACCCCATCTACTTTGGGCTCTGTGGTTACCACTGGAATGCCATGCGCCACCGCGTTCATAAAAGACCCTCGACGAGATGACAGTCCTTCTAGAAACGGTAACGCGACGACATCACAGGCTTTAAGCCACATGGATATCGACGCCGGATCCTGCACGCCTGTCTGAACTATATTTAAGCCTGCAAAAACACTGTCCCCCACCAGCACTTCCGACCTCGCTCCAGTAATGCTTGGACCGGCTGCGCCAATAAGCGCTAGCGTGACACAAGGCCCCTTGAGCTCTGGCCGATGCATAGCTTCCGCGAGAATACGAATACCTTTACTTGCTTGCCGGAAACCGAAATATCCAACAACGAACTCTTTGTTCGAGAGATTTAAACAATTCCGTGACGAGTCACGATCCAAGAACTGTCTCCCTGGTTCGATGGTTGGACCTGCTGGAATCCAAGACCTGAGGACCGCCGCATCTCTATTCGCATCCGCCCAGCGCCGGTCTAGCTCGTCAACATATATGACGGAGTCTGCCATCCGTTCAAGCTGCCGAAGAAACCAAGAACGGCAACGGCCAGCTTTTGGAAACAAGTATGGTTCATTTAAATCGTGAAACGTCACGACAATACGGCCAACCAACTTGAAAACACGAGCAAGAAAAGCAATAGCAAGCAACTCGCCAGGCCGAGCAAATGCACCAGCCTGAAACTGTACATGCAAGACATCGGGCCGTATCTGACGCACGATGCGAAGCGCACCAATCACAGATTGAAAGAGAAATCTAGTGGTGAGCGACCTCACTGACTCCCTCTCACTATCGTTACTCCGAGATTCAGTCACGACCTCGCAGACAAGACCAAGAGACTCAAGAGCCGACCGCAGCTTGAGTGCATGATCACCAACACCCCCGATACGAGGTGGATATTCCCCTGTCACCAACAGGACATGGTGAGCAGCCCTGTTCATAACCAAATCACCGTCGCCATCCGAACCATTGCCATATGGTCACAGCAACAATCTGTCGGATTTCACTGACCGCAGATTTCCGCTGCGATGGCCTGCACATGCGCAACAGTTGCTCTCCGAATCTCAAAATCCCCGTTGTAGCCACGAACAATCGAAAAAACACGGCCACGGGCACGCCCCAAGTCTTTGCCACATACCGATAGCGGCTGCGAAAAAACCTCTGCTCCCTAGCCACCGTATCCTGATCCGCACTGGCCGACCCCTGGTGAAAAATATGGGCATCTGTCGTAACTGCACAACGCCATCCGGATAGCGCTAGCGCCTGCAGCAGATCCAGTTCCTCGGAATACATTTCATATCCAACATCGAATCCTCCGGTTGAAAACAAGGCGTTTCTCCGGAAGCAAAGACATGCGCCGATCAACCACTCCGGTTCAGAAACATGTTCCCCAACCATGTAATAACGACGTAGGGCCGTCATATCTGGAAGGAATCGTTGAATGATCGTCCCGTCAGCGATCGCGGCCAAAAGACTTGGAAACCTTCGCCCTGGAAATATGGTCAACCCTGATGGCCCTCGCTGCATCGGAGCAACACACCCAAGCTCTGGGTTGTCTCGCAAGTGAGAAAGCATCGCTCCTAATGCACCACTCTCAAGCGAGGCATCAGGATTTAAGACAAGCACTGCATCACCGCTCGCCTGCGAAATACCAATATTTGCAGCAGCACCAAAACCCATATTGCGATGTGTTTGAACACGACGAACATCCGGGAATGCGCTCTCAACCACCTGAAGCGTGCCATCACCCGACTTGTTGTCTACAACAACAATGTCCAACGGGCCAAGCACCTCATGTGACGCGTCGATGACAGACGTTACACACGCACCAATGTGGCTTGCCGAATTCCAAGTCACAATAACGACCGAAATCGAATTCATGCGCCCAGCACTCATCGCTTCGTGGAGGGAATCCCAGAAACGCGCCTACTGCGGAAGAACCGCTGAACATGCCATTCATGTTCCGCCATTAAAATCGCCAACAACAAACCGACCTGACCATCTCGATATCCGCGCAACGTGAACATACGCCGCCAGAACTCCCGTACCGGTTGAAAGAACATCGCCGTAACTCGACGCTTCACTCCCGACCGAATCATCCCTTCAGCCACGAGTTGAGCATATACCCGTTGTTGCCTTCGAAATCCCCGCACATCCTCATAGCTCAGGTGAAGCAATTCACATTCGAGGTGTCCCACACGACCGTCGATTTCAGCAAGTTCGTGAACCGGTCGATCGCGATCGTAAACCGCATGCCGACGGTCCATTAGGCGGAGCTGAAAGTCTGGCGACCAACCCGTAGCCCTCATCCAATGACCAAATATCCGGTTTCGTCTGGGCACCCAATAACCGAAGAACTCTTCCACTCCCACTCTTCGTACGATCTCATCCCTCAGTTCATCAGAAACGCGTTCATCTGCGTCAACAAAAAATACCCAATCATGTGCAGCTAATCGGAGCCCGGCCTCGCGTTGATCAGAAAAATTCGCGAATCGACGCTCGACAACGCGAGTCCCGTGGGCATCAATCCGTGCCGACCCATCCACGCTAAAGGAATCAATCACGAGTCGTTCGTCAGCCCAGCTAAGGGATTGCAAACAATCAGCGAGATCCTGGGCCTCGTTCCTAACAAGGACGACCGCGCTTACGGTGCTGGCAACAAGCATCAGTCGACAGCTAATGCGGCCCGAGCCGCCTTGTATGCCTCTCTACGGGAACCCGGAAGATTCGCACGAACCGTGAGAGCAACCCACATCAAAGCCACCAAACATTTAGCCACCGGAGCCGCCCGATGCTTTCTATACCACCGCGCCCTACTCCGATATAGCTGAGGAATAAACTTAGACTCAAGAGACCGTGTGCTCGCCGCCTGAACATGCGTGACAAGCGCAGCGGGGACATGTAGCACTTTCCAGCCCGCAACCTGAAAGCGACGGCAAATATCAATCTCTTCGGCGTACATCCAGTACTCGACGGAAAAACCACCAGCAGATTCGAACGCCTGCCGCCTCATCAACATAAAAGCCCCCAGAACATAGCCCACCACCCGGGGATTCCTCCTTGACCATAGCCGTCCATTAAGCCGAGAGCCACGAAATCGATCGGGTAACGGGAGTAAATCAAAAACTGCTTGTCCTACACCGGGAAACGCAAACGCTGAATCCTGAACCGTTCCATCTGGATTGAGAAACAAGGGACCAACACATCCATTCTCAGGATCCGCACGCAGCACCTGTAATAAATGATCCACCGAGGCTTCGTGCGCCCAGATGTCGGCATTGGAAACCAAGATAAACGGCGCTCCATCTCGACTTACGCCGACGTTTGCGGCCCCGCCGTAACCCGGGTTATCCGGCTTGTCAATAACGGTCACGCCCAACCCAAGATCTTCAGTAAGAGGATCTACATTTGTGTTGGAGGCTGTATTAACAACTGTGATTGACGCAATCCCTGCATCGCACGACTTGACACTAAGAACCGCACGGCGAGTTAAGGCCACCTGTCCATGAGTGACAACAACAACATCAATCACAATGCAATCACCATGCATCCACCACACACCACAATCGAGGCCTCACCTAGTTATCCCGACCGGCGAGGTGTTGCGGATGCAAGCCTTATTTAACTTGTGCGGTTGCACCAACCTCTTGAAGCTTCTCAACGACCCCGTCAGCCTCCTCCCGAGACAGACCCTCTTTGATCGATCCCGGCGCGTCATCCACTACTGCCTTCGCTTCCTTTAGGCCAAGACCCGTAATTTCTCGTACCGCCTTAATCACTTGAATCTTCTGTTGACCAACCTCGGTGATTTCGACTGAAAATTCCGACTGTTCCTCAGCTCCATCGGCAGCACCGTCACCCGCGGGGGCCGCCGCAACTGCAACTGGAGCAGCACTTACGTTGTACTTGTCCTTGAGCGCCTCTACAAGCTCTGCCAATTCAAGCACAGTCATTGCATCCACCGCTTCAAGAATGTCGTCCTTTGAAAGTTTTGCCATCTCTATCCTCCTTGAGCTTCAGTAGCTCCAAGCTGATCCACACGCCCTTGGAGCGCATAGACAAGACCACTAATCAATCCATCAAGTACGTGAACAAATCCAGAAATTGGGGAGTCAAGGGTCCATACCAACTCAGCGTTGAGCTGATCTCGCCCTGGAATAGAAGCGAGTCTTAAAACGCTCGTGGAGTCAAGAACCTGACCTTCAAACATCGCGCCACGAATATCGAGTGACGGATGGTCGTCAGCAAAATCTCGAAGGGCTCGGGCAGCAGATGGCACGTCTTCATTTCCAAAGGTAAATGCCGATTGCCCAACTAACATCGGTCCGAGACCGTCCATTTCAGCGTCGCCAGCCGCACGCATAGCCAAATTATTCTTGACCACCCGAAAGATGGCCCCCGTCTCTCGGATGCGGGCTCTGAGCTCCTGCTGATCGGCGACCGATAAATCCTTATAGCCGGAAACAATGCTTATTGACGCGTTCTTCATCAACACAGCAATTTCGTCAACCAAAGCGGCTTTCTCACTTTTCGTTGCCACCGTCACCACCTCCTTCACATTTCCCAAAAAAATTCGAGCGGCGCGCCGGATTGTGCTGCCACTCGATCGTCCGTCCGCGCCTCGACGGGCTCTCCCTTCTAGGAAGATTGCTTGGCCCGTTATCTTTGGCTATTCAGTTTTATGTGCTAGATATTTTTCCCAACTCCGTGTTTACGATGTAGGCACAGCCGATCCGGCGAAAACAACTTGGGGATCTAGGGGAATCCCTGGACCCATAGTTGAACAAATGCTCAACGAATCAACATATGCACCTTTCACAGCACTCGGCCGAGCACTGGAAACTGCCTCAATAACCGAGCTCAGATTCTCCAACAACGCGTCTCGACCCATCGAGACTCGGCCTATCACTATATGCAGATTGGCCAAGCGATCAACACGAAATTCGACTCGACCGGCCTTAAGCTCCTCCACTACACGAGCAACATCATCTGTAACAGTTCCCGCTCGTGCATTCGGCATCAACCCTCTCGGCCCAAGAATGCGCCCAAGCGGCCCAATAATCCGCATGTTGTCGGGGGTCGCAACCGCCGCATCAAATTCCACCCATCCGCCCTGAATCTTTTTTGCTAGATCATCAGTGCCGACCTCGTCTGCCCCAGCATCTCTGGCCTCTTGAGCGCGATCGCCACTAGCAAAAACGACCACCCGCGTTGGGCGACCCGTTCCATGCGGCAACGACAAAGTACCTCGAACTTGTTGGTCCGCATGCGCCGGATCCACACCAAGCCGCGCATGCAACTCAACCGCCTCATCAAATTTCGCCTTCGGCAGTCCAACAAGCAGCTCCACAGCGTCTTCTAGTCCGTGCTGTACATTCTTGGGAACAGCCTCCCGAGCTTGCCGATAACGCTTCCCGTGCCTTGTCACGATTAATCCTCTACTTCGATGCCCATGCTGCGGGCCGTGCCGGAAATGATTTTCATCGCCGCATCCATATCGTACGCGTTCAAATCAGACATCTTAATTTCTGCGATATCACGAACTTGACTGGCCGTAACGACCCCAACTTTTTCTAGATTAGGCTCACCGGACCCCTTGTCTACCCCGGCCGCTTTCCGCAACAAATCTGCCGCCGGCGGAGTTTTTGTAATGAAGGAAAAAGAACGATCTTCATAAACGGTGATTACCGCAGGAATAATTGAGCCAATCTGATCTCGAGTCCGTTCGTTGTACAGCTTGGTGAACTCAACAATGTTGACACCATGACTTCCCAATGCGGGACCCACAGGTGGAGCAGGCGTGGCTTTGCCTGCCTCCAGTTGAAGTGTTATTTGCGCGAGTACGGTACGTGCCATAGATGAACTTCTTCCCTATCGACTAGGTGATCGAACCTCCGCCGGACTTCTCAACCTGCAAAAAATCCAGTTCGACCGGGGTATCTCGACCAAAGAACGATACAAGAACCCGTAGCCGCTCCTTATCCTCCATCACCTCATCCACTGCACCAAAGAAATCAGTGAAGGGTCCGTCAATGATCTTGACCCGCTCGCCAATCTGTATCCTGACCTCAGGACGAGGAGCATCACCTTCCATCTGCCTGAAAATAGTACTTGCTTCGTCCGGCGGAAGGGGAGTAGGCCTGTTTCCCGAACCGACAAAATTGACCACACCAGGAGTATTGCGGACGACCATCCAGGAGTCGTCTTCCAGCAACATACGGACGAGCACATATCCGGGATACATCTTTCGCTCAACTTTTCGACGCTGCCCATGACGTGATTCTTCTATCTCTTCCACGGGCACGATGATGTCAAAAATCTTGTCAGATGCCTCCATGGACCGAATCCGTTGCTCCATGTTGTGTTTCACCTTAGATTCGTAGCCGGAGTAGGTGTTAATCACGAACCATCGCGCCTCATCCGGAACCTCCTGTGACAGAGCTTCATCTGCCGAAATCGGCACCGGTTGGCCAGATTCTTCACGAACGCCCTCTGCCTCAGCCATCATGGTGAGCGCCTCCCCTGGTCACGTGACGAGCCCGAATAAACGATCGAACGCCAGATCTGCCAAACCCAACACAATCGCCATAAGCAAACTTATTAAGACCACCAGTCCAGTTAAACGAGCCGTCTGCTGCGGCGTCGGCCACTGAGCCTTTCGAAGTTCGCTGTACGCGTCGCGAGCAAACCGAGACCCGGGAAGCCTTCGAACTGCTTGGCGAACACCATCGACTGAAATCATTGTTCACCACGCGTTAGCGCGTCTCTCGATGCAGCTTATGGCTTCGGCACGAGCGGCAAAACTTATTCAATTCCATTCGGTCTGGATCATTACGCCGACTCTTACTACTAGCGTAACCACGGGAACCACATTCCGTACATTCCAGCGTAATAACCATCCGATCGCCTTTGCGGGGCATTCTCAACTCCAAAGGCACGAAGCTGAAGCCCGACGAACGCAAACACGCCGACCTTTAGCCTATGCCATGCATAACAAAAACCCGCCGGATAGTCCGTACGGGCGGACCAATGGTACTACGAAACACCCTTCCAGTCCCGAACGCAAATCGACAAGCTCGACCCCAGATGTCGAGTCCGGACATCACGGGAATGATTGTCGAACCGAAACACCCACGTTTTGCGTTTCAGGATATGTGTCTGTTGAAAGATCACGGTCTGCAACTACTCAAACATTGGAGCAACCGTCGAAGATTCAATGCAAACCATGACCAGCGCCTTGCATCCAGTTGCACAACGAGACCTCCCATAGCTCATCGAATTCGACAACTCTTACAAACACGCTCCGCGCTCAGCCCTGCTCCTATGTACCACCCGAAACCAGGTCCTCTTAACTGATCCTTCGATATCGCCAGATGGCCACCGGAATAAAAACCACCATGATCCCCACAATCCACGCCGAAGATCTCATCAGAGACTCCCAAAACTCTGTGCCAAGCGCCAAGCCACGCATCGCATCTACAGTAAGCGTCACGGGGCTGTGTTCGGCAACAGCACGCAACCAATCAGGCATGGTCTCGATAGGGACAAACACAGAACTAATAAAGGTGAGCGGAAAGACCAATACGAAACTCGCAACCTGTGCAGTTTCAGCTCGTCGCACACTCATACCAATAGCGGCAGATATCCATGAAAAGGCCTGCGCAAAAACCACCCCTACCAAGACCATGGCAATAGCCCCGGCAACTGAGCCATGGAACCTGAACCCAATGATGAAGCCCACACCAACCATGAGGGTCAGGACGAACATGTTGCGCGTGGCGTCAGCCAAAATACGACCGGCGATCACAGCTGACCGAGCCATTGGCAGCGACCGGTACCTATCAATCATCCCGCTCCGAACATCCTCAGCCAAACCCACACCAGTCTGCGTAGATCCAAAAAGTCCGGACTGAACAAGAATGCCAGGCAAAAGAAAATCGATATATGGGATCGGGCCTGTCTGAATCGCACCGCCAAACACAAACGAGAAGAGAAGTACAAACATAACCGGTTGGATGGTCGAAAACACGAGGAGGTCTGGTGTGCGGCGATAGGCCAGCAGGTTTCTCTTCCAGAGTTGCATGGTGTCTCCGAGAACGTATTTCGCCTCGGACCGAAGAGCCGTTATGAACCCTGGCATGGACATTCGCGGTGCCCCTAGCTTTCTTCGGCTGGTATCGCCTGACAGGAACCGTCGGCAGAAGCCACGTGCTCCGTCAAGGAAAGAAACACTTCATCAAGCGTTGGCTGCCGGAGACCGATGTCGGCAATGCCAATATCAGCCTCATCGAGCCTCCGAACGATATCGGCAAGCTTGGCAGCACCCCGCGCCAGAGGAACTGACACTTCGCCTGAAGATTCGTCAACCACCGCAGGCCCATCACCCTCTTCGGTAAGCACACGTCTCACCGGCTCGATCGACAAGAGATCGCTCACCCGAACAGACAGATGTGTCCCTCCTATCATCGCCTTTAATTGATCAATTTCGCCTTCCGCAATAATCCGCCCGTGATCAATCACAACGATCCGGTCAGCGAGCTTGTCGGCTTCGTCAAGATACTGTGTAGTAAGCAACACGGTCATCCCGTCAGACACGAGATCTCGAACCATGGTCCAAAGTTCCATTCGGCCCCGGGGGTCCAGACCAGTCGTAGGCTCGTCAAGAAACAACACCTTAGGATCCGCTACAAGGCTCGCAGCCAGATCAAGACGACGTCGCATGCCACCAGAGTAGGTATCACTTTGACGATCGGCAGCGTCTAAAAGGTCAAAACGCGCCAACAGTTCTGCCGCCCGGATTTCAGCCTCGGGGCGTGTCAGGTGGTATAGGCGAGCCACCATTACCAAGTTCTCACGACCGGTCATCACCGGATCAATAGCCGCATATTGCCCGGCCAGCCCTACTACAGGACGAACACTCGTCTTGTCACGACGAACATCAAATCCCGCTACCTGCGCTGAACCACTATCAGCATCGAGAAGAGTGGTCAGGATCCGAACAAGCGTCGTCTTCCCGGCCCCGTTTGGACCAAGTAGACCAACCACCGTACCGGCATGCACGTCAAAGCTGACACCATTGAGGGCCTGAATGTCTCCAAACGACTTGCTGAGATCACGGACAACAACAACTGGGGTTTCATCGTTCTGCCCTTCCATCAAATTCGCAGCCATTCCAGAAGCACCTGTTGCGGTTGAGCAGCTCGATAAATTCGGCAGAAGCTATCACTGCAGATTGAACACCTGACGGGCGTTGGAACCAAAGATTTCAGCTCGGATCGACTTGGGAAACGTTGCAGCAGTTGCGACCGGCTCGTCCCAGTCCCAATGCGGAAAATCACTCGCGTACACAAGGACCTCTCTAGCATGTGCCTGCTCAAAGAATCGATGGAGATCCTCCCGCCTCGCTGGCTGCTCCAAGGTTGAGTGCCCACCCGAATATGTTTTCGGAAGTACTCGCTTGGGAGCTGCTTAACCCACGGAGTGTAATCACGTAGCGCCTTCCAGTCAGCATCGAAGTGGTCCAACAATCCGGGAATCCACCAGGTGTCGACTTCCACAAACACCCATTTAAGATCGGTGTACTTCTCGAATACACCCTCACATATCAAGCTCGTCACATGCGCCTGTGCGATTTGAGGACGGGCCATACGCATTTCCAGATAGTAGGTCGGATAACCGGCCGCCGTCGGCGCGTTGTTCGCACCAACACCCTCACCGCCAAAGTGCGTCACCATAACGAGTCCATGACGTTCAGCCGCCTCATAAATTGGGTGGTACATACGGTTCCCGTATGGATAACGCCCCCCTGCCGGGAACATTACGCCAACTACTGCCGGATGCCCGCCGAGGCGATCAATTTCCTGTACTGCCTGAATCGGATCATTCGGTCCAACCGTCAAGATCATCCGGAACCGTTCATCCGTTGCAATCCAGTGCTCTAGCGTCCAGTCGTTGTAGGCCCGACAGAGTGCTGCCGCATAGTCAAGATTGGTGGTCGCGGGTAGCCGATAGAGATCCTGTCCAGTAAGAATTCCCACGTCGAAGTCATACCGATCCAGATGTTCCGTGACCGTGAACTCGGCAAAGTTCGTCTGCTCATCCACATCGTGGTCAGCTCGGTACCCATTGTTGTTCGGCATGTTGGTCCACATCCCCCCAGGGAACATGGAACCAAAATCCTTGATTTCCTGCACGTATTGTCGGGGGAGATAGGAAAGATATCGTCGATCTTGTGCCACAGATGATGCAAATCACAATCAACCAGAAACGGCGCGATCTTCGGCGTCCCTAGTACGTTGTCAAAGGTCCTGCGTTCAGTGTCTACAGCGCTCATGAGCTGCCTCCTGCCACCCTCCCAGCAATAAGGAATATAGCCCTTTCCTCGCCTTAGGCGCCGGTTACAACCAGCGATGTGCGAGTCGACTATCGATCGAAGACCTAACCTGCCGAGTCATCAACTGTGGAGGGTGCATATCGCTCGCACGCCTCACACACCGTTGACGGGATAACGCCCCAAGCCATCAGGTAGTTGAACACAAAGCATCCGGCGCAGAAGCCCAGCAGGGACTCGGCCAGAGCAAACACGCACAGCACACCAATCACGATCTTGGCCGCCACTACCGAACCCAACAACATCAGCACTAAGCCAGCCAACGAGAAGCCAACCCCTACAGCCTGAGCAAAACGTTTGGGAGGTCCGGGCACAGGCTTGTCCGGCCCGCCTGCCAAAGGTATTACTACTTTTGTGGCCAAGAGCGCGAGCGGGCTTAGCCGAGGTCCAGTAAGAACACGAACAAGAAATCCATATGCCAGCACACCAAACATCCAGCGCACATCAAACACAATGATCACAATGGCCATCGTGGCCACTGCCCCTGCCACAAGACGAGCAGCGTAATCATTTACAGGGTTTGGGAAATCGAAAATTCTCGACAACACAGCTAGCACCTCCGAAAACGCCGAAGCGTCCACAGATTCTTGCGCAGCTAGCGCACCGTGCCAAGGCCAATACCAGGCAACCGCGATACGCAGGTGGCTGAAGCAAACTGCTTCGCATTCGCAACCAGGAAAATCGCGATATCAATGGGAGCGGGGGACGGGATTCGAACCCGCGACATCCAGCTTGGAAGGCTAGCGCTCTGCCAACTGAGCTACCCCCGCCTAGAAACCTGTCTCACGTTATACACGAGAGCCATCACGCGTCGTGCACCCGGCAATATAACTCCTACCGGACGACCCCGAAGATAAGAAACACTCGTACATTAGAGCCTTAGAAGCGGGCGACAGGCCTTATATCCGCTAAGATGCTGGTTAATTCGTTCAGTATGTAATCCATAACTCGACGCAAATCAGCCTCATTTAACTCGGTGGTTCCGTATTAAAGGGCGGACTGCTTTTCGGTAATACTCAATCAATGACTCAAAACAACCTGCACTTCGGCCACTTCTCTGAGATTCCGGAATACCGAGAGGTAAACCGGGAACTCATTGCGCAACTGATGGATCGCCTGCCGAATCCCTTCGTACACGTCGATGTCGCAACTGGAGCCGGGCTGATCCCCCAGCTCTTAGTTGAACAAGCCACTGCCCGCGGATATCACGGACAAATTATCGCAGTGGACCGCAACGTCGAGGCACTTGAAATCGCTCGCACCGCCACGCCAGGAACTGAGGACATCAGCGTCACCTTCCTTGAAGGAGACGCTCGAGATATTCCGGCTGCTGTCGCTGAGCATCTTCCGGCTCAGGGCGCCGATAGTGTGAGCATTCATGATGCAATTCACGAAATCGATGGAGAAGAAGGTCAACGTCAAGTGTTTGCCGGCTTAGCTAAAATTACGCATGACAATGCCTTTTTATCGATCAATAGTTCCTTCACCTCCACATCGATGGCTGTCGGTCACTCGATGCGTGGCCATGGTGAATGGAAGCTTCACTTCCTCCGGCTAACCGGTGCCAAACGAAATCGCCAAGTCGAAACCTTGGCGTATCGGACTCCAGACGACTACAAGCAAATGATCACTGATGCAGGCTTTGTTGTCGTGCATGAGGAAGACCGCGTGGTTCAACTCACTCACTCTGCGCTAAAAGCGATTTCCAGATACCCAGAGTTCGTCCGAGGAATGGCCAGAGATCTCACTTTCACCCGTGATGTCACAATGGACGAACTTAGTGATGCGATGAGCGCAGCGGTAGATCACATACGGTTCGACTTAGTTCCACGTATTTGGTACGGCGTTATCGCGCAAAAATCAGCCTCATCACCCACATAAGCGCTTGTTGTTGCACCGACTCTCTTCACTCGCGCTACGACCCTGAGATTGAGAGTTAGCTCGCACCAGACAAATATCGCCACCAGTCGAGACGTTCACGCCCCATCGCCGGAAACCCATCGCCCACCCACAGGTGACGCCGACGCGCATCGTTAAAAAAGGCGTGGATCGCTGGATCATCCCAACCTTCTACATCAAATAACGCCCGCTGTGGAACGTTCGGCTGATACCGGATCTTAAACATGAAACGCCACTTGTCCGTTATGTTGGGTTGAGCACAATGCCAGAGAGATTCATGCATAAAGACAATCCTGCCTCCGCCACCAACTAACTGCACTTGGCCTCTAAAATTCTTGTAACGAGTCACATCGTGGTAACTCACGCGGCGCAGATGGGATCCCGGCAATACAAGGGTAGGGCCCATCTCTGCAGGAGTAGCGTGCGGAAAAAAGCAAACAAGCACATCGAACCGCCGTGGGTGTTCATCCGCCAAGGCTGAATCGACATGCCAGCGTTGCGCCTCAAATTTCCCGGGAGGCACTGTGTGTAAATACGAGTGATCATGGACAGGGCTGGGACCAACCAAACTCCTAACCACACCTTGGACCGCTGCGAGCACAAACACCCCCCGGACCGCAGCCGACGCGTCCCAAAACTCTCGTGGGGCATTGGGGTCAAAACTACGAGTGGGAGGATATGCCAGTGCGTCGCGATGGACCTGTTCACTAAGGTCTGGAGGGACCAAGTCGTCAAACTCGACAAATCCGTCCACAGCAAACTTGGCCATCGTACCGGCATCCAGTAAGCGACCTTTATGCACCAGTGACATCCATCACAACCATTCTTTCGAGGACATATTCCCACGGGAGCGGGCCCGTCTCGTACTCAGCACCCCGAGGATATGAAGACAGCGCAGGGAGCTGCACGACCCTCCAACCATCGTGCATGGCCTCAAGGACCGAATCATATGGTGGCTCTGACTGACTACCCGCCTGCATCTGTTCACTACTGGGACGCGTACCGTCATATAACGCCCACGCCACGGTCGCACCACCCATGTCGGGCACATCCAGATGCAAAATAAGGATTTGTTGTCGGGATTCAGCCATTCGATAGCACCGGATTGAACAGCAACTGCATAGTGCCTCATCAACCGAAATGAAGCAGCCTCGCACCTGTCCCTAACCAGACATTGCAACGTGAGCAGGGGGAAACACATATGACCTGGCTCGTGAAACAATGGGATCCTGCTGAATTGCCAGCCCGACACGCTAGGCTCGCATATGCAAATCATTCGCTTTACAAAATTCTGGAACCGGATGAATGTTCATGAGCTCGGCCAACAGGCTCAAACACTTGGTTATGACGGGCTGGACCTCGCTGTACGTGACGGCCATGCAATAAACCCTAAAAATGTGTTTTCTGAGCTTGCGGCGGCCGTCCAGAGTTGGAAGGACGCCGGGATTGAGTGCTCGATGCTCTCGGCCGGAACCTCCTTTACCGATCCCACCGACCCCGAAACAATCAATATGTTTGAGGCTGCGGCCATGGCCGGCGTACCCCGGATCAAGATCGGATACTTTACCTACACACCTGGAGACGTCTTTAATGAATTGTGGACACACGGTCGCCGCATGCTTGAAGGATTCGAAAAGCTCAGCCAATCCACAGGGGTCCAAACGCTGTATCACACCCACAGCGGACGCTGTCTCGGCTCAAACTGCGCCGGTCTCCGCCATCTACTTGAAGGCTACGAGCCTGTTCACATAGGTGCCTACGTTGATCTGGGCCACTTGGCCATCAATGGCGAAGATGTACAAATGGGCCTCCCGATGCTTCGGGATCGACTATCGGTTGTGGGCGCCAAGGACGCCCACCATATACGGGATCCGAGGCCACAGGCACGGGCAGCCTTTGTTGACAAATTTGTATTGCTGGGCCAAGGCGCTGCGGAATGGCCCGAGGCCATTGCACTCTTAAAGAGCTGGGACTTCAGTGGCCCTCTCACCATCCACACTGAATACACGATGGACCAGGACGTGATTGCCACAGTTGGCGCCGGTGAGCACAGCGACGAGGCCCGAGCATTGCGCGCACGAGGAGAAGTTGATGACCTCACATATCTTCGACAACTGATTGGCTAAGACCGAGCCACCGAAGCCGAGAGTCATCAAGGGAATGAACAAACGTTGCTATGGTCGGGGAGGCGAGATTCGAACTCGCGACCTCGGCGTCCCAAACGCCGCGCGCTGCCAGGCTGCGCCACTCCCCGAATATCTAAACCTTATCGCCGATAGAGGCTAACCCGAAAAACCAATCTTGGTTACCTCTTTTTTCAGGCTGTTCAACCAGACGGGTCGTCAGGGTCGGCTGGGACACCAGGCACCCGCTTCACCCCCCACCGAGAGGCGAGTTGAGGGTTCTCGTCGAACCACTTGTTATAAGCCGAAGGGAATCGCAACTTAGCCTCGTCAATACCCACAACAAAACGGTTGGGCCATGCCACGTAGTTCGAAAGGAACACGCTGCTCTTTCTCCGCCCATCTGGCCAAACGATGACTCGCTTTAGTTCCGCCTTAACCCCTCGCTTGGCAAACTCGATCTGATCTTCGAAATCTGGGGCTTCCTCAGAATCCACGATGCCTTGATCCTCAGGAGGATCCTTCCACTTCGAAAGTCGAGGTGGCCCAATAGTGACAACACGGCCATCGGAAACACCCCAGATCTCAAAGTCCAAAGTCGACAGTTTTCGATCCAGACGGCTCCGAATCATGATCGGACCATCTAGATCGTTCGAAAACTTGAGGTCGACTCCAGGAGAAAAAATTGTCGCATCAGTGCCAATCGGGGAAGGCCCCATTTCGTAGTAACGAACACGATACAGATGCGGCCATCGCTCTTCGATCGGTAACCCTGCTGCCAGTACCGCACGAAATAATGTGGTCGAAACCTGGCATATACCACCGCCCACCCCCTGCTCAGTTTCGTCCCTAATAATCACACTCCCCTCCACCCATCCCTCACCCAGAGAGAATCTCCCAATTCGCTCATTGAATGAAAACGTTTGACCAGGACGCAAAATCATCCCGTCAATCTTGGTCGCCCCAACAGCAATGTTGTGGTCGCGATACCCCGGCGATCCTTTGTAAATCGAGGATCCTGTCGCAAGAAGATCCTTGATGCCTAGTTGATTCAACGCGACATCAAATTCTTTGTTCAGAATGATTAAGGGAATTTCAAGCCGGCGATTTTCTTTCCGCCGAGCGACTTCGTCGATCTGACGCTCTAGTTCAGGTCGATCGAGAAGCTGGCCGGGATTACCAGGCTCAAACGCCGTTACCCGATCATGCTCAGCATCGAATTCGAAAACATTCTTTCTGGGTTCGGCAGTTAGTGTCGCCTCGATTCTCTGGAACAGTTCATTAAACCTCGTGAACTCAAACCCCACGGCCACTCCTGATGAGTTCACCTGGAAAACCAACGCATCCGAAAGCTCCAATGGCTTCAGGAGCCAACCCTTACTTCCATGCATTAACCAAATTGGGTCGCCGGCCATCTGTTGGGCCGAGCGAATCGCGAGATCAGCAACCGCTGGCGTCAAATGCGCCGCATCGACTCGATACTGCAATTCAACAACCGCACCAACATAGGGACCGCCGATAGCAACTTCAAGATCCCGCAACCCACGCTCGATATCGACAACCCGACCACTTTGGCCCGGACTCAATTCAATTCGACCACCACCAATAGGCACGAGGCTTCCCTTAGCAGCCGGCTGATCAAAGCCTGCCGCGAGTCTTGCTATGTATCCACGCGCCGCTTCCCGGTCATACACAACCGTTGGCGCATCAATACGTCGCACCTGTGACGTTGCGAATAGCCGATCGACGATCCCGCGACGAGGAAGCGCTTTGACTAACTCGGTTATCGGACCTCGAAAATCCGCCCGAAGGCCGATGTCGCTAGCCGTTGGTCGCCATTCCCGGCCATGCAAACGAAAAACCACGGGATTATTGAGAAAGGCAGCCCACGACGATTCCACACGTTCCAACACCTCACCGGTGGTTAAGCCACCAGCTTCGACCTCACCAATAATCGTTCCGTCAGGAAAGGTAAACGAGTCTTGCTGGGCCCACAGCACGGTCGCCGTAACAGCAGGGATCGCGGCTATGGCAGCCCCAATACCGGCTACTACTGCGGTGCGTCGATCCACCCCGTCCGGACCTGTCGCCACAACGGCTCCTTTAGCTCTCCTCGTTTAGAGCTCGACCCGACAACTGCCCACGTTCACCTCAGAATAATGAAGGGCTATCCTAACAACGTCGATACTTGTCCACTGTTGAGCAATATCCCCACGCGTCCCTGTTAGTCGCCTGTCCGATCTTGCACGGATAAGCTAGCCATATGCCGTCTTCCCGTAAAACCCGAACCAAAACTCCGCTTCGTCGCTGGCGCGAGTCACGAGCTGCCAAACGGGCACGGGGCCAAGAGATAATCTCACGGCTACGGGAGATGTACCCAGATGCTGCCGCCGAGCTGAACTATGGGTCTGCGTTCCAGTTCTTAATATCAGTCATCCTGTCAGCCCAAACAACAGATGTCACGGTCAACCGAGTCACGCCCAACGTGTTCAGAAAATTCCCCACAGCGAAATCCCTTGCAGAATCGTCGCAAGCAGAAGTCGAAGACCTTGTGAGACAGACCGGGTTTTTTCGCAGCAAAGCCAAGTCCATCCGGATAGCCTCGGCCCAAATCGTGGACGAGTTCAACGGTGAGGTTCCACGCACCATGGACGAATTGTTGCGCCTACGTGGCGTTGCCCGAAAAACCGCCAATGTGGTTCTTGGAGAAGCATTTGGCCTGGCCAGTGGAGTCGTTGTAGACACCCATGTAAAACGATTAGCGCAACGCTTGGGATTAAGTGAAGCTACAGACCCGGTAAAAATCGAGAGGGATCTCATGAACGTTCTCGATACAGAGGACTGGATCTTCGCAGGGATCGCAATCATCTGGCACGGTCGCAGAGTCTGTGACGCGAGAAAGCCTGATTGCGACGCATGCGAACTCAATAACATTTGCCCGTCCTCGACCTCCCCCACCCGACCAACTCGGTCACCATTCACAGCCAAGCTATCGGCATGAAGATTACCGGGGTCGAAGTTTTTAGCCGATATGTTCGCTGGAGAGAATGGCTATTCGTTCGTGTGTCTACCGACGAAGGACTTCATGGGTGGGGCGAGGCGTCGACATCCGACCGAGGCCAAGCAGTTGTCGGGGTCATTAAGCATTTCACCCCGCGACTACTAGGACGCGACCCCTCTGCGATCGAGCTCATCTGGCGGGATCTCTATACAGGCTGGCGCGGTGGCCCCGTTGTGAACAGTGCGATCTCAGCTATCGATGGGGCACTCTGGGATCTTCAAGGCAAACGTCTAGGAGAGCCCATTTGGAAGCTTCTCGGCGGTCCGATCCGGCATAAGGTTCGGGTGTATGCCGGCGGTATATCGCGTTGGCTGGACTCAGTTTCCGACCATGTCGACGGGTCAATCCGTGCTCGACGAGAGGGCTATCGAGGCGTCAAAGTTAATCCGTTCGGGTCCGCTGGCCAGAGAAGCGAGACCGAAAGCTTGCGGTTTTCCGAAGAATTAGTGCGCGGGATACGAGAAGCAAACGGCCCGGATTTCGAGATATACCTTGAATGTGCCGAGCGATTAACGCCACGTGTAGCGATAGAAGCATCCCACATGTTTCGGCCCTTTCGACCGGTATGGATGGAAGAACCGATTCCAGCTGACAACACTAAAGCAATGTGCTCGCTAGCACGTCAGATGTCGGTACCCATTGCATGTGGGGAAAAAATGTTTAGCCGCCAGGACTTCAGAGAATTGCTTGAGGGTGAAGGCGCCGCATTTATCCAACCGGACCTAACTCATGCCGGCGGCATAACTGAAGTTAAAAAAATAGCAGCTGCTGCTGACACGTATTTCGTACAAGTCGCACCCCATAATTCAGGCGGGCCGATCTCCGCAGCAATGGCAATGCAAATTGCCGCGGTGTCGCCGAACTTTTATGTACTTGAAACTGCCCACCCTGAATACGAGTTGCGATGTACCGTCGGAGGCGAGGCAATGGAAATCCACTCCGGCTACATGCACCTCAGCAACAATCCTGGCCTAGGCATACCCGACCTTAATCTCGCAGCACTAGAAGAAGAGGCTCAAGGAGATGAACCTGTGTACGCGTGGCAGGCCTTCTCCGAATAACAACGAAGCTGATAACCACCGAGCTTGCGACGTAAAATCCAGTCGCATCCTCTTAAATCCCCCGAGGCCAAATTATGTTTGATGCGGTTCATCACATCGCCTACGTCGTCCATGACCGGGACGCTGCACTCAGCCTTTTCAGCGAAAAGCTAGGAATGAAGCCCTTCAAGATCTGGGAATCAGACGAGGAAGGCAATGCGTACGCAGCCCTTCAGATCGGAAATACTGACAGCTACCTGGAAATCATTTGCCCAACAAATGATGCCGTCAGTAAATTTGCGGCTCACCTGAAAGAGCACGGCGCAAGCGTTCACCACGTTGCTTTCCGAGACAATGACTTTGACAATACGCTAAATACGCTGAGTGAGGAGCTTGGCATTAGTGGGACAGAACCCATAGTGAGTTCCTCGGATTGGCGGATAACCTTTCTTGACACCGACGCCACACTGGGCGTTGGATTGCAACTGGTTGACGGGAGGCACGAGTAATGTCCGAAGACACCCCGATCGAGATCGGCCGGGTCGCCAAATCACGCTTAACCGAACGTGGCCCCGCAATATGGTTGGCGGGTGACCCTGAAGACCTAAAGACTTGGCTACCGCGCGGCGGGTACGGAATTGTGACTAACACGGTCGTGCTTGACGATTTAACTCAAAAATATGGTCAGCTAACTGACGTCGTTAAACGTTACCTCGACATCACCAACAAACCGGTAGTCGTGGAGATTGACGGGCATACCACGGCCGAACTTTTAGATGTAGCAAATGTTTTCACTGCGATGTCGGATCAAATCGTCATAAAAATTCCCTGTGCCGAACAGGGACTTGAGGCCTTTAGTGTCCTGGCCGCGGACGGCGTAGAGACGTTCTGCACCACGACTTTTAACCTGACGCAAGCCGCGGTCGCGGCGCAGGCTGGAGCAACACATATATTGCCCTTTTGCGAGCCTTACAAAGACGTCGGGGTAGATCCCGTCTGGCATGTCCACGAATGCGTCGAAATGCTAGCCGGCTGGGAACAGCGTCCCTATGTTACGGCCGCACTAGTTCGATCAGTGGATGTCGCAGCAGCGGCGCTCCAGGCCGGTGCAGACGGCATCATTGTGTTTTGGGAAGTTTTTAGAGACATGCTTCACAGTCCTCTCACCGACGAATGGAACGAGACATTCCTCACCCGGTGGGAAAACATGCATAAAGCTGGCTTGCTTGAAGGTATCCCTGTCCGCGACACCGATCATTGATACGAGTTGCTTCGCTGCTGCTGTGGAAACTGGATCAGCGAGTTTCCCCTGCCAACCGCTTGGCCAAAACATGTACCACCCGAAACACTCAACCGCTATTGAGGCGGCCAAAACTGTCCATGTGCCCCGAACGTGATGGGACGCTGAACCAGGCAGCCGAGATCGGACAACCACCGTATCATCACGAGCGGGGACCACTCCAACCGAGCATGCAGTGAAACGACGCCAATGGACGACCCTAGCCGGAATAGCAATTCTTTTTATTGTCACGCTTTATATATCCCTACCATCAACGCCTGGAGTGCCGATCGAAATCGCAGGTCGAGACTTTTCGTCCCTCTCATTTCGGCAAGGACTTGATCTGCAAGGAGGCCTACATGTCCGCTTCCAGGCAAAACCTCCGACGGGACAAGAGTTGCAAGACGGAGACATGCAAGCCGTCAAACGCATCATTGAGAACAGAGTCAATGCGATCGGCGTATCCGAGCCTTTGATTCAAATCGAAGGCAACGATCGCCTCATCGTCGAGCTACCTGGAATTGATGATCCAGAGAAGGCTATCCAGTCGTTCCGCCAAACTGGCCAACTGCTCATCTTGAACACCGGATTCCAGTTTGTGCAGGAAGGCAGCCAACTCATCCCAGAGCCAAACCAAATTGTCCTCAGTGGTAGAGACCTGCAAGACGCACGACTCGGCTTTGACGCTTTAGGTACCCCACGGATTGAATTCGACCTGAAGCCTGATGCTGGCGAGAAGTTTTATTCATATACAGGCACTCACATTGGCGAGGTCCTCACGATCACAGTTGATGACCTAGTCGTAAGCTCAGCATCTATTCGATCGGCGATTCGAGACCGAGGTGTGATTTCCGGAAAATTCACAGCTGAGGAAGCTCGAGCGGTAGCGATCCAACTCCGCTACGGCGCCCTACCTGTCCCCCTTGAAGTCGTCCAAAACTTTACAGTCCGACCAACTCTAGGCCGAGAGTCTTTAGACGCAAGCCTTCGAGCCGGCGTGGTTGGCGCCGTTCTCGTCCTCAGCTTCATGATCTGTTATTACCGAGTGCCGGGTTTTGTGGCTGCAGCGGCCCTTCTCGTGTACGCATGCATCGTGTTTTCAGCGTTCAAGCTGATACCCGTAACCCTCACTCTGTCTGGTCTCGCAGGATTTATTCTCTCAGTAGGCGTCGCGGTTGATGCCAACATCCTTATCTTCGAGCGAACACGAGAGGAGATTCGGAAAGGCCGCACAATACGAGGCGCAGTCGAATCCGGATTCAGCCGCGCCTGGCCGTCCATCCGTGACTCGAACATTTCCACGCTAATCATCTGCGGTGTGCTGTTTGGCTTTGGAAGCGGTGGAGTGCGGGGCTTTGCCCTCACCCTGGCAATAGGCGTTATGGCAAGCATGTTCAGTGCGATCACCGTTAGCCGAAATCTACTTCGTGTGGCTGTGACCTCAAAAACCCTGGCTCGGTCCAGCTTTTTTGGCGTACGCCAAAACTCTACGAACCCATGACTTTTGCAATCACGGCTCGCAGAGGTTGGTGGTACACGCTTTCGTTTGCCTTCCTACTCCCCGGTCTACTCGCTCTCCTAACCGGCGGACTTAAACCAGGAATCGACTTCACCGGCGGCGCGTTACTACATGTACGTTTCGAGGAACCAGTAACACAACAGCGGCTTCAGTCGATCATGTCTGATGCCGGCTATAACAATGCGACCGTTCAACTTACTGAAGAAAACGGCGCTTTAGTTCGCGTTAGACAGTTAGATATCGAGCAAAAAGACTCAATTCTCGAGGCCTTATTTTCTGGGGTTTCTCCAGGCCAGGAACTCAGTTTCTCCTCCATAGGACCTATCGTAGGTTCCGAAATGACCAGGGCAGCGCTCGTTGCCGTAGTTATTGCCTCTGCCCTTGTATTGGTCTACGTAATTTGGGCATTCCGGCGCATGGAACGCGCTGCAGTACTCGGATTCGCCGCAATCGTCGCACTGTTACACGACGCCCTGTTTCTTTTAGGCCTATTCGCCCTCCTAGGACACTTTGCTCAGATTCAGGTAGACACCCTATTTGTCACCGCGATCTTGACAGTAATTGGATTTTCCGTGAACGACACTATCGTCGTCTTCGATCGTATCCGTGAAAATAGAGAACAACACCGAAAACTTCCCGAAGACTCTAGACCCAGCTTTGAAACAACTGTCAACCTCAGCATCAACCAGAGCTTGATCCGATCATTAAACACATCCCTGACAGCAATGACAGTCCTTTTTGCCCTAGTTGTACTTGGCGGACCAACGATTCGCCTGTTTTCCATTGCCCTCGGTGTCGGGTTCGCAATCGGCACCTATTCGTCTCTATTCAACGCATCCTGCTTGGTTGTCTCATGGGACCAATCAGACGGAACCGCGCTTTGGAAAAGGTTTCGCGAAACACTGCAACGAAAAGATTCTTAATTACTTGCTGCTACCCGACGAATTCGGACCAGCCGTTGCCCAAACTCTACAATCGATCCGTCGTGAACCAGCATCTCGTCTATCACACCGGCAACTGGCGAACTCACCTCATGCGCCACACCTAGTACATCAACAAACCCAATCACCTGACCTTCTTCAACCTCATCACCAACCGCAGCAGAAGTCGATTCGCTTCCCTCAGCGACGGCCATAAATACACCGACCTGCTCCGATTCAATATTCATTACCGCGTCATCAACCGTTGAACCCGCGACTTCCAGCTTCGTTTCCGAGTCGTCGAGAAGTTCTGTTGATGAGACGCCGATAGACCGTCGTACACGAACCATTCGGTCTCCATCACCAATCTCAATTTCCTCAGCGCCAGTCTCTCTTAACAATTCCGCAAGCCGAGGCACTTTCTTAATTAGAACTTCGTCCCAGTCATGATCTTCTGCCATGGCTACTCCTTCACTTCCATTCACGCTCTAGACTGATACTCGCCGGTCCGAGTGTCTACACGAAGCACATCACCTTTGTCGACAAAAAGCGGAACCTGCACCGTTAAACCTGTGACAAGGCGGGCCTGTTTAGAGGCCCCCGTGGCCGTGTCGCCACGGACACCAGGTTCTGTTTCAACAACTTCCATGTCCACCGTGACAGGTAATTCAAGGCCAATCGGCGAAGACTCGAAAGTCACAATCTCTAGCTCCAACCCGTCGGGAAGATAATTGGCAGCTTCACCTACAGCATCCGTGGATAGCGTTAATTCTTCGAATGAGTCGACATCCATGAAGTGATATCCCGAGTCATCGTTATAGAGGAACTGCACCTTGTGCGAATCCAAGATGACACGTTCAAATCTCTTCGACGCCTGAAATGTTCGATCGGTTATCGATCCCCCTCGAACGTCCCGTAACCGCAACCGTACGTTCGCAGAACCACGGCCCATTTTTTTATGCTGGAATTCCACAATCTGAAACAGAACATTCTCGATCCGCAATACCCAACCACGACGCAACTCGCCTGCATCAATCACTTTAAGTGGCTCGATTCATTCACCTGCTATTAGACCTATCATTTCGCAGACTGCGTCAGTACCTCAACACAATCATCCCCGATAACTACAAGATCCTCTATACGAACGCCACCCCATCCAGCCACATATATGCCCGGTTCAACCGACGTAACAGCACCGACCGGAAGCATTCCTTCGTTGCGAGGCGAAACCGTCGGCGCCTCGTGAATCTCAAGCCCTACCCCATGTCCTGTCCCGTGCCCAAAACAATCGCCAAAACCAGCCTCAACAATCGTCTGTCGGGCCAGCCCATCGGCAGTCTTCCCTGTCATACCAGCTGACATCCCAGTCTCGACTGCTGCTTGAGCCGATAAAACCACCCCGTAAATTTCCCGAAACCTATCATCCGGCCCACCCACATGAAACGTCCGGGTTATGTCCGAACAGTACCCATCCAATTTGACCCCAAGATCGACGATGACCGGATCACCGTGTGTTATCAGTCGATCACCTGGAGAATGGTGCGCCATAGCACCATTCGGGCCAGAAGCAACGATCGTCGGAAACGAAGGACCGTCGCCTCCCAGTTTGCGCATGCGATGTTCTAGATCAGCGGCTAAATCGCGTTCGACCACGCCAGGAACTACCCACTCACCCGCACACTGCATAACATCATCTGCGAGCCGAACTGCTTCTGTAAGCAAGCTCAATTCCGTTTTGTCTTTCACTACACGTTGCGCTTCAACAACACCTTCTAAGGGAACAAGGGTTACCGAGGACTGTTCAGCAGAGAGAAAATCAGTGAGCACTTGCAGTTGTTTAACAGAAGTGTGCTCAGATTCAATTCCAAGACGCCTAATACCCAACAAAACAACCCAGGACTTGATTTCCTGCAGCAATTCAACACTTTCGATTACGTCATAATCGATCGCCTGTCTACCGGCCTGTTCCGTGTAACGAGAATCCGTAATCAGCTGACGAGCATTCGCCCCGATTAGCAGTGTGCCCGCGCTTCCGGTGAACCCACTGAGGTATCGACGATTGGCCTCACCGGTCACGATCAAGCCATCCACATCAAGTTCGTCACATCTTGTTATGAGACGATCTGTTCGTTTAGATGTCACCTCAAATACCTCTTCATATTTATTTCATGCTCTTCGTTTGTCCGCGCGAATTCGTGAGAACCATCACCCCGCGCAACAAAAAACAAATATGACGTGTTTGCCGGATTGGCCGCGGCGGTAATGGACTTCAGACCAGGCGCTGCGATCGGGCCTGGCGGTAACCCGGCAGTCACATAGGTATTGTACTTAGACGGAGTCTGGAGATCCGATCTGTTGATATCCCTTTTCCACCATCGGCCCCCGGACCCATCCTGCCCGAGCACATATTGCACAGTCGGATCAGCTTGAAGAAGAACTCCCTGCGCAAGACGATTGTGAAAAACACCCGAGATCAGCGCCCGTTCATCGTCACGCATCGCTTCACGCTCAATTATTGAAGCAAGCGTGATCAGCTCATGAACATCTAGTCCGACTTGAGCAGCAGCCGAACGGAGCGAAGCATCAACAACTTGTTCGAAGCGCTGAAGCATGCGCAGAACCAGACCACGTGCAGTCGTGCCCGAATCGACCTGATACGTATCCGGGAACAGGTAGCCTTCAAGGCTGTGCCCGGAAGGGAGCATCCCTATAAACGAGAACTCACCGGCGAACGACGCAGATTCCTCCGTCGCTATCTTTAGAAATTCAGCTTGATCAATCTCCGTTTGATCCCCGATTCGACTTGCCATCTCTTCTAGACGCCAGCCCTCAGGAAAAGTGATTGTTTGTTCAACAACAATCGCCCGATTAAACGTGTTAAGAATTTCGTCAAGCGACATATTAGGTCGCAATAGGAACGTACCTTGTCGCAGTTGGCCATCTAGACCTCGCCGAGCTACCAAAACCTCAAACAAGACTTCGCTTTGGATAAGCTCCAATTCTTGAAGATTTCGTCCAATATCCGCCGTGGTGGCGCCAGCAGGAATAGTAAATGCAACAGTCCGTGCCGCTACAGTTGCAGGAGAATCGGCAAACCGTGATGCCAAGGAATAACCGAGATAGAGCACTCCTCCAAGCGTGATCACAACAATCGCAAAACTTTGTAGCACCACGCTCACACGACTCAACATCTTGTAGATTTCCCTAAGAAGCTACGCAACAGTAACTCAGCAGCCGTAGCATCGATTGCTTCACCTACCGCGCCCATTTGCCGAGCCATAACACTCGTCAGATGCTCGTTTTCCCAAACAATGTCGTCGGCCCAATCCCGGAAAAGTCGAGAGGCCCATTCGCGACAAGAAGACGCCTGCGCGCCTTCGCTTCCATCGGCGTTTAACGGTAGCCCAATAACAACTATCTCAACCTGGTATTCGTCGAATATGCGGCCAATTACCCGTCTATCCGCCACCTCTGAACACCGAACAATCGTCGTGCGAAGAGCTACAAATCCCCCGTTAGGATCGGTGACTGCAACGCCTATCCTACGTACACCAAGATCAAAAGCAGCAACTCGCTGACCCAGAGCGGGCGGGGGACGCTCCGGCTCAACCTTAGTGATCAGACCGGTCCGATTTAATCGTGACATCAATTCTGAATCCGAGGCGCGGGAAATTTTCAGTCTCTGGGGGATGATGCACGACTGAAACATTTCTGACACCTGGCATTGCCCGAAGATCGCCCATTCCCGCGCTAAGTCTTTGGCCAGTTATCAGGCCACGAGCGCGAGCCACATCGATCTCATCAATCGCTTGTCCCAACACAGCAAACTGCACATCCATCAGGCCCTGAGTTTCAGCCAAAACCTTGTGCTGTCTAATATCTATCACGTCCACATCAAGATATTGATAATTGGGGTTCGCCGTAATCCGTTCCCGGATGACGGCTTTAGCATCGGCCACAGAAAACATGGTGGCCTGAGCACGAATAGCCATCGTTAAAGTCACTTCGTCTGTTCGGTCGTCAAGAAAGGCACTGAAAGATTCTTTGAGCACCTGAGGGTTCCCTGCAGCTGGTGACCAAACCACTAGATACTGGTGCGTTTCGCGCTGCCTACGCAACCGCTCAATCGCTGCACTCTGCAATCGTTCCAGCAGGACACTGGACAGTTCATCCAAATCACGCTGAGTGACAAGAGAGACTTCGCGCTCGTCACCGCCACGTAGCGGCTGCGGATTAAAAGCCTCTAGCTTGGAACCCATAGGTCCACTTACTTCAGTTATCGAAAATTGAGGCGCGTTCCCGCTCAGGCCCGGGAGCTCTGCCTTCACACGTACGCTTGCCTCTCCAGGAATACTAGTGCCACCGACCTTGAGGGTAGCCGGCACAAGAACTGGGGCCTTTGTGAGGAAGCCGACGCCATCACTTGAAGCCACACGGGAATCCATCGGCAGCTCAAGCGCTTGATGGGTCCGATTCCGAATGGTCACCAACCCCTCAGCATGAGAGCCGGGTTCCCGCCTGCGCCCTGTAGTCGGCTTCCTCAGGGACTCTTCCACCTCAACTTCTGTGATCAAGGCCGGCACGATACCCCGTTCAATATCGACCGCACCTGCGTCAGGATCAATTCTGATTCCGACATCAATCGGTATGTTCTGGACGCGAGGGTAAATAACGACCGAGCTGGAAGGAACCAGATAGTAAGCAACGCTAGCAAACAGCAACACCATCGCGAAGGCAAACGCGGCAGCAACCACCAGCATCGCGCGCACGGAGGCCGTATCTCCTGAAAGTTTGCCCCAGAGAGGCCAAGCAAGAGCTGCCGATTCACTGCGATCCGATCCATGCATCCTTTCAAAGCTCACACGACCGTTCTCAAATGTGCCTCCCCGACCACCCATGCCTCGAATTCGATCAAACCGAACGGCAGTGTCATCTAGATCAGACCCCGCCATCCGTTCTATGACAACGTTTGAGCCTTTGTTCATACCGAGCCTGCTGACTGATCCACATAAGCTCGACCAGCATCAAGCGCATCGGAAATATTTTCGCAATGTTTGCCACCAGACATAGCTAGTTCCGGACGGCCTCCACCGCTACCCCCAGTAACTTCAGCTACGTGCTTAGCAAGTTCACCGGCATGCAGGCCAAGATCAACCGCCTTCGGGGAAACCGCAGCCACAAACGAGGGTTTTTCATTGGAGATAGATCCAAGCAAAATCACCCAGGGCTCTGATAGTCGCGGCTGAAGCTCTTTGGTTAAATGTCGCATCACGTCCCGATCACCAATAGAAACTTCAGCACAGACAAGCTGGACACCGTGGAGATGCCGCACGGTTTCCGAGAGATCTTCGGCAAGCCGACCGGCTTCAGCTCGATCCGCAGTTTGAAGACGACGCCGCAGCTCTTCTAGTTGTTCAAGTAATGCCTCGACGCGAGCAAGTGTTTCGGATTGGCCAGCCTCCAGTCGATTCGATATTCGTTCTAATAGATCTTGGGTACGCCCAACAAATTTCACGGCCCCTTCTCCAGTAACTGCCTCGATACGCCGAACACCCGCAGCAATTCCTGTCTGTTGCACAATCGCAAACAAGCCGACCTGATTACTTGCCGTGCAATGAGTTCCTCCGCAGAGCTCTGTACTAACCGGGTCTAAAGTGACCATTCGAACTACTTCGCCGTACTTTTCACCGAAGAGAGCCATAGCACCCACCTCTACAGCAGCCCGAACCTCGGTCAGTCGAGTTTCCACAGAGTGGTCTTTCAGAACCTCTGAATTAACCCACGCTTGTACTGCTTCAAGTTCAGCATCGGTCAGCGGAGAAGGATGAGTGAAGTCGAAGCGGAGCCGATCGGGATCAACCAAAGAACCTGCCTGCCGAACATGGTCACCAAGAAGACGACGGAGCGCAGCATGCAGCAGGTGCGTCGCCGTGTGGTTTCGCATGATGTTAAATCGACGCTCACGGTCTACCACTGCTCGCACCCGATCACCCACAGCAAGCACACCTTTTTCAATACGGGCAATGTGAACCACCGTTCCTTCCGGGTTTTTCACGGTGTCAACAACAGTTACACGTCCTTCCGGAGCTTCAAGAACACCTGTATCGCCGACCTGCCCTCCCGACTCACCATAGAAAGGCGTTTGGTCGAGAATAGCCATTGTTTTCGAATCCACTGCCGCCGACTGAACCAGCGAGCCTTCATTTGCAATAGCCACTACAGTGGCTTCCCCCGACGTAACAAAGTCGTATCCCGTAAATATCGTTTCTCCAAATCCGGATGGCAGAGATTCCGTGCCGTCTTCAGCCTGTGCAGAACGACTACGGGCCTTTTGACCTGCCAGCGCCTCATCAAAGGCCTTTTCGTCCACACTAAAACCGCGCCCAGCAGCAATGTCACGAGTTATGTCCATAGGGAAACCAAATGTGTCATACAGCTCAAATGCCCGACCACCATCAACCTGACCCCCAGGTTCGACAGTCGTAAAAATATCTTCTAAACGAGCAATGCCAGAATCGAGCGTTCGCCGAAAACGGCCCTCCTCGTCTTGCACCACGCCTTGGATGAAATCTGCTCGCGGAAGAAGTTCCGCGTAGCCCTGATCTGCCATGACCCTGATAGCCGCTGTAACCACTGGCCCAAGCGCGTCTTCCTCAATGTTGAGCTGTCGTCCGTGACGCACGGCCTGACGAATACTTCGCCTGAGAACGTAACCGCGGCCCTCATTGCCAGGCATTACACCGTCTCCAATTAGAAAAGCCGATGCACGACAATGCTGGGCAATTACCCGTAACGAACGACCGCTTTCGGCGAAAGGGTCATACGCAAGCCCAGCACATTCAGCAGCCGCCCCAATCAAAGGTATCCAAGTATCCGTTTCATAGATTGAAGAAACGCCCTGCAAAACAACCGCCCAACGCTCTAAGCCGGCGCCAGTGTCCACACCCTGCTGACTCAGTGGATCAAGTTCACCATCGACCGATTTGAAGTACTGATTGAATACAACATTCCAAATCTCGAGATACTGTTCTGGGGCGAGTGTCGGGCCCACATCTGGAAGATCAGGGCGAAGATTAATGTGCAACTCGGTTGTCGGGCCACACGGCCCGCTATCGCCGGTTGGCCCCCAAAAATTATCATCACCTGCATACGCGATACGTTCTCGCGGATGTCCAAGATCCGTCCAAATTTCTACTGCCTCGTCATCCCTCGGGACCAGATCCCGACCTTCGTATACGGTCACCCACAGACAACTCGGATCTATACCGGCCTCATCAAGGACAAGCTGGCGAGCCCACTTGATCGCCTCTTCCTTGAAATAATCGCCGAAACTGAAGTTCCCCAACATCTCAAAAAATGTGAGATGGCTAAGATCGCCAACCTCATCGATATCGGTCGCCCGAAAGCACTTTTGAACAGTTGTAGTACGGCTGTAAGGCGGAGCCTTTTCACCACTGAAATATGGTTTGAACTGCTGCATGCCTGCTGATGTAAGAAGTACGCTTGGATCACCAACAGGCACGAGCGAAGAGCTTGGCAAAATGGCATGTTGACGAGCCTCAAAAAACCTCAAGAAAAGATCCCGAATGTCAGCAGTATTCATAGCAATGCGTGGCTGCCAAACGACTCTGAAAAAGACAAAAGGCTGCCGGAAGCAACCTCCCGATCAGCCTCATTCTTCAAGCAAGCCGCAAGTTAAGCCTGACCTATAAACATTCCTCTCTCAACGACTGGATTCAAACATCGATACACAATCGAACGGCGGACCCTCCATCACTCATCAAAAATATGTGGAATTAAGTGATCGACGGTCCAACAGTTATGAAAAGTAGCATGTGCTTTTCAAGCGATGCAATCCGGTTTCTTACGGATGGAAGAAACGAGACCAACCACTTCGCTTAAGCCAGGATTAAGTGTGCAAGCATGAGACCAACGACACAGCCGGCAATCCCGCCCAGCAGCGGCAGGCCACCAACAAGTAAATAAGTCGCTCCGAGTGGGGTAGACACAATTGCTCCGGCCACAAACCCACCGACTCCAAATGGCCAGTAAAACAACCCCGACCGATCTCGTCGTCCAAAAAGCGCATGAAAAATAAACGTTGTGAATGTTGCAAGGATGAAGCCAAGAAAGACCGGGGGAGGAATCAGCAATAAAGCATCCACCTTACACTTCCCCTACAGATTTATCCGCGACCAGCTCAAGAGCACGAACCTGCCGAACAATACTATCCGCCGCCATTTCAACGTCCCGGCGATTTGTTGGCATGCCAACCGTACACCTCAATGCTCCACGCCTATATGAAGCAGGAAACTGCAAGGCCTGCATAACGTGAGAAACCTCCAACGAGCCTGAAGCACAAGCCGAACCAGTCGATACCTCAATACCATCAAGATCCAATCGCTGGAGCAACGACTCCGCGTCAATCCGATGAAATGCGAAAGACGCAAACGAGGCCAGACGGTTACCAGGATCTCCCGTAAGCCTGACCCCTGGACACCCATCAACAACATGCTGGACCAACACAGTCACAAGCTCTCTGTAATGACGCACCCGAGCAGATCGCGATTGTTGTGCCCGCGTAATGGCGGCCCCAAACCCAACAATACCCGGTACGTCCGGGGTCCCGGCACGAAGGTTTCGCTCCTGTGGGCCTCCGAATGAATGGGGCCGCACGTCAACCCCTTCGCGAACGTACAGGCCCCCAACTGATTTGGGACCATATATCTTGTGGGCCGTCATGCTCAGAAGATCAACCCCGAGCATGTCTACATTTATGTCTACTTGGCCAACAGCCTGAACTGCGTCGGTGTGCATTATGGCCCCAGCAGAATGGGCGATGCGCGTGAGCGTCTCAAGTTGTTGCACCGTCCCAATCTCGTTGTTCGCAAGGCCAATGCTGACCAGCACAGTATCCGGACGGATCGCCTTCTCGAGATCAAATGGTCGAACACGACCGCAGGAATCAACAGGAAGCTCGGTCACATCAAAGCCCTCATTGGTCAGAGCACGAACCGCATGTAGCACGGCATGATGTTCAATAGATGTAGTCACAATGTGACGGCCGCGATCGGAAGCAGCTTTCGCAGCGCCCATCACACCGAGATTGTTAGATTCGGTACCGCCGGATGTAAAAACGATCTCGTGAGGTTGAGCACCGATCGATTCAGAAACTTGCTGGCGACTTTGGTCTAGCGCTGACCGAGCCTCTCGACCCGACGCATGCACGCTCGACGGATTGCCCGATTCTCTCCACAAATACGGAAGCATCGCCTCGAAAACCGCCGGGTCCAGTGGCGTGGTGGCGGCATAATCCAAGTAAATCCGTTTATTGACATCCTTCATCACTAAGAAAGTATGCCGTGCCGAAATCCGAGATACGCATATCTATTCAAGAAATCCTGTGATGATTAGGCTCGATATTGCGTCCAGCCCCAAATTGCTCGATACCCTGTACTCATGCAATCACGCTTCTCGCGCCGTATTTTTGGACGCTCAGCGACCCTTGCCTCCGTAAGCGCCGCCCTTTGGCCGGTGAATCTGAGTCTCAATGAGTTAGGGACAGCCCCAAAACTGGTGATCAATCCAAAGTTCACGGCCTTCGTGCAGAAAGCCGGTGGAACTGGTGTGGTCGGTCAGCCACTTACCAGTACGTTCAGACACGATAGACATACGGCCCAATTGTTCGAGAACTTCCTCCTCGAATGCCACGAAGATGGCCAATCGGATCCTTGCCATGTCAGACCAGCTGCCCTCGGAAAACTAGTTTCAGGGGGCCGATACTTTCGCGAAATCAGGCCATTTCGAAACTCTGCTCACGTGAAGTACGTATGGCAGACCAAGCACTCCTTACGCTTCGGCTTCCTCCACATGTGGAACCAACTAAACAAGGGAGCTCTCCTTGGAAATCCAATTTCCGAGGAAGTTCCAGAGGCCGGAGGTATCACCGCCCAATATTTCGAACACGGAAAGTTGACCTACTCTCCCAATCGACAGAAACCTGTACAAATCGGCTCAATAGGCCATACGTACCTCGCGGCACTGGTCAATACGACAAATGCCTCCTACCAAATATCTCCGATCCCCCCAACCACGCCTGGCGGGTTGGCCCAGGTACATATCGAACTAGTCAACACCGGGGAAACTGCATGGCGCTCTTCGGGGAAACAAGCTGTCCGGCTAG
>PVBE012455811.1_pt1 | contig 43670 bp, 43 predicted proteins | sample 1631181 | NCBI WGS metagenome assembly PVBE01 (sample SAMN08397723, study PRJNA350692) | Marine metagenome, whole genome shotgun sequencing project. | isolation source: water | place: Pacific Ocean | collected 2012-04
AAAAAAAAATGTCCCGACACTCCCCCCCCCCCCCCCCCGGGGGGGGTACGCGGGGCTGTGCCACTCGTCGATCGCCTAAACCCAAAGCTCAGATTCGGGCCTGGTGGAGGCAGTGTACGGCTCAAAGCGCTCGATCCGAGGTCCTCACTGAAATGGAACAGTCCTCTCGGCGCCTCCGGTGTCCCTATACACGCGGCCATGCGCATTTAGATTGCCAGTGGATCGACAATCACACATGGGCCAAACTCTCGCAATGGAAGTTCAGCTCCGCTCACTTGCCCCCGACGAATACGAAGACCTCGCCCGCATGCAGAGCAACGCGTTCGGGTTTCCCTACAGCGCCGAGAGCGTTGAGACCTACAAAGAGACCATCGAACCGGAACGATCCATTGGAGCCTTCGACCAGTCCGCTCTTGTAGGAACGAACGCTGCCTATAGATTCGATCTGACTGTCCCAGGGGCCATCCTTCCCTGCTCCGGCGTTACACTCGTATCGGTTCTCCCAACCCACCGTAGAGGCGGCATTGCAACGGGAATGATGCGCTTCCAACTCGACGCCGCCCGCGACTGGGGCGAGCCGATCGCGGCCCTCTGGGCGTCGGAGGGAGGCATCTACGGGCGATTCGGATATGGGTCGGCGGTCAAGCATTGCTCCTGGACACTCGACCGAGTGCACGGAGGCCTGCGGGAAGACATCTCGGCGACAGGGACAGTGCGATTTCTTTCTCTCGAGGAAACTAAAGAGATCGTCCCGCCGCTCTACGACTCCATCCGGGAGGTCAGGCCGGGTCTCATCTCGCGAAGTGAAACATGGTGGCGACTGAAGTCGTTTGCCGACCCGCCCGAGCGGCGCGGCGGCGGAACCGAAGCATTCTGGGTGGCCTATGAAGAGGGCGGAGAAGTACTTGGCACCGCCCGCTACAGAAGGCGCCAGAGGTGGACGGATTGGATCCCCGACGGGAAAACCCAGGTGCTCTCGGTACTCGCGAAAACCCCGGCGGCCGAGGCAGGACTATGGAAGTACCTGATCGGCATCGACTTGGTGTCTACCATCGAGGCCAACGAACGTCCTTCAGATGAGCCCCTGTACTGGATGCTTAAGGACGCGCGGCGTCTCCAGCAGCGACCGAGCGACTCACTATGGATCCGCCTGACCGATGTGCCCGGCGCGCTCGCTTCGAGACGCTATTCGGCACCTGGGTCATTCGTGGTGGAGGTGGTTGACGAGTTCTGCTCTTGGAACTCCGGCCGCTACCGTCTCGAAGGGGGACCCGCGGGTGCCACCTGCACGGCAACATCTGAGAGCTCGAACATCACCACCTCAGCCGAGGTTCTCGGGGCCGCGTTCCTTGGTAGCTCCCGGCTGGCAACTCTCGCCGCTGCCGGCCTTGTCGAGGGTGATGAGCGCTCCATTCGACTGGCCGACATGATGTTCTCCTGGATGCCGAGGCCTTGGTGCCACGACTTCTTTTGACCCACAGAAGCACGCCGCTGAACGGAAGGCCGAGCCGAGTCCTTGGTTCGCTTCAACCCGTTCGTTCGTGATAGCCTTCACATTCGAATTGACCCCCATCTCATCGACTCGACGGACTTAAGAATGACCAACGTCGGAATAATGGAGACGGCCATCAGGGATGGCCACCAGTCGCTCCTAGCTACCCGGATGCGCACCGAGGATATGATCCCGATCCTCGAGGCAATGGATGCCGTCGGATACGCTGCCATCGAATGCTGGGGCGGCGCGACGTTCGACACGATGCTCCGATTTCTCAAAGAGGACCCGTGGGAGCGTCTTCGGCAGGTCTCATCCCGGCTCCCGAATACGCCGACGCAGATGCTCCTGCGTGGTCAGAACGCCGTGGGCTACCGTCATTACGCAGACGACGTGATCCGGGAGTTCTGTGATCGGGCCGTCGAAAACGGGATGCAGGTCTTCCGGATATTCGACGCACTCAACGACACCAGGAATCTCGAGACCGCGTTTGAAGCTGTGAAGCGAGCCGGGGGACACGTGCAGGGCTCCATCTGCTATACGACGAGTCCTGTCCATACTATCGACGCATTCGCCAAGCAGGCGGACAGGATGGCGGAGATGGGCGCCGATTCGTTCTGCGTGAAAGACATGGCCGGGCTGCTCAGTCCCCAAATGGCCAAGGCGCTTGTATCTCGCCTGAAGAACGACCACCCCGACATGCCGGTGCAGATGCACTGCCATGCGACCAGCGGCATGGCCGAAATGGCCTACCTGATGGGAGTCGAATCGGGCGCGGACATTATCGATTGCGCGATCAGCAGCCTCGCTGGCGGCACCTCGCACCCATCTACCGAAACCCTGGTAGCCGCTCTCAACGAGAACCAAGACCACCCGACGAAGATCGACCTCGAGCCCCTCGCGGCGATTTCCGACCATTTCAAGAGCGTGCGGCGCCATTACTGGCGCTTCGAGAGCGGCCTCCTAGGGGTCGATTCCGGTGTCCTCCTGCATCACGTGCCCGGCGGGATGATTTCGAACCTAGTCGGACAAATGCGCGACCAGGGTGCCGAGCATCGCTTGCCGGATGTCCTCGCTGAGAATGCGCGCGTCCGTGAAGACCTCGGCTATCCGCCCCTGGTCACACCGAGTTCTCAGATTGTCGGTACCCAGGCAGTACTGAACGTCCTCACCGGCCAGCGCTACGGCTCTGTCACGAAGGAGACTAGGAACCTTGCCAGGGGCATGTATGGCGCAACGCCAGCACCAATCGGTGAGGAGATGCTCAAGACAGTCCTCGGCGATGAGAAGCCTATTGGCCATCGACCTGCCAACGATCTCGAACCTGAGCTCGAGGCGGCGAGGACGGAAGTCGGCGACTCAGCGAAATCGATCGAAGACGTCCTCAGCTATGTGATGTTCCCCGGCCCGGCAATGGACTACTTCAAGTGGCGGGACGAAGGAGGGGGGCCGGAACCGGAGCTTGTCGCCGCCGTTGTCGGTGCCCTGTTCGTGAAAGACCAGCCAGAACCGACAATAGCCCCAGCGGCCGCAGGCGGAACCGATCAGTGGCGATCTTTCGGCCGCATGCGGCAGATGCGCTGAGGGAGCGACGATGACAGACGTGACAATCGGCGGACGCACATACCAGGTCGAAATCCGGGGCGACGTCGTCGTGATCAACGGAGAAGAATACCCGGTCGAAGTGAAGGACGCCGGACCCTATCTGACGGTGACGGCAGCAGGGGTACCGTACCGTGTCCAGCTTCCGCCGGAGGCGGAACGAAGTAGCGGCATGGAAATCCAAGTAGACTACCGGCCGTTTACGGTCGAATACAGCGAACAGATGGGATCGGGCCCACCTCCCCGGGCAGCCGCGCCCCGGCAGCGGGGTGGAGGGGGAGGCGACCCGGTATCGTCCGTCCCGGGTGGTGTAGCCGCCCCGATCGCGGGCCGCGTTATTACTGTCATGGCCAAGCAAGGCGACACTGTTGCCAGCGGAGACGTCCTTCTTCTCCTCGAGGCCATGAAAATGGAGAACGAGGTGAAGGCTCCGATGGACGGCACTATCAAAGAGGTCATGGTTACCGATGGCCAACGTGTGTCAGAAGGCGAAACCCTCATAGTCATTGAATAGAGACCGCTGGGAGCCCGCTTACACCTACCGGTTTCGCAAACGCCCCAGCTTGAAATTGTCCCAGGTCACGATGTTCTCGGGCTCCACTACGACCCAGCGCCGGCTTCGGCCGCTTGCCGTTGCGCTGTTAGGTGGCGGGTCATGCGATGGCGGCTGACCTCTTCCGCCATCGTATTTACGTCCCATTTGAACGCGAACCTTATCGAGAAAAGGGTCCGCGCTCTCGGCCTCAGCATCTTCGAGAATTCGGCCAACACCCTGGAACATGATCGCCTGCAGCTCCGGGAACTTCTCGTTGCGGTCAACGATCACAGTGCAGGCCTGGTTTCGCCTAAGGTTTAAGATCTTCTGTCCCCGACCGAAAAAGTAAACGCGCCCACCGCCCCAGCCGAACCACATCGGAGTCACATTGATCCGATCTACGGGCCCTAATGTCGCGATCCGCATGTTCCATTGGGTTGTCATGATCTCGTCGATCTGGGTATCAGTGAGTGCAAGCTCTTGCGGAAGTGCCATTTCCCTATCCTGCTCATGATGCGGGCAATCGTCGCATCTTGAGCAGGATCTTTTCGATTCGCCAGTCGCCCGGCCGAGGAGCATCCAAGATCGGGGTCGCTACAATGGGGTCATGGTTCGGATTAACCGTGTCTACACGCGGGCCGGAGATGCCGGTATCACATCCCTGAGCGGCGGCCAACGAGTGGCAAAAGACAGTCTGCGCCTCGAAGCCTGCGGCACAGTCGACGAGCTCAACTCCGTCATCGGAGTTGTTGTCGGTTCCGGTCTCGAAGAGCAACTTCACGAGCCCCTGCTCACGATTCAGCAGATCCTTTTCAACCTTGGCAGCGACCTCAGCATGCTCGAGGAAGACAAGAAGAGTCGACCGGTCCCGACCGTGGAGCAAAGACACGTCGACCAGCTCGAAGAGTGGGTCGACGAATGGAACGACAAGCTCGAACCGCTCATGAGTTTCACGCTCCCTGGCGGGAGCCCCGCTGCCGCCCAGCTACACGTTGCCAGGACAGTCTGCAGGCGGGCCGAGCGAGCTACCATGGCGCTTTCGAGGGAGGAACCGATTGGCGAATTCGCAATCCCTTTCCTGAACCGGCTGAGCGACCTGTTATTCGTAGCTGCCAGATACCAGCTGAAGCTCAGCGGTCGCGATGAGGTGCTCTGGGACAGCCACCGTTTCTAACCGATCCCGCCCAGCTGAGAAGCGGTTCCAGAGCCTACGCTGGAGGCCTCCTCCTCAGCCTAGGCTGGCAGGTCATCCATCTTGCCGAATGCGAAAGGGAGAAACTGCGCTGCAGGAACTCGCGCCACGACCTTGGCGGTTGTGTGGGTCTCTGATCGGCTGAACACGGCGCCCGCGATCGACACAACGGGAATGTCGATCACGGGGTCGTGTCTGGATTCCCGGAACACGATCGTCCCGCCCCCGCGCACCAGTTCGTGCGTGGTCGTGGAATATGTCACGCAAATCAGCTCGAGGGCGTCTGAAAGTCCGCCTCCATCTGGCGCCGGGAGATACCTGAAGTAGAAGTGTTTCCCGAGAGCATGCCGCCCCACCTGCTGGAGTTCATCTTCAAAGCGCCCAGAAAGCTCGATGTAAGTGACACCGTGCCGCGTCACCGTTCCATGCACGTTCGCTCCGCGGCGATCCAGTGAGATGTCTGCGAGCTTCTGTGGTTCGGCGTACAGCTCCCGCCCGAACGTGACAGCTGTGTCGGTGCTCATCGGCATCGTAAGGCAATAAAGCCCCTCTTCGTCCCTGAATCGGCAGGCGATGTTGATCGAAGCACCGTTGAATGGGCCCCCGCAATTGGAACGCCCAATTTCAGAGACAGCCACCGACATTCGTGGCTCCCGGGCCGGAACCAGCGGAGGAGGAAGAAGCTCCGCGACGACATCCTCGTCGCTCAAGAAGTTCACAGACAGCGACCAGATATCCAGAAACTCTGGCGTCGCCTGTACTAGGCGGAATGCGTCTATCTCAGCCTGGGACTTGACGAATCTCGTGCGAGCCACGGCGTCTCCTCGAGTGCCAGAACGGGCACTCCGCCGTGAAATTCTACGCGGATGCTCGGTGCTACGAGCTGACGGCCTCTTTGTCCGCTGGCTCAATCAGGATCCCGTGGCCGGATTTCCGCCCGAGCCGGCCGAGCGAAACCATACGTCGGAGCAGTGTCGGCGGTTTGAACCGGCGGTCCCCGAACTCTTCGAACATCGAATCGCCGATTTGTGCGAGCGTGTCGAGCCCGACGAGGTCGGCTGTCGCCAGAGGCCCCATTGCGTGGTTAAGCCCGACCTTGCACGCCTGATCGACGTCCTCGGGAGAGGCGACTCCTGCTTCGACCATCCGAATCGCGTCGTAAATAAACGGCACAAGCAGGCGGTTGACGATGAATCCCGGCGTGTCCTGAACGCGCACCGTAATCCGGTCGATAGAGTCACAGAAGGCCATTGACTGCTCGATCGTCCGCTGTGAGGTGTCGGCAGTTGTCACGATTTCAACCAGCTTCAAGACAGTTGGCGGATTAAAGAAGTGGAGTCCAATTGAGCGATCCTGGCGTCCCGATGCTGCTGAGATCTCGCTAAGTGAGAGCGAAGACGTGTTGCTCGCAAGTATCGTGTCCGGTGGGCAAGCATCGCCAAGCGTTCCGAAAATCTCCCGCTTCAACCCGATGTTCTCGGTGACGGCTTCGATAACCAGGTCCGCGAAGGCAAGATCTTTGAGGTCAACTGTGCCCTGGATTCGCTCCAGTGCCCTCCTGTGGCGCTCCTGCGACAGCCTTCCCCGTTCCTCATCACGGTCAAGCGCGCGGTAGATGTGAGCCAACCCGCCGTTAAGACGCTCCTGGTCGGCTTCTGCAACCATGACCTCGAAACCGTAAGAAGCACACACCTGAGCAATGCCACCGCCCATGATTCCTGTTCCAACGACACCAATCTTGCCAAGCTCCATATGAAGCTACCCCCTCAGTTCAATAGTCCGATGCGGCCGCGCCCCACGAACCCCCCACCCGCTCCGTGGGGGCGCGTATTCAGAAATGTATCACCGATCTCACTGATAAGGGTGAGTCGGATGCGTCAGGTCGGCGCAAGCGGAAATCCCCAATAAAACGGCCAAGCACCGCCTGGGTTAGTCGCCGGTTGGGTAGCCAGCCTCCACCCAGGCCTCGGTCCCCCCCTCAACGTTCATGAGAGGAACCTCGACAAGCCCGGCCGCGGTCGCATACTCCGCGGCCAAAGCACTACGTTGCCCACTTTTGCAGACAAAAAGTATCTCTTTGCCACCTGAGAAATCCCGGATCTGACCCACCGATGTGAGAACGTTATTCACGGGGATGTGAAGTACCCCCGTGGCGTGAATCTCATCAAATTCGTCTTGGTTCCGGACATCCACCATCACGGCCGATTCCGAGTCGAGCTTGCCTTTCGCTTCTGCCACAGATACACGGATAAAGGGCTCGCCAGGATTCTGCTCGGCCATTAAGGTCTCCTCAAGAGTGAAGCTAGATTAAACCTAGCATACCCCTCCAATTCCATCGAAGTGCCGCCCCACAGGGTAGCTCGCTGAGTTCGTTGCCACACGACCCCGATCCCCCGAAACTCAGTGGATGGGAATCCTCGATTTAGCTGCGGACCAGGCGATCCAGGAGTGGGCCGCGATGGTCCGCGCCAATCGCGATCAAGCAAAACGGGTGCGAGAAGGAGAGACCAGCTCGGACTTCTACGCGCCAGTGGCATCTGTGTTCAAGGTCGACCCATTTCGCACCGACGAGCCAGCCCTCGATCGTCTCCGCGAGATCGTCGTCCCGGGCGAGACATGGCTCGATCTCGGCGCGGGAGGGGGCCGCTATGCGCTGCCCCTCGCTCTTACGGGCGCCGATGTGATTGCAGTGGAACCGTCCCCCGGGATGCTCGAAGTCCTTAGGGAGGGCATGGCAGAGCACGACATTTCAAACGTTCGAATCATCGAGAGCAGGTGGCCGATGGACGACCCGCCGTCCGCGGATGTAGCCCTGATTTCCCACGTCGGATACGACATCGAAGAGATCGGATACTTCCTAGACGCGATGGACGCCGCCGCCGGGCATCTGTGCGTGGCCATCATGCTGAGCGAAGCGCCGGCGTCCGCCGCAAGGAACTTTTGGCCGCCTGTACACGGCCTGGAGCGGTCCCTTCTGCCGGCGCTGCGCGAGTTCATCGCTCTGCTCTTTGCCACCGGTCGCTTTCCGGAAGTCAGGGAGGCCGGTGCCAGGGAGCCAGGGTTCTATCCGGACGAGGAGCGTGCCCTGCTATTCCTTCGCCAGCAACTCTTCACTCAGGTCAACAGCGAGAAAGACAAACGGCTCCGGGCTGAGATCGCCTCAAGAGCGACGCCCGAAGGAATTCCTGTTGGCTCACGCTCAATCCCCCTGGGCCTGGTTACCTGGAACCCGCTCAAATAGAGACGCGCGGGCCCGACTCTCCTTTAGTTTAGCCAACCGATTGCTTGCGCCGCACGAACTTCTTCGCTGGTGCCATAACAAGCGGCTCAAGCTCTTCAGCTCCAAATGAACGCTCGACTTGATCGCCGCGAGGCGAACCGTAGGTCGTACTCCGCTGCCGCGGTCGGCGGCCGACGGACTGGATCACTGCCTCCATCTTCTCCGGCGGCATCTCTTGGCCATGCTGAGTTCCCGCGGCCCTGCTGACGCTCTCGTTCATCAATGTGCCGCCCATATCGTTACAGCCTGCGTTCAGACACGCCTGGACGCCCTTGACACCCATCTTCACCCAGGACACCTGGATGTTCGTGATATGAGGATGAAGCGCTAGGCGGGACACGGCATGCATCAGCACCGCCTCGCGGAAAGTCGGACCGCGACGAGCCCTGCCTTTCAGATAGAGAGGAGCCTCCATGTGCACGAATGGGAGCGGTACGAACTCCGTGAACCCGCCGGTCTTCTCCTGCAAATCGCGAACGCCGATCAGGTGCCGGGCAAGGTTCTCCGGCCACTCGATGTGCCCGTACATCACCGTTGCCGTCGTCTGATAGCCGACCTCATGGGCAGTCTCCATGACTTCCAGCCACTGGGCCGTGTTCAGCTTATCCGGACAGAGAGTGGCCCGGATCTCATCGTCGAGGATCTCGGCAGCGGTGCCCGGAAGGGTCCCGAGTCCTGCCCCCTTCAGCTGAGACAAGTACTCGCGCAAGGGAAGGTCAAGCGTGTCCGCCCCTTGCCAGATTTCGAGCGGCGAGAATGCGTGAACATGCATCTCTGGCACAGCCTCTTTCACGGCCTTTGTGAGACGGAGGTACGTCTCCCCCGTGTAATCAGGATGAATCCCGCCCTGCATGCAAACCTCAGTAGCGCCGCGCTTCCAGGCCTCGCTCGCTCGCCGCGTAACCTCCTCAATTTCGAGGTCGTATGGCATGCCGCGAAGGTTTTCGCTCAACTTCCCCTTAGAAAACGCACAGAACTGGCATTTGAAGTAGCAGACGTTGGTGTAGTTGATATTTCGGTTGACTACATATGTGACGACGTCTCCGTTGACCTCTGCCCGGAGCCGATCGGCGGCGGCGCAGACAGCAGCGACATCGTCCCCACGCGCTCGGAACAGCGTCACAAGGTCGCCCTCTCCGAGTTCTTCGCCGGCCTCAATCTTGCTGAGAATAGCTCCTAAAGCAGCCGAAGCGACAGGCGTTTCCGCGGTCGTGGAGACTAGTGTTTCCGGCGGCTCCGGCGCCCCGGGAGACCAGTCGTCCGTGCGGGCCAAACCTTCGCCGTCGATAGCCCGCCAGACGTGCAGGCCCATGGCCTTGTCCTGCCAACGAGAAATATCACGGTTGTAGGCGGGGTAGACGGCCAGCCGCTCCACCAGCAGCTTGCCCGCGTCCGCCGTCTTGTCTCGCAGCTCCTCAAGGTGCGGCCACGGCGCTTCTGGATTGACGTGGTCTGGGGTCACCGGCGACACACCACCCCAGTCGTTGAGGCCGGCGGCCACGAGTCGCTGATAGACGCCCGGGCTCAGATTGGGCGGTGCCTGGATGTTCATCTCCGCTCCGAAAATTACCCGAGATACCGCGAGCGTCCAGAGAAGGTCGTCAAGGTCGGGCTCTGGCCAGTCGTGCATCTTCGTGTCGGGCTTCGCCCTAAAGTTCTGGACGATGATCTCCTGTATGTGGCCGAACTCCTCATGCAGGTCACGAAGCGCGAGAAGAGCCTCGATGCGCTCACGCCTCGTCTCCCCGATCCCTATCAGAATCCCGGACGTGAACGGCACCTGGAGCTCGCCGGCTACTCGCATCGATTCGATGCGCACCGCCGGCCGCTTGTCGGGCGAACCGTAATGGGCCATCCCCCGCTCGGTTAGCCTCTCCGACGCACTCTCGAGCATGATCCCCTGCGAGATTGTCACCTTCCGGAGCATCTCTATCTCGTCCCGCGTTATCACCCCCGGATTCGCATGGGGGAGGAGCCCGGTTTCGTTGAGAACCAGTTTCGCCATCTCCGCGAGGTAGGAGACGGTCGAAGGGTGCCCGAGCTCCGCAAGTTCCTTCTGGGCGACTTTGTAGCGGCGCTCGGGCTTGTCGCCCAGTGTGAACAACGCCTCTTTGCAACCAGCCGCGGCACCAGTCCGTGCGATTTCGAGAATCTCCTCGCGGTTCAGATAGGCACGCTCCCCAGGGCGCGGGGGACGGGCGAAAGTGCAGTAGTGGCAGACGTCACGGCAGAGGTGAGTCAGGGGAACGAAGACTTTGCGCGAATAAGAGATCAACTGCCCGTGACCGGCATCGCAGACCTCTTCAGCCGTTTCAATCAGCGCCTCAAGATCGGTTTCATCCGTGAGCGCGAGAGCGGCTTCATGATCCGGGTTAACACCCTGCCTGGCGCGCGCCAGGGAAGAACGTGTGGAAGAACGCATCCGTCCCCCTCGGAGGCCCGGCGCGCACGAGCAGTTCTGAGTGGAGCTACTTCACTTTATGAAGTAACCTCTACGCGTTCGAAGGATAACACAGGCACCCGAGTCCGCCAAAGTCATTTTCGCAAGCGGACCGAGGCTGAATCGAAGTGCAAATGAATGCTGGGCGACTGAACCCTTCAGACCCCCACGTAAGAAGGGTCCAATGCCCCGTGGCTTCGACCCTGGACATAGTTGGAGACAAATGGACACTCCTTATCGTGCGCGACATGCTCCGCGGAAAGCGCCGCTTCAGTGAATTATACGAATCGGTTGAAGGAGTCCCCCCGGCTGTCTTGACGGCGCGCCTCCGCCTGCTGGAAGCCAACGGCATCGTGGCTCGGCACACCTACAGAGAGCACCCACCACGCCAGGAGTACGTGCTCACGCAAAAGGGGCACGGGCTCGGAGTCGTGGTTGGCGCTCTCTCTTCGTGGGGAGAGCGTCATGCAGACCACGACCTCACACTTGTCGACCGCGACTGCGGCCATGGAGTAACAGTTGTCTACCACTGCCCGGTATGCGCTCGCCGGGCCCCCCGCAGCCGAGTCCACATCGTCGAACAACGCTCCGAGGTCGAACACGAACCTTCTCCCTGATCCTCGAACGGGGCTGGCCACCGGAACTCCGTTAGCCAATGTTCTTGAGCGCCTCTCTGCGGCTCAGCGGACTCAGCGCGTCCCCCTTTGCAGCAACGTAGCGGGCGACCTCAGCAGGGTCACTACGGGCATACTGACGAAGGGCCCAGCCGATCGCTTTGCGGATGAAAAAATCGCGATCACCCAGGTTCGCCTCGATACACGCGTAGAGGAGACCGAGGTCGGTATGGTCCTTGGCCGGCAGCTGACAGATGATCGATGCTCGGCGCTTCCAGCGGTCACTGGCCTGCGACCAGGTTCGCATTTCCACGGTCATCTCGTCCGGAAAGCTCTGCAGCAGTGGATAGAGACGCCCGCTGCTTATCTCGTCTACGTAGTCCCACCAAGCCCCGCTGGCGATTATCGCCTCGTACATCGGGAGCGCTTCGAATGTCTGAAACTTTCGGTAGTAGCGGTGCCCGCTGAGCTGAATCGCAGCGTACCGCTCCTCCCGGAACTCACCTCGACGCCAGAGTTTCAACACCGTATCTCTCCACTCCTCAAAGAAGGTCAAGCGGAACTCGTTCAGAACAGGCTGCAACACAGCCTTGAGCGCAGGTCGCGAAACACCCAGGAATGGCATCTCGGATTTCATGTAGCGCCGCATATGAGGTGCTCGATCCGAGTCGGCCGCAGCCCTCAATGCCAACTTCACAGCCGCGATCAACGACTCGTTAGCAGCTGGTACATCGTGATCGTTATCGGCTATGTCAGTCGTTACCGGAGCGCCCGCCTAACCGTTCTCGATGACTTCGTCGTCGTATCGATTGCGAATGTGGCCCGCCGCCTCGAGCTTTTCGAACTCCTCGTCGCTGAACCCCAATACGTCTCGATAAACGTAGTCATTGTGCTCGGCGAAGGGCGCGGGAGCGGAACGAATCCGAACGTCCGATGCAGAGAACCTGTACGGCGGACGCGAGAAATCCGTCTCCGGGTAGTCCGCGGTGGCAGGAAGCGTCTGCCAGACAGATGTGCCGTACAGGTGCGGATTTTCCGTCACGTCCTTGGCGTCCAGTACAGGTCCCGCAGTAACGCCCGCAGCCTGCAAAGCGTGAAACAGATCATCCCGGTCCCGGTCGTCCGTCCATGCTGCAAGCCGCTCCTCCAAAGCATCCTGCGCTGCCGCTCGCCCTTCAGCGGACTCGAGAGAAGCGTCGGATGCCCAGCGAGGCCGACCCATGAACTCAACTAGGGCGGCCCACTCACCATCCGTCCGACAGCTGATGACGATCCAGCGGTCCTGGCCACTGCACGGGAACACGCCGTTCGGTACGAATCCCTCGATGCTGCGGTTCCCAATCGTCCGGTGAGTCCGTCCATTCCAGGCTGCGTCCAACGTGGACTGCGGAAACATCTGGGAGGAAGCCTCAAGCTGTGCCAACTCGATCACCTGACCCTCGCCGGTTCGCCGACGATGCCGGAGCGCCGCCAGCAACGCGATCGCCCCGTGCATGCCGGCAAAGAAGTCGCCGGCGAAAATTTGGACGTTGTCCGCGGGCGAAGTATCAGGGTACCCGCGCAGGATCGTGGACCCTGCCACACCGTCGATATGAGAACCGTATCCCCGCCCCTGGCGGTATTCACCGGTTCGGCCGAAGGCAGGCAGATGGAGGATCACCATATCCGGTCGCTCGGCTCGGATCGCGTCATCTGTCAGTCCGAGGCGGTCCAGCGTGCCGAGCGCGATATTCTCGGCAATCACGTCGCTTACGCGAATCAGAGCTTTGACGACGGCAAGTCCCTCCGGCCTCCGACTATCGACCGTGAACGATTTCTTGTTGCGAAGCACATGGATAAACGCGGGGCAGTTGTTCCATGGTCGCGGTCCGGGGTCCCCCCCGGGGTGTCCACCGACCCAGGCGGGGAGGAACGGGATCAACTCCTTCGAGATGCTCGGAGAGGCGGCCCGCGTCATCGGGTTCCATATATACGGATTTTCGACCTTGATGCACTCGGCACCGAGGTCGGCCAGATACATGGTCGCGGACTGGCCGGCCCAGACAGCGCTGAAGTCGCAGATTCGAATCCCCTCAAGAGGCAGTGGAGCACTCAATACACTGCTCCTTCTCGCCTGAATTCGATGATTTCAGAGTTGCCGAAGCCGGCCAACCCTAAGATCGAGTCCGTGTCCTGGCCCAGGGTTGGGGCTGGTCGGCGGAGGGCCCAGGGAGTCTTCTCGAAAACGTATGGGCGCCCTATCATCGGGACCCGGCCCAGCTCGGGCGTTTCGATCTCGACCCAGTAGCCTCGCCCCTTTAGAACGCCGTCTTCAGCGAGGTCCGCCCCGGTGAAGAGGGGCGCGACCATCGCCCGGGCACCTCTTGCACGCTCCCAGACCTGCTGTCTCGTTCTCTCGAGCATCCAGGGATAGATTAGTCCGTCGGCCTCCTCTTTGGCTTCGGGAGCAGCCGTAAACACCGGGTCGGCCCACTTCGGGTCGCGGAACCGGTCGTCATCGACCATCTCCACAAACCGCTCCCAGTAGTCCCCGAAGGAGGCCGTGACCTCGACGAACCCGTCAGCCACAGGGTAGACGCCACCCGCAAGGCCCACCGTCGCAGCAGGTGCCCGCCCCTGGATCGCGCCGGCAAACCTGTAGGCCAGAATCGTCGAGCTTCGCCGATCGAGGCTGCCAACCTGCGTCTCGAACATGTTCACATCGACTCTCTGCCCCGTCCCGTGCGCTTCCCAACCATGGATGGCTCCCAGTGCGGCGATGCTCGTCATGGCGCCACACTGCAGCAACGTAGCGGTTCCCCCGACCGTCAGCGGCTCACGAGACGCGATGCCGTGCGAGAACATCTCGCCCCCCATCGCGTACAGCGCCGTGTCGGAGAGGCGATAGTCGCGGTAAGGGCCATCGAATCCGAAGTTCGTGAGATAGACGACGGGCCCCTTAGCAGTGCTCGAGACGCTGCCGTAATCGAGTTCCAAGCGTTCCAGCACCGAGGGCGACTGCGAAAAGACAGCCAGGTCGGCAAGGGCGAGGAGTCTCTCTACCACGACCTGTGAACCACGGTTCTTGAGGTCGAGGACGATAGACTCCTTGTTTGTGTTGAGGAAGTGGTAAAGGGCGCTCCGATCAGGCCCCGGAACGTCGTCCTTGAACGGCGGACTGCGACGGGCCGGATCTCCTTCTGGTCGTTCCACCTTCAATACGCGGGCGCCGAGGTCCGCGAGGATCTTCGTTGCGTATGGCCCCGCGATGTGGGCGGTAAAGTCAACGACAGTGATCCCCTCGAGAGGAGACGCTGGAGCTGATGGAGAAGCGTTCTCGGACATCTGGATTCAAAACTTTACAGCCGTTCGATCGACACGCAAAGCCGCGGTGGCGGCAGCTTCCCCTTGTGTGGATGCGAGCCACGTACGACCATCCAGCTGGGTAGGGTCCCGGCCTCACGCGCCACCTTTCGGCGCCAGCCTTCGCTCTCGACTTTTCCCCGGTTATGCTGTCCGAACTTGTTCGAGGTAAAGGGTGTTCCGCAAAGTAGTCGTTGCCAACAGGGGTGAAATCGCGCTCCGGATCGTTCGTGGCCTTCGCGATCTGGACATCCGTTCCGTCGCCATTTATTCGGACGTCGACCGGGTTTCTCGACATGTTCGCTATGCTGACGAGGCTCATCGGGTTGGCATGGCCCCTGCGAGCGACAGTTACCTGAACGGGGACAAGATCATTGAGATCGCCCGCGAGTGTGGTGCGGACGCGATCCATCCGGGATACGGATTCCTCGCAGAGAATGCCGACTTCGCGGAGCAATGCGAATCTGCGGGGCTCACCTTCATCGGGCCGAGCGCGGAATCCATGCGACTGCTCGGTGATAAATTGAGCGCCCGCGAAATCGCCAAGAAGGCCGGTGTGCCGCTCGTTCCGGGGACGAACCAGATCTCAAACCTGAGCGAAGCGATGGACGCGGTCAGGACTATTGGCCTGCCGTTGATGATCAAGGCGGCCGCCGGAGGCGGCGGTCGCGGAATCCGCCTCGTCGACCGAGAAGAGGACCTCGAAGGAGCTATTTCGCAGGCGATGCACGAGGCGGGAGCCGCCTTCGGCAACTCATCGGTCTACATCGAGAAGGCGTTAACTTCGGTCCGACACATCGAAGTCCAGATCATTGCAGACAACTACGGCAATATCGTACCCATCGGCGAGCGCGAATGTTCCATCCAGCGGCGCCACCAGAAGATCATCGAAGAGTGCCCCAGCGCTGTGCTGACGCCGGACCAGCGGCACGCCATCACCCGGGCCGCCGTACGAATCGCCAGCACTGCGAGCTACACAAGCCTCGGGACGGTCGAGTTCCTCGTGACGCCGGAGGGTGACCACTACTTCCTCGAGGTCAACACGCGGCTCCAAGTCGAACACCCCGTCACAGAGATGGCTGTCGGCGTCGACCTGCTCAAGGACCAGATCCTGCTGGCGAGCGGCGAGGAGCTCGCTTACGACGAGAGCGAGCTTCCGCTAAGAGGCTGTGCGATCGAGTGCCGGATCGTCGCCGAAGATCCCTTCAACAACTTCCTTCCTTCGGTTGGCAAGATCGTCTTCACGCGTGAGCCGGCTGGACCCGGGATTCGCGTCGAGAGTGCTCTCTTCGACGGTATGGAAGTCACGCCGTTCTATGATTCGCTCATCGCAAAGGTGACCGCCTGGGGACGGACCCGAGAGGGAGCACGAAGCCGGATGTTGCGGGCGCTCTCAGAGTTTCGAGTCGTGGGGGTCGCGACCAACATTCCCTACCTGCAGCAGGTCCTCGAGCTCGACGATTTCATCAACGCCAACCTTGATACCGGCTTCCTCGATCGCCACTTCGTGACAGTCGAAGAGCCCCTCGCACAGCAGAAGGAAGCTGCCGAAATCGCAGCGCTGATCCTGGTTATCGGCGGCGCAGCTGGCGCACCCTCGAACGGCGCCTTGCCGGGAGGCGTCGCCAACGGAGGCCGAGCAGCGGATTCGGCTACGCCCAGCACGTGGCGGCAGACCATGGGTGGTATGCCGGCTGGAAGAGGGGCTGGACGATGGCCGAAAAGTATCTGATAACCCTCGACGGCGAAGACCTCACCTATGAGATCGAACGGAGTGAGGACGAGATCCGCGTCCGGCGCGAGGGCGACGAGCTGTGGAAGATAGCCCACCTTGACCGCGTCGGCGGCTCGGAGCTGTATCAGCTCCTTCTCAATGACCGGCCGATGGAGGTCTATCTCGAACGGCGCCGGGGCGGAGCCAGGGCTACGATTGGCCGCCATGCCTTCGAAATCGGCGTGAGTCGCTGGTCGTCGCCTAGCGCGAAGCGCGCCCCGCGTGATAGCTCAAGACAAGCTGGTCTCATCGAGGTCGCGACCCCGATGACCGGTTCAATCGTTGAGGTGAAATGTTCGCCGGGAAACCAAGTCGAGAAGGGCGACGTCCTGCTCGTGGTCGAGTCCATGAAGATGAATAACGAGCTCAGCTCCCCCGTGGACGGCTTCGTCGAGCAGGTGAAGGTCAAGGCTTCAGAGCGGGTTACCGCAGGCCAGGTCCTCGTGGTAATTCGCGCGCCCGACGATTAGATCGCATCAACGCCCTTTCCAGACCGCGGGACGCTTCTCCGCGAACGCTTTCGGGCCTTCCTTCGCATCCTCGGAATTCAGCACGGTCCGAGATACCCACTGACCCAGTCGGTACGATTCATCCACCTGTAGATGTCGCCACATGTGCGCGGTCGCCTTGGTTCCCTCGACCGAAAGAGGCGCGTTCTCGGCGATCATGTCGGCGATCTCGATAGCTCGCGGCATCAACTCATCTGGAGGGAGCACCTCCTGGACAATCCCCCACCGGTAGGCATCCTCGGGTGAAACTTTATCTCCAGTTAGCAAAAGGTACATCGCGTCACCGAAGGGAATCAGTCTGGCGAGGTGGTGGATGGCGTACCCCGCCATGATTCCCCGTTTCACTTCGAACAAGCCGAACACAGCGTCACTGGAGCAGACCCGGATGTCGCAATCGAGGGCGCGTTCGAAGCCGCCCGCAATACAGATGCCGTTGATGGCGGCGATGAAAGGCTTGGGATTCTTGGAGAACTGCATCGCTGTAAGAGTGGTCCCGAACTGCGTGACGAAGCCGGTGTTCCCCTCCTGGCGCGCGTTCCTCTCGGCCATCTCCTTCAAATCCGCTCCGGCGCTGAAGGCACGGCCGGCACCAGTCAGGATCCCTACCCTCATCTCGCAATCGGCGGCGAAGTCGGCCAAGGCTGCGGTGAGCTCCTCCTGGAGCGAACCGCCAAGGGCATTCAGGCGCTCGGGCCGGTTCATTGTAAAGATCGCGTAATGTTCTCGTTTTTCGTAGATCAGATCAGGCATCGAGGTACCCTCCGTGTGCTTGCCCGAGTTTGCACGACGAACTGGAGGGGCGCTATTGGCAGAGCAGGAGCGTTCAGCTCCCACGGGGGGACGGAGAAACAACTAGGAGGTACGTGACCGTACCTCGGGCCACGACGCGCCCGGTGTCGTCCCGGACCTCGGCCTCGGAGAAGACCGCCGTCCGCCCACCTCGCATGACACGGGCCTTGGCCACCAATTCCTTCCCAAACGCAGGAGCAAGGTACGTCACGTGGAGATCCACCGTGACGTGCACGCGCTCGGACTCGCTTCGCTCGAGCAGAAGCGTCCGAACAGCAGTTCCGGTAGCTGCATCGATCAATGTCGAGACAACGCCTCCGTGGGCCACGTCGTTCGGGTTCATGTGCTCGGGTCGAAGAGCGAGCCGCATCATGCACTCGCCCGCGACGGCTTCCACGATTTCGATCCCGAGAAAGTCGTTAAAAGGATTCGCAACATCGGCGCCTTCTTTAATGGCGGGTGGTCCGGAACCGCTGTTCGTTGCGTTGTCCGGCTCGTCAGCCATCAGCCCCCGCTCCCAGCTCGCTAGCCCGCGGCGCCACCCAAAAGAACGGCAAGAGTGGTCGGGGCGACTGGATTTGAACCAGCGACCTCTTGACCCCCAGTCAAGTGCGCTACCAGGCTGCGCCACGCCCCGACGGTCTGGAGGATACCACGGGGCTCAGGGTCGGTCCCTCCGAATCAAGACCCCGGAGACGACATCGCCATAACGGGAAACTACACAGCGGCTGTGGAACCTATCAGCTCACAGGAGATGACAGTTTCGAAACCGCTCATGCGACGGGAACGGGTCACGTTGCAATTCGGGAGCGTCGAACTCCCGCGGGTCGATTTAGGTGCGCAGGCTCTCTTCAACCGACGTCATTTGGAGGTCCCCCTGAGCCGCTGGAACTTGGTGCATTGATGCCGCCCCGAGAGTAGTTCCCGTCTTTTTCACCACGCATTTGCGATTTGCATCATTTCCCTTGCCCTTTTCACCTCTTACCATGGCCGCGAGCACGCAGGAGACCGGACGGGGTGGAACTCGAAGCGTCGAGTGTAGGGAGGTGCGCCATCAAGAGAGACGAACTGTTCGCGATGTACGAGAAAGCCGCCGACGGCGTGCATATCGTGGGTCCGGATCAGAAAGTCCTCTTCTGGAACTCCGCCGCTTCGCAAATCCTCGGCCACTGCAGCAAGGACGCCCAGGGCAAGGCCTGCTACGACCTTATTGCCGGGGGGGACTATCGAGGGAACACGTTTTGTCGGAGCGGCTGTCCCACGATTCAGGCGGTCCGCAGGGGTAGAAGCATCCCCAACTACGATGTTCTAGCCCGCCCCAAGGATGGTAATGATATCTGGATAAACATGAGCGTGCTTCCCGTCTCAGATCCTGACGGCGAAGGCATGCTCGCAGTCCACCTCTTCCGCGACGTGAGCAGCAGGCGGAGGGCCGAAATCCTAGCCCAGCGCACTCTCGCCTCGGTATCTGAATACCGGAACGAGAACGAGGGCCAGCTCGACGAACCGAGCCCGCCTCCAGCGCCTTTGCTGACGAGGCGAGAGCTGGATGTGCTGCAGCTACTTGCCTGTGGCATGCGAGACACGGAAATTGCGCAGTCACTGGAGATCAAGCGAACTACCGTTAGAAACCACGTGGAGCACATTCTGGGGAAGTTGGGTGTGCACAGCCGGTTGGAGGCCGTGGTATACGCCGCGAACCATCACATGGTTTGAATCCGGGCGCGCATCTCACCGTCTGAGCAGGGACTGCTCGAGGCGGCCAGTATGACCGTGATCACATCGAAGCCACTTGCCCAACCCTTCTTCCTCCTCTTGGCGAGAAGACTGAAGGTGTTCGGGTGGCAGCACCGGGGGGTTGGCGGTGCTGCCACCACGCAAACCAGCCAGCTACCCTCTCGATGGTGACGCATTTGATGAGGGCAAGACGCTGACGTGAGATGAACATAGGCCCTCATATCTCATCACCGCTATCATCGTTTGATGTAATTCTTGTAATCGATTGACTATGGCAGCGTTGGGAGATGGGAGCGCCCGACGACGGTCGCCATTTCTTCTCTCGGCTTCTTCTTGCCTTTAGCCAAGCTAGTTTGTACTCGGCGGCTTCGCTGTGTCATTCACCCTTGGCGGAGAGAGCTACGTATAGGCCAGCCTATCGATGTCAGACAAGGGCCACTACTCGCCCCTCTCAACACTTCCCGAGGGTCAGGTCGCGAAGACCAGCAACGGCACTTAATCTGTCCGTCACTTCGGTAATCCTTTCCGCATGCAACCCACGCCAATCCTGCGGTATTCCTCCGTTTGTTATTCGCAAGCTGTAGTTCACGTGATTCAGTGCGTCCGCTTAGGAGACGTGAAAATCCGTCGCGTACTGCGTCATGTTCAGCTTCCGGGCCACCGCCTGGGACGCCAGGTTCTCCCAGGAAGTGCTGTACATGGCCACGAGCCCACGGGCTTGGACGGCAGCGGCCCAGGCGGCCACCACTCGCGGTGCAAGCCCGCGTCCGCGAAAGTCGGCGGCCGTCTCCACGCCAGCCTCTGCCCCACTCCGTCCCGTTCGAGCCGAATAGCATATGGCGACGGCGCGGCCACGTTTCACAATCGCCGCGATGGGTTGGGCTTCTTCAAGGTCTCCCCAATCGCCGAAGTGTGTGAAAAGCAGCTCCTTACTCGCGTTGGTAATCCACTCAATCCTCCCGACTCGTTTCATCACGCGTGGGACAAGGAAGGCTGGGCCGGCATACATCGATGGGCCAGCCGTTCTCGTGCTCACCAGCTCCATGAGGGCTTCGAGGCGGGCGGGCAGCTTCACGAGCTGCCCTGTCACCGGCTCATCACGCACGGCATCAGCGATCCCGGCGGCGAGTCGATCGGGGACATCCCAGCGAATCCCGAGCTGATGCCCCAGAGGGGCAAGAGTCAGGTGCAGGATCGGTGGCGCAGGTCCCCGGCCACCGTCGATCCTGCCCGTCTTGCCAAACGTATATAGCGCATCCATATGCTGACCAACGAGGTCAGCTTCGGTGGAGAGCTCAGGCGAAGGTCCTTGAGCATCAGCCACAGGCAAAGCCTAGCCGCTGCGTCGTTGCCCCGCCGCAGAAAGCCGAATCGTTCCTGACAGAACTCTCCCTAGCGATCGGGGAGTCCATGCGATCCAAGCCAGTGTGCACACTGGCTTGGATCGACGGTAAGGCGCGAAGCCTGCCCTTCAAACCACTCCAACCACCAGTCGTGTGGACTCGTGCACACCAGCCGCCGCACCCGGCGACCCGCTCCTTCGAAGACGATACAGATGAACTCAGCAGTGATACGATCGGAGAGCTCAAGGCTAAGCAGCCAAATTGGCCGCTCAGCAGCCTGCTCCTAGAGGCTCTCAACGAAGCGCGCACGACTTTCGGGCGATAACTGAAGCGGCACGAACATCGCGGTGAGAACAAGCGTTGCATCCTCCGGAGATTCTCCGACGAGGCGGGGTAGAAGCTCGACTGCATCACCAGCTGCAATGTTTGGAGGACCCCTGCGAGCACTCTCGACTGCAGCCTCGAGTTCTTCGAGCTCGGCGCTTTTGCTCGAGCTGCACGATCTTCTGGTTCAGCTTCTTTTCGAGGCCCCAGCGCTTCTTCGCGCGCTTTGGCAGAGCAGGCGGGCGGCAGAAGTTAATCGCAGCCGAACCCCTACTGGCCCGCGCCCACCTTCCTACCCATCGGCAGTTCGCGGAGCCGCTCACCCGTCTTGTCGAACACCGCATTAGCGATGGCGGGAGCAATCGGGACGATGCCCGGCTCGCCGGCGCCCGTCGGCGGCGTCTCAGCGTCGCCGGTCAGCGAAACGGTAATCCTGGGGGTATCCGTGATGCGGGGAACCCGATACCTAGCGAAGCTGCCGTTGAGAAGACGGCCACCTTCGAACTCAGCGCCCTCATAGAGCGCTGTCCCAAGGCCCATCATGATCGCGCCTTCCATCTGGCTGCGCGCTCCCTCGGGGTTGTAAACCAGTCCGCAATCCAGGGCCGATGCGACACGGCCGACGACGATCTCACTCCCGTGAACGTCGAGCTCCACGCACTCAGCACTGTAGGATCCGACATCGAGACCAATGGCCACTCCAATGCCTCTGCCCGAAGGAGGCTTCGCACTGTTCCACCCGAAGTCCTCGGCGGCAGCCTCGAGCACCCTCCGATACCTAGGTTCTGAAAGGTTCTTGAGCCGTAGTTCAACGGGGTCGACCCCTATAGCAACCGCGATCTCATCTACGTGGACTTCGCGGGCGAAATGATTAACCGCACCTCCAAGCGAGCGGTACGAGCCGGGCCGTAAGGGCGCCGGGCCCGCGGAAACAACAACCCGGACGCTCTCGGCGCTATACGGAGTCTCGGAACCGCGCTGGCCAATCATGGGACGGTCGCCGGTCGCGTGGACCGCGCTAAAGTCCCAGGCAAGGATATTGCCATGGTCATCGAAGCCACTCCTGACGGTGATCAGCGCGGCAGGCCGGAACGTCGCCCATTCCATCTCTTCGGCCCTGGTATACCCCACGCGCACCGGCCTCCTGGCGACCCGGGCAAGCCTGGCTGCCTCGATGGCGGGCCTGTAGATGCTCTTGGCTCCGAATCCGCCCCCGACCTCCGGGGCTATCACTCGAATCTGTGACTCATCTATTTCCAAGGCGGCAGCAAGGTCGGACCGGGTCCCGAAAGGACGCTGCGTCCCGGCCCAAACGGTTAGCGTTTCGCCATCCCACTCAGCCACGGCCGCCCGCGGCTCCATCGGTACAGTCGACACGTACGGGATGTAATAGGTCGCTCCAAGTTGGTTCGGTGCAACCGCGAGTGTGTCGTCGACCGAGCCCTCCTCTTGAATCGTCACAGGGTCCCGGGATTCTGTGCCAAGCTTCGTCGGCAAATCCCAGCGCGAGATGTGTTCGCCCTCGTCTTGCCATTCAGCGGACAGCAGTTCCGCCGCTCGTTCGGCCACCTCGTCCGACTCCGCCAGCACAGCAATGAGAGAGCCGTCCCTTATCACCTCGACGACTCCCGGGATGACCGACGCTACCGAATCGTCTACATCGACTACCGTGGCACTGTATGTGGGCGGGCGAAGGATGCAGGCGAAAAGCATCCCGGGCCGGATAACGTCCTGGGAGAACAACGCCCGTCCGGTAACGCGCTCAACCGCGTCGATTCGTGGCACGTCCGTCCCGAGAACAGTCGAATTTGCCGGATCGGTGACCTCCTGGTCCTCGGGCATCTCCCTGACCATGGCCTCGTCAGCAAGTAGCTCGTCGAACGCCAAGCCGTAGCCGGGGTCCGAAGCCGACACTACCTTGCCATTGCGGCACTCCAGTTGTTCTGCGGGAAGATCGAGTCGCTGCGAAGCCAAATCGATCAATGCCTCCCGGGCCGCCGCCGCCGCTTTGCGCATGTGGACACCGGTAAATCGCGTCGACTGACTTCCGAAGGTGCCGACATCCCACGGAACGAGTGCCGTGTCCGATAGCACGACCTCGATGTCGTTCATTCCAAGGCGAAGCTCGTCGGCGACCACGACAGCCAGGCCCGTCCGAATCCCCTGGCCGTACTCGACTTTCCCAGCCCTCACGAGAACCGTCCCATCAGGGCGAACCGTTATCCACGGCGCCGGGCCATAGTCCGGCGTAACTCCACCGTAAGCTCGCCTGGCAAAGCCGGTTGATGCCAGCGGCATCCCCAGCGCCGAGGGACCAGTAATTGTCAGGCCTTCGGGTGCGTCGGAAGTCATGACTCGCCTCCACCGGCTTTGAGCACGGCCTGTTCAATCCGAACGTACGCCCCGCACCGGCACATGTTCTCCGCCAGCGCCTCACGAACCTGTGCGGGCGACGGCTGTGAAACACGTCCGAGCAGCGCGACCGCGGTCATGATGAATCCCGGCGTGCAATATCCGCACTGCATCGCAGACTCCGCGACAAACGCCTGCTGAACCGGGTGAAGCCCTTCTCCACGAGCAAGCCCCTCGATGGTCAGCAAATCGCCGCCCGCGACAGACCCGACCGTTGCCATGCAAGACCGCAGCACCTGGCCATCAACGAGCACAGTGCACGCCCCGCAAAGCCCCTCGCCACACCCATACTTCGTTCCTGTAAGACCGATGTCAAACCGTAGATAACTGAGCAAATTGCGCCGTGGGTCGGCCCTCTCGCGTCGCTCGCTGTTCACAGTGAGATCAACCATGGGGGCAGGGTATTACACGGGCGCCAAAGGTGGCGTCCGCGCAATACCCGTAGTGGAGGGCCCTGCGGCCCAAAACGTCAGCAGGATGTGCCAACCCCGTTCTACCCGGGAGTTCGGTTCTAACCGTTCAGATGTTTTCAGCCACAGACGGCCTCCACTTCCGAGATAGTTCCGGCTCCAGGTTAACCATTTCGGCGAACAGGTCGCGCCCTGGTCTTCTACACGTTGTAGAACCTACATGGCTTCGTAAATGACGGGGCCGGGGTCGCCGGATTCCGCAGATTTCTGGATCTCTTCCCAACGGAGCAACGTAGATACTATCGGGCGTTCCCGAGCTCGCAGCGGGTAGACGCCGATTGTCGTCTTCTGGCGGTGGTTCTGGCTCCAGTCGATCAGCACCTTCCTGGCTTCCTACATCGCCTGTTGAAAGAGCATGCACGGCTTAGCTCCTCCCTTGCCCGGCAAGCGGTAGCACGACGACTCGAAAAACACTGGGTCGACCTCCACGAGATCGATGACATCGATCCACGTGATGTCCAGCACTAATGTCAATCTAGGGAGCGCTAAGCAAAATCCCCACCGGGCAATGATCTGATCCCATGACGTCTGATTCGATGAACACGTCCTCGACGGACGGAACCGTCGCTTCGTCAACGCAGACGTAGTCGATTCGCCAACCGATGTTTCGGGCGCGACGCTCGCGCCAAGGTTCCCAGTACGTAAAAGCCTCGGTCGCGTCTGGATATCGGTCCCGAAACGTGTCCACCCAACCCTTGTTGGTACACCGCTCGAACCAGTCCCTTTCCTCCGGCAGCCACCCAGCCACACCCGTGTTCTCTTCCGGCCGAGCGATGTCAATCTCGCGATGAGCAACATTGAGGTCGCCCATGAATACAACCGTCTGACCCTGCTCGCGAAGCCGGTCAACAAGCGCCAAGAACGCGTCGTCGAACGCCAGCTTGTAGTCCAACCGCGCGCCCTTCCGGCCTGAGTTGGGGAAATAGGCGGAAACGAGAACGAAGTCGCTGAACAGGGCCTGGATCACCCGGCCCTCGATATCGAACTGTGGATTTCCGAGCCCGTTCATAACTTCGAGTGGTTCGACCTTAGAAAGAAGTAAGCCACCGCTGTAACCCCGCCTTTCAGCAGGGTGCCACCAGGCCCTGTAGCCCATCTCCTCCCAAGACGATGGATCCACCTGCTCCGGCAGGGCCTTCACTTCCTGAAGGCCGACAATATCCGGTTGGGACCCCTCAAGCCACGCCTGAAGCTCGCCCCTCCGAAGACTCGCCCGAAGCCCATTGACGTTCCAAGAACAGATGCGGAGCGCGGCCGTCAGTCCACCACGCCAGCGGTCACCACAGCGGCCACAGCGGCGACCATCACCGTCGCGTACTCGGCGACCGTTCCGACCGAGAGATCGCGGTCCAACAGGTGATGCACTATTCCGGCGGCGACGTGGAATCCTACTAGGAGGATGGCGCCGCCCAATACGCCCTCGATAGGGAGAAAGTAAAGGATCGCTCTTAGCTCCGCAACGGAAATTCCAACGGCCAAGCCGGCCAGGAACGCCTCCTCTCCGACCGAACCGCCTTCCCTCAGGAGGCTGGTCGCCAGCAGCCAGCTTGCAAACCCGATTGCCAGGACACTGATCACCAAGTCGATGTCCCCCTGGAACATCACGCCGAAAACACCGAACGCAGTAGCATAAATCGCAACCGCAAGGACGATCCTCACAGCTCCGTATACTCGCGACTCCTGGTCGACGGCGTGGTACTCCGCGAGCACCGTGAGCCCTGCCAAGATTGCTCCGCCGCAAGCGACCAACGGGCGGGTGTAGCCCTCGAGAACCCTGTCTGCAAAGGCGCCGATCGCGAGGACCGTGAGCGCCGGCAGGAACGTTGAGCCGAGAGTGGCCAGCTCCATGTGGGTAACCCAGCGGGGATGGCCCCTGACCGTGCCACCAGATGAGAGCGCTACAACGCCCGCAGTGAAGTACAGCAGCCAAGGCTGGGATGGCCGGAAACCGGTGAATGCCACCAGTCCACCAGCAGCCAGTAGAGCAACGAGCACCGCGCGGGCCGCGGCGCCGCCCTCGCTAGCAGGTACCTGTGGGGCCGCCAGTCTCACTCTTCTGCGAAGGTCGGCTCTTCCAAGCCGTAAATCTCGGCGGCATTGCGCCACCAGAGGCGGTCAACTTCGTCACCGCTCAGTTTGAGCTCCTCGAACATTTGCTCAAAGCGACCGATATGGTTGCGAATCTGCTCCATCGAACAGTCGCTTCCCCAGGTGAGCTTCTCGATACCGATCTCCTTGCCGATAAGATCTCTCTCGATTGCGTGTCGCTCGATGGTCTCACCGCCACTCATGTCGAACCAGACGTTGTGACGCCAGCGTGCCACGGAAGCGGCGAATTCGTAGTTCCCTTGGTTACCAAGATGGGCGCCAATTATCCGCAGCTGCGGGAATCGATTGGCGATGGTGTCCAGGTGCAACGGGCTCATTCGTCCGGCGGATACGTCGCGCAGGGGCACCCGCGACATCATCTCCTGCATGCGTTTATAGCTCGCGGCGGCTTCGGGATCTCGCCTTGGGTGAGTGCGAGAGTAGTCCAGTCCACCCCCAATGACGCCCATGTGGAACAGAATCGGCATGCCAAGATCCTGAGCTGCAGCATATGCGCCCATGTAGTCAGGCTCGTCATACGGGCGGGCCGTCCCGATTAACTTCAGCCCGCGGAATCCAAGGCCATGCAGCTGGCGTACCGCCGCACCGTCAATCTCCTCGGGGTCGATCATTGCCACAGGAACGAAGTAGTCCCCGTACTGCTTGATTATCTCCATCCCCCGTTCATACGAGACTCCGAAGCGGCCGCCTGTGAGCATGCAGGCTTTGGTGATTCCGGCCGCCGTAGCGAAGTCAACGAGTCTCTCCACCGTAGGAGCTGGGTCCTCAGCCGGATTCTCCCAGTTCCTTGGGAAATGCATGTGAACGTCAAATATCTTCATCAGCACGGTCCCCGAGGGATTCGAAAAAGTGTAGCACGGGTCCCCTTCCCCGCTCTCACGGCCATGCCGCGATCCCGCGGATTGCCAGTCCCCCACTCCAAGACGCACGATCGGCACATGGAACAGGGCGTTCGCTTCGTCGACGTCGCCGTCAACAGCGGCCAACCGGTTCGCCGCGCCTTCACCTATCGCGTCCCGGAGGGGATGGAAGTTTCTCTTGGTATGGCCGTGTTCGTCGCCTTTGGAACACGGATACTGCACGGGATAGTCACAGCCGAGGCCGAACCACCGACGGAATTCGAAGCCAGAGATATCGACGCGATCGCTGATCCCGCACCGGTGCTCGACGATGAGCACCTCGCGCTCTCCTACTGGCTAAGCACTTCATACCTCGCACCACTCTGGGACTGTATCGCCGCCTCGCTGCCCTCCGGCTACGGCCAGAAGCATATGACGATGGTGGCCCCGGTCGAAATCCCTCCGCTCCTCCCTGTCTATCCGCAGGATCAGCGCGTGCTCGAGTTTCTTGCGGCCCACGGCCGCGTGACGGTGGAGCAACTTCGTGCCGGCGCGGGGCCAATCACCACGGCGCGGCTGCAGCGTCTCCAGGAGGGCGGCCACCTCACAGTCGCCCAGGGCCTCGCCCCACCTGCCGGCCACCACCGCCTTGAGCGGATGGTCGAACTCTCCATTACCGATCAGGAAGCACTGGACCGAGCGGAAGCGCTCATCAAGAACCGCCCCCGCTCGGTCGAAGCGCGGTTGCTCCGGGCCCTCGCACAATCGCAGACGATACGACTCCTCGAAGCAAGAGAAACCGGAGCAACCCGGACGCTCTTGGACCGCCTCGCCGGCGAGGGGACCATCCGAGAAACGGCCAGGACGGTCGACCGAAACCCGCTCGCGGGCCGAGAGTTTGAACGTCAGCGTCTCCCTACTTTGACCGGTGACCAACAAACGGTCGCCGACCAGATTGCTGGTGGTCGCGGCGAGTACCTCATCCACGGAGCCACCGGCTCCGGCAAGACAGAGGTCTACCTGGACCTCGTAGGCCGTGCACTCGCCGCGGGCAAAGGCGCGATCATCCTCGTTCCGGAGATTTCGCTCACTCCGCAGGCGATTCGCCGCTACGGGGAGCGGTTCGGAGATACTCTCGCTGTCTTCCACTCAGAGCTTGGAATAGGAGAGCTGTACGACCAGTGGTTCCACGTTCGCAACGGCGACGCAAGGGTCGTGGTGGGCTCGCGGAGCGCGCTCTTCGCCCCTGTGCCGCGGCTCGGGTTGGTCGTGGTCGACGAAGAGCACGAGTGGAGCTACAAACAGGAGAATCCCCCCCCGCGATACCACGCCCGCGAGGCCGCCCGGGAGCTGTGCCGCCTCAGCGATGCGACGCTCCTGCTCGGAAGCGCCACACCGGACATCGTCACCTACCACAGGACGGAATCCGGGGAGGCAACCCGCCTTGAGCTCACGCAACGCGTCGATCCCAGCAGCGAAGTCTATGACCCCGCACCGGCGATGCCGAGCATCAACGTGGTTGACATGCGCGAAGAACTCAAGGCGGGTAACAGGGGTATGTTCAGCTACCCGCTCCTCAGAAGCGTGTCGAGCGCCTTGCGAGCCCGGGAACAGTCTCTGCTGTTCGTGAACCGCAGGGGAGGAGCCCGTTTTCTTCTCTGCCGCGACTGCGGCCTCGTGGCCACCTGTTCCAACTGCCAATCGAGTATGAGCCTCGACAGCTCGCGGGAGTTCGCTCCGAAGGTGATCTGCCACCACTGCGGCCGAAGCTACCCGCTCGAGGAGCGCTGCCCCCGCTGCGAGAGCGGCCGATACCGTCCCTTTGGCGTTGGCACCCAACGCGTGGAGCAGGAGGCCAGCAAGATGTTTCCGGGCGCTCGTGTTGTCCGTTGGGATAGCGATACAACGTCCGTCAAGGGGTCTCACGACCGGATCGTCTCGGCGCTCGAAGCGGGCGAAATTGACATCGTCGTAGGTACTCAGGTGCTCGCCAAGGGGCTCGACCTGCCCGAAATGACCGTCGTCGGCATCATCGATGCAGACATCGGACTGAACCTGCCCAATTACGCCGCACACGAGCGTGCCTTCCAGCTGATTTCGCAGGTCGCCGGCAGGGCGGGGCGGCGAGGCCGCCGTGGAGAGGTGTACGTCCAGACTTACGATCCCACCAACGCAGCTGTGCGGCGTGCGGCCGACTATGACTACCGGGCCTTCTACGACTACGAGATAGCCCACCGCCGGAGGGCTGCATACCCGCCGTTCGCCCGCCTTGCGGTCCTCCAGTTTCGCCATCGTAATCAGGAAGCAGGGGTGGAGGAGGCTTCCCGACTGGCGACTGAGCTTCGCGTAAAGAGGGACGCCGCCGGCCGTGCGGGCCCGGAGGTTCTCGGGCCAACACCTGCCTATATCCCCCGAGTTCGCGGCTACTATCGGTGGCAGATCCTGATCCGGGGCCATGACCCGGCCAACCTGCTCGGGAATGTACGTTTTGGGCTCGGCTGGTCAATCGACATCGACCCCGCAGGCACCCTTTCTTAGGCCGTCCCCGAACCTGTGGGAGCGGGTTCTACCGACTGTGCGGCCTCTGTTATCCTTACGAGGGATGGCGGGAGGCCGCCGAGGAGGAGCGTGCAGTCATGGATCAGGCTGTAAAGCCATGGCGGCGCCTAGCGTTAATTTTCCCCGGGCAGGGATCCCAGCGCGTCGGTATGGGAGCACGCCTAGCCCAGGTTTCCCGAGCCGCCACCGACGTTTTCAAGCGCGCTGACGCGGTCCTTGAGACGAAGCTGTCCAAGCTCTGCTTCGAGGGCCCCGAGGCCGAACTTGAGTCCACGATCAATCAGCAGCCCGCCACATTCGTGACATCCGTGGCCTGGCTGGCCGCGCTCCGCGAGCGCTGGGAGGCACTGGACCAAAAGCTCGAGCCGCTTTTCTTCGCCGGCCACTCGATGGGCGAGTTCACCGCCGCCGTGGCGGCCGGCTCTCTCAGCTTCGAGGAGGGCCTGATGATTGTCCGGGAGCGGGGCGTCCTCATGGATGAGGCGGGCCGCGAAGAGCCCGGAGGGATGGCATCCATCGTGGGCCTGCCCCGCGAGAAGGTGGAAGAGATCTGCAACGAGGCCCGCCATGCGGATTCCGGACCCGGTTATGTCGGACTCGCCACGTCCAACTGCGAAGGGCAGAACGTCATCTCTGGCGCACTGAGCCCCCTCGAACGAGCCATGGACCTTGCCAAACTCGCCGGCGCGAGACGCGTCGTCCGCCTCCCCATCACAATAGCCTCGCACTCCCCGCTCATGGCCCGCGCCAGCGAGGGAATGAACGACCTTCTCGGAAAGCTGCCGCTACAAGATCCCGATAGCCCAATTGTGGGCAATGTCAACGCAGATCTCCTGGATACCCACCCCCAGGTTCATAGCGAGCTGCGGAACCAGCTCCTGAATGGCGTTCAGTGGCAGAAGTCAGTTGAGCTCATGCGCGACGAAGGGGCCGACCTGTTCCTCGAAATCGGTCCCGGCAACGTGCTCACCCGCTTGGTTCGGCGGATTGACTACGACGTAAACAGCTATGCGATCAGCGACGAACTCGACGGTCTCCTAGGGGAGAATTTCCCCCTCCTTGAATCAGCAGCTGTATGACCCAGCGGGTTGCCGTAACGGGCGTCGGCGGGATCACCGCCGTCGGACATTCTGCCGAGGAAACCTGGCAGGCAATGCTCGACGGGCGCAGTGGTATCGGCCCGATCACCCACTTTGATCCCGAGCCATACCCGGTACGAATCCAGGCCGAGGTAAAAGATTTCGAACTAGGCGAGCTGATCGACCCAAAACAGCAGAGATACCTGAACCGTGGAGCCTCGTTCGGAGTCGCCTCGGCCCTACAAGCTCTCGAGGATAGCAGGCTCGAGATCGGGGAACAAAACGCCGACGACATCGGCGTGATCTTCAGTGCCGGAGCAGGTGGCATCGAACTTCTCCTCGAGTACGAGCGAGTCTTGGAGGAGAAGGGACCACGACGGGTCACACCGTTCATGGTGGCGAACTACATTCCCGACGCGGCGAGCGGTCACATTGCGATGGCCACCGGCGCACGCGGCCCCAACCATGCAGTCGTCTCGGCCTGTGCCAGCGGCACTGGAGCAATCGGCGAAGCATATGAAACGGTCAAACGGGGGGAAGCGACCGCGATAATCGCCGGCAGTTCCGAAGCGGTGCTCGTTCCAGTTTTTCACGCCACGTGGTGTTCCATGCGAGCTCTCGCAGGCGACAACGACAACCCGGAAAAGGCCCTCAAGCCCTTCGACCTCAACCGCGACGGCTTCGTTGCCGGTGAAGGGGGAGCGGCAATGATCATCGAGGACATGGACCATGCCGTCGCTCGCGGTGCCAACATTTACTGCGAGGTCGTTGGTTACGGCAGTTCGAACGACGCTCACGACATGATCGCTCTGCACGAAACGGGCCGCGGACTTCTTAGAGCCATCCGGGCGGCTGTGAAAAAGGCAGATATGGACCCGGCTGAGTTCGATTACATCAATCCCCACGGTAGTGGTACACCCCTGAATGACCGGGTCGAGACAGCAGTTTTCAAAGAGCTGATGGGGGAGGCCGCCTACGGTGTCCCGATCTCGTCTGTCAAACCGATAACAGGCCACTGCATGGGCGCAGCTGGTTCAGTCGAGTCTCTCGCCTGTGTCATGGCCATCCGGGACCAGAAGGTCCCCCCCACCATCAACTACACCACTCCCGATCCCGACTGCGACCTCGACTACGTGCCCAACGAGGCCCGAGAGCACCGGATTCGCACTGCAATATCAACGTCGGTCGGGCTGGGGGGACACAACGCCTGCGTAATCTTTCGCGAGGCACCTGCTGGAGGGAGTGGTCCGTAAATGCGCGCCGTCGTTACCGGCATTGGTGCCATCACTCCTATCGGGCTAACGGGACACGAGACGTGGGAGAACCTGGTCGCGGGGGTCTCGGGTGCGGGAAAGATTGAATCCTTTGACGCTTCCGGCCTGCCGGTGCAGATCGCGGCTGAGGTGAAAGGCTTCGAGCCGGGAAAGTACATGGACGCGAAAGCGGCTCGGCGGATGTCCAGGTTTGCCCAGTTCGCCGTGGCCGCCGCGAAGACCGCTGCAGACGACGCGAAGCTCGCGATCTCGGACGACGAGCGCCACCGGGGAGCAGTGTCGATTGCCACGGGCGCCGGGGGCGTACTCGAAACCATTGCCGAGGCAACGGCCCTGCGCGAGAAAGGCCCGAAACGGGTGAGTCCCTTCTACGTCCCGATGATGGCCCCCAACATGGGAGCCTGCCAGGTTGCCATGCAACTCAACCTTCGAGGCCCTGCCCTCGCCTCTGTGGCGGCGTGCGCCAGCGGCCTCTATTCCTACATCGAGGCCCAGAATCTCATTAAGTCAGGCGTGGCCGACGTAGTTCTCGCGGGTGGAAGCGAATCCTGCGTTCATCCGCTCCCGATCGCCGGGCTTGCGAATATGAAGGCGCTCAGCCGCCGAAACGACGAACCAGAGGCTGCCTGTCGTCCCTTCGATCGGGACCGCGACGGCTTCCTGTTTGGCGAGGGCGCGGTGGTCATGGTTGTTGAATCGGAGGAGAGAGCCGCAGGACGGGGCGCCCGAATCTACGCGGAGCTCTGTGGTGGCGGACTTTCGAGCGACGCCTATCACATCACCGCCCCGCGGGAAGATGGTACCGGAGCTCAGCACGCGATGACAGCGGCTCTCGCTGCCGCCGGCCTCGAGCCGGACGACGTGGACTACATCGCCGCCCACGGGACCGGCACACTGATGAACGACGCTGCCGAAACCGTCGCCATCAAGCTCGCTTTTGGTCAGCATGCGGAGAAGCTCGCGATCAGCTCGCCGAAGTCAATGGTTGGGCATCTGCTTGGCGCCGCGGGGGCGGTCGGAGCGCTTGCCGCAGCCATGGCGATCTACGAAGAAACGGTTCCGCCGACGATCAACCTCGACAATGCTGACCCCGCCTGCGACCTCGATTACGTGCCCGGCAAAGCACGAAGCGGGCCGGTGAGGGCAGCAGCCGCCAACGGCTTTGGTTTTGGTGGCCAAAACGGTTCGGTGATCTTCCGCAAGTACACCTCCTGACGTAGCATCGCCGAAGGCTCCCAAGCGTCTTGGCGCCCCGGACACTGGAGGTGTTCGCCGATGGCCAGCATTTTCGAACGGGTCAGGGATGTGGTAGTCGGCCAGCTGAAGGTAAAGCCGGACGAGGTGACGCCGGAGGCTCACCTGATCGACGACCTGCGCGCCGATTCTCTCGACATCGTCGACCTCACGATCGCCATCGAAGAAGAGTTCGCAGGCAACGTCGAGTTCGAGATCAGGGACGAGGACGCCGAGAACATTCGCTCCGTCAACGACATCTTGGACTTCCTCAGGAACCAGGGGGTCGAATAGAGCGCCTACCTGCCCGCTAGGGCCCGCAGCTGGAAAACGATGCCCGGCAACTCCTCGAGGACCCTTCCGACGCCTTCGTCGGTCGTGTCCTTCCCCAGCGTGAGCCTGAGAGACGCATGAGCGAGATCGGCATCGATGCCCATAGCGGTCAACACGTGTGATGGCTCCAGGGAACCGGTTGTACACGCGCTCCCTGAGCTCGCGGCCACACCTGCCAGATCGAGGGCCAGTAGCACGCTTTCTCCCTCCACATCCTCGAAACAGCAGGAAAAACTGTTGGGGAGTCGCCGCGAGGGCTCAGCCGGGCCGGTAATCACGGTCCCCGGGACGCGTTCGGGCACGCCGCGGAGAAGTCGATCCCGGAGACGTCCAACCCTCTCTGTGCGATCCGCCCGTTCGTCCCAGGCGAGTTTCATAGCCAGTCCCATGCCAACGATGCCAGCAACGTTCTCTGTGCCTGCCCGACGCTCGTGCTCCTGGTTCCCACCGACCAACAGTGGCTGCCAAAGAGTACCCGATTTGATCCAGAGGACGCCGACGCCCTTGGGGCCATACAGCTTGTGACCGGCAAGCGTCAGCAGATCGACGCCAAGCCTCTCCGGGGAGATGTCGATCGCGCCGGCGGCCTGCACCGCATCGGAATGAACCACGATCTGTCCGTTCCTCGCCCTCGCCAGGGCGGCTGCCTTTGCGACCGGCTCGATGGTCCCGACCTCGTTGTTTGCGGTCATGATGCTCAGCACGGTGGTTTCGGGGCCTATGGCCGCCTCGAGGTCATCCAACCGGACTACTCCGTCGGAGTCGACCGGAAGGTACGTTACCCCGAATCCCTCGCCTTCAAGCGCTTCGACCGTATCGAGAACGGCGTGATGTTCTACCTGTGTCGTGACTACGTGGTTGCCGAGCCCCCGCGCACGCGCAGCGTAAGCTGCCCCGCGTATGGCGGCGTTGTCGGATTCAGTACCTCCGCCGGTGAAAACAACTTCCTTCGACTCGACTTCCAAGAGGTCGGCAACCTCTTTTCGCGCCCCGTCAATGGCCCGGTGTGCCTCCTGGCCCTCGAGGTAGATGCTCGACGCGTTGCCCCAGAATCGCGTGTTGACCTCAGCCATTGCGGCAAGCACGCGCCGGTCTGGCGCCGTTGTGGCAGCGTGATCGAGGTAAATTCGGTCCACCAAGTCAGGGTAACGAATGGACGCCGTTCCCGCGCCTCTCATATAATATTGGCAGCCGCGACCGGTCCCAAGAGGCCGAGAGGAGTGATTATGGCAGCCACCGGAATGAGCCCCTTTGCAACACAGGGCGATCTACTGACCATCAGTGAGAACGCGGCCAAGAAGGCCAAGCTGCTCCTAGAGACAAAAGAGATTACGGACGGCGCGCTTCGCGTGTTTGTTGCTGGCGGGGGGTGTTCGGGATACCAGTACGGAATGGCGATTGCTCGTGAGACCGAGGCGGACGATATCGTCCTCGAACAGCACGGCGTTCGTATCACAATCGATCCGGACAGCGCCCAGTATCTGCAGGGCGCCGAGATCGACTACGTGGAAGACGTAATGAAGAGCGGCTTCAGCGTCTTCAACCCGAATGCGGTCAAATCATGTGCGTGCGGGTCGAGCTTTCAAACTGCCGACAACTCCGGCCAGGCCCGCCCCTGCTGCTATAGCAGACCAAACGTCGAGTGAAGAAGGACGGCAGTCGCCGTCCTTCTTTTTGCGTCTCGAGAATTCACTAAATCAGGTTGCGGTAGAGGTCTACCTCGCTGGTCAGGAAGACCATAGACTCCCGTGTTTGCCTGCGAAGCTGGGCAAACTCCGCGTCCTGGGCGGCCATATCATCGAAGCTTTCAAGTTCAGTAAGCGAGTCGAACTCGGCAACGATATCGACGCGACTGGTTCCGCCCGTGAGCGCGGCCCAGACACTGGTACTGGCCTCGATACCACGCTGTTTCTGATATTCCAGGGCCTGCGAAATCGACATCACAAAGTCGCGGTGATGACCGGCTAGGACCTCTCCGGTGAGGATTCGCATATAGCGGAGCGGGGTCGTGACCTCCTCGCTGGAGATCAAACCTTCAGAGTGATAGGCCAACCGGTGAATGGACACCTCGGAGGACTCGAACACCATGTTCGTTCGAACGGCTCTGCGAACGACCGCGAAACTGGCATCTTCGGTGGCCAGGTCCGTGAACTTCTCGAGTTCATTCAGGGTGTTGAAGTCGCTGGCAATGGCAACGCCATTGGTGTGACCTGTGACCCTCCCCCAAACGGCTGTTCGCGCTCGGATTCCGCGGTCCGTCTGATGCGTGGCCGCCTGCCGCATCGCATCAAGAAATTCTGCGGTCTTTCCACGCTCGATAAGCCCGGTGAACAGACGTCGATACATCAGTGCTCCAGCGGCCTCAAATAATCACCTGAAACACGCTCGCCAAGTCTACCATCAGAGCTGCCCGCGCACGCCGGCTCCGCGCAGCGGGTGTCGACCGACGGCTTCCCGAAACAGCAGGCGTCGCGCCTATCGGCCCTTGAACGAAGGCTCCCGTCTCTCAGCAAATGCTGCCAGGCCCTCCCGGAAATCCTCGCTCTGGAAGAGCGGAAGCAGCTGGAGGTAGATATGGTCGACAGCGGTTTCGAACGTCTCCTCCATTCCAAGTCGCATCATGCGCTTGGTCGCCTGCACGCTCAGGGGTGCGTTGTCGGCAATCTTCCTGGCCCAGGAATCCACCTCACTCATCAGGTCATCGTGCTTCACGATCTTGTTCACAAGGCCGAGTTCGAGTGACTTCTGGGCGTCGAGAATGTCGCCCAGAAACGCGACCTCGGCTGCCCGTGCCCAGCCGAGCAGGCGAGGCAGGTACCAGCAACCGCCGGACTCCGGAAGAACGCCCCGCTTGGCAAACACGGCGCCCAACTTCGCGTTCTCGCTCGCGATCCGAATATCACAGCCCAGTGCTAGGTCCATGCCATAACCGGCAGCGGCACCGTTCAGCGCACAAATAACCGGTTTGTCCATCCGGTTGAGCACAAGCGGAGGCGAATTGTGAAGATCGAACATCCTGTAGCCGCGCTGGCCAGCGCCAATCCCGTCGCTACCTGAGCCCTGAGCCTTCAAATCGAGGCCCGAACAAAATCCGCGTCCGGCCCCCGTCAGGAGAACACAACGCACACCGGTGTCGACGTTCGCTTCTTGGAGTGTCGACGCCAACGCACCCAACATGGGTCCGCTGATCGCGTTCAGGCGGTCCGGTCGGTTCAATGTCAGGGTAAGTACGCCCTCGTCGAGGGTCGCGAGCAGCTCTTCGGTTCCAGTGTCGTATTCGGACAAGACGCTCCCTCCAGGTTAATGCTCGCCGAGTGTGGCACCGCACCTAGGGCTGAGCAACCTGACCGCGGTTTTCGAGAAATTCGACGGGGGCAAGGCCGCTCTCCCGGATCGCCTCTGCGATATCAGGACCTACAAAGCGGAGATGCCAGGGCTCATAAACATAGCCTGTGACCTCTTCTTTGCCCTCGGGGTAACTGATCACAAACCCAAATCGATATGCGTTCGCGGCGATCCACCCCGCCTCGGGGGTGTTTTCGAAGCCTTCGAGCTCATAGTTGTTACTCTGGCTCGTGACGTCGGCCGTGGTACCAAGCTGATGCTCACTGTGGCCCGCCCTGGCGCTGGAGCGGTCGGCATAGTCCTGGCCGTAGACTTCCACGTTGTTCTGATAGATCCATTCCTGATCCGAGTAACCGCGATAGGCGCTCCGTACAACCATCACGAACCCTTCCTCGCGTGCGGCGAGAAGCATCTCCTCCATCGCAGCAGCAACCTCAGGCCTCAGAATGATCGGTAGACCCACCACATATGCCATGTCGCCCGGCAGCGCGACGAGCTCAGCCGGCGCACAATCGACCGGGAGGGATCGTTCCTTGTTGACCGGCACGAAAATATCGTCGCAAGGAAGCGTCGGCCCATAGGTTGGAGCAGGCGTCGGCGAGGAGATGGCAGTCGGGCTTGCGGACGGCTCAGTCGTTGCCGTCGGCACAGGGGTGCTATCCCGGGTCGGCGTCGGGAGTGGTCCAATCGGCGTAGAAGTCTCATCGTCGTTGAGCAAGACTGCAAGCAGAATCGCGGTCGAGACAGCCAGCAGAACGAATGCCACAGCAAGCCAGGACCGCCAGTCCGTCGCTCTTCGGCCGGGCCTCACTCCGCCGCCCTTCGCTCCAGATTTAGTCGGCACCCCAACAGATTAGAGAAGGATCTCGTATGTGCTTCGGATACGTTCAGGGTTGGCGCAGAAGCAGATACTCGGTCGGCGTGAGGCCCGAGAGGGACCAGCGGACGCCGCACAGTTCCGTCACAACCACACCGGTCGCGGGAAAAGCGACGGCGGCGGCGGAGAGCTGAGGGGTGATGACCCTGACAGGGGTGGACGCGGGCAGTCCACCGGGCCCGCAACGGAGTCTTCGGCAAACCCGGAGCCGTACGAGTCGTAAATCGCGATACCACCGACCAGAACCGCAAGCCATGCGCGCTTCACACGCGCGCCGACGTCATTCCTGCTCGCCCATCGGGACTCGCGGATCGTGAGCTACATCGTCAAGAAAGGCTCGTAGCAGAGCGTTCGTAATGTCAGGCTGCTCCAACTGGAAGAAGTGTCCGGACGCGGCGATTGGCTCCTGGCGAAGGAAAATAGCGACTTCCCTCAGCCTCACTGGATCTCCACGCGGCCGCTCTGACCAGAACACCATGAAAGGTTTGTTATCTGCCGCCTTGATTAGCTCATCCAGCTGAGCGGCGGTATCCGGTTCTGCGAGCATTCCGGCAGCTATGCTCGGTGGACAACCAGCGACAAGCTCGCGGACGGCCGCCTCGACGTTCGTCGGCGTGTCGGCGGCGAAGAATCGGTCTATCAACGGTCCAGCTTGCTCGAGCGATGCCGTGGACTCGATTTCCCGTGCAAGCTCCGCTTGGGCAGTCGCTGTGCCATCTTCGGCGTTGCCGATGGCGCTGTCGCCGAGCACGGCGCCGAGCACCAACTCCGGATGCCTGTAGTTGAGGTGCAGCGCTACGACGCCCCCAAGACCGTGCCCGGCGACGATCACGGGACCCGGGCTAAGTTCCTTCAGCACGACCGCGAGGTCATCGGCCGCGGTCTGCACGTCGCATGGAAGGGCCTCTGGCGACTCGCCACAGCCACGAAGATCGACAGAGATGCAGCGGTGGTCGACGGTCAGGTTTGATGCCTGAAGACTCCAGACAGACCTGTCCGAAGCCCAACCATGAACAAATAGAAACGGCGGATCGCCGTCACCCGCCTGCTCCACAGCGAGCTGAACCTCGCCGACTTCAACGAACTCCACGGACCTACCGCCAGCCGGAGCCGAGGAGCCCCCGGCTTCCCCGGATGGCCAGCTTCCCGAAGCCAAGTGCACCTCTGCCGACCATCCTCAGAGCCCCTTCTCGCCGCTTCTTGCGCGGACGGCCTTCTTCCCGTTGAGGGGCAAGTTCCCGAGTTTCAGCGGCCTGCACGACCCTCGCTATTCCCCTGGCTCCCGTCACGCTCGCCTGTTGCAGCCTGTCGCGCCCCAGCACAGAGAGTTCGTCGAACACATCCGCAGCCCGCGCCTGGACCCCTGATTCATCCATAACACGCGCGTCGGATCTTGCTCGGCGGCGCTTGGGTCGCTTCTTGCGCTGTCGGGAAAGGGCACGCGCTCCCCAAACCGCAGCAACGACAGCAACGGCAACGCCGCCGACGATAACCATGGACCCGGGGCCTCTCCTCCCAGCGCCGCCAATTTCGTCAGCCAGAGACGAGGGCCTGTTTTCCCGTACCCCTTCTCTCAGGATCTCGCGGGCCAACTCCGGCTCGGAAGACGGCGGCTGGACACTCGAGTCGGGTCGCGAAACCGGAACCTCTGCAGGTGATTTCCCCGGGTCGCCCGTCGGGGACCCGGTCGCCAGGGAAAGTTCGGTCACTCTCTCCTGGCGGGCGCCCTCCGGACCGCTTGCGGAGTGAGGACCTGCCGAGCGAAGAAATCCAAGCACGGCGTGGCTGAAGGCGGGAGGATTGTCGCCTAGCACACTGTGCCCTGCTCCGGGCACCACAACGAGGCTCGCGTCTCTCATGTCGTTTACAACTCGCTCGGCCACGTCCTGTGTTAGAACATCACTCTCCGACCCTCGAATCAGCAGAGTGGGCACATCAACCGAGCGAAACAGGCGCCAGGTGTCTTCGGAGGTAAGGCCGCTTCCAACCCTGATACCGGACGATGGGTCGCAAAATCGCCGGTCGAACTTCCACGTCCACTTTCCGTCGCCATTCGGACGAAGGCGGTGGCGCATGCGCTCACGGATGTCGTCCAAAGAACGTCGCGGATTGAACCGGTGGGCCATCTCGACATACTGCTCGAACTCGAGGTTATCGGGGCCACGCGTGAAGCGAACCGTGTTATCTACGCCCTCCCGGCTCGCCTCGGGACCGACATCGACCAGCACGAGGCGCTCCACTCGCTCCGGATAACGAGCTGCGTAGACGATCGCGTTTAGCCCTCCCATGCTGTGGCCCATGAGAACGAATCTTGTCAGGCCGATAACGCGCCGGAAACCCTCCAGGTCGTCAACAAAAGCCTCGCGGGAGTAGTCGCCATCGGCGGACCAGTCGCTATCGCCATGGCCGCGCTGGTCAACACCAAGAAGACGAAATCCTTCGCGCGCGTCCGCGGCGAATTCATCAAACATGTGCCCTGAGACGCCGAAGCCGTGGAGCAGGACCAGGGGTGAGTAGGATGGATCTCCCCACTCTTGGTAATGGATCTTGAGACCTCCGATGTGGACCTCTCGATCAGCGTAGAGAGCGCCCTGCATTCCCACCTCCGGGTTCGGTCTTCGCGGGTCGGATGATACCACCACGAAGCCGTCCGGCAGGACCCAAGCAGCACACTGAGTGAGGCACGCTTTCGAGCGCCGAAAGATAAACCGACATGACCTAGCTGCGAATTCCAGATTCGACTCTCATGGCCCGCCTCCAGCTCAGCGTGAAGGAAGTCGATTGGGCCGCTTCGCTCGTAGGAAACAGAGCTACACCTGGCTACGTGCTAGGACGGCGGACCTCGCCTAGGTGGCGGAGCGCGCCCTCGCTCACGCATTGGAGCACTTCGTTGCTCTTCTCAACCTTCACGGAGAACTTGATGCCCTCCATGCTCCCGGGTGGCTTGCGAAATGGCCGCAAGGGGCTCCATCTACCGGCAGGCTGCGCTGGCTAAATGTCAACGTCGACCCGGTAGCCGATCCCTCTCTGGGTTGCGATTCGCGGCGCCTCCGGGATGGCCTCCAGTTTGGAGCGAAGGTTGGAGACATGCCGACGGGCCAGATCGATATCACCGGGTGATTCCCCATTCCACGCCGTGAGCGCAATCTCCTGCGGATCGAATACCTGGCCCGGAGATCCGAGAAGCACAGCGAGGATCGTCGTCTCCCGCTCCGTTAGCTCGACGGACTGTCCTTCAAAGCGAAGCACCTTCGCGAGCTGATCGAGGCGGAAAGGACCAGCAACGACAGGAGGGTGTGTGGTTAGCCCGGGCCGAGCGAACTGCTTCATTCTCTGGCGAACTGGGATCGAATCAAGAAGTCCGAGGGCGAAGCCATCTAGCTGGGGCCGATACGCAGCGGGAAGGATGATGCCCGCTGTGCCGAGGGGCAGTACATAAAGAACGGGTACTACTTCCCAGCCGGGGAGGGTCTGAAACCGAGATGCTGCTCGGGTACTTTCCTCCGGCCCCATGCTTGCCAGCGCGAGGAGGTCAAAGACACCCGCAGAGGCGTGAGCGAAGGCCGGCCCCGTAAAGCGCTCGACAAGGATCTCGAGGTCATCGAACTCGAGGGAGGATGAGCCGGTGTACGAAGGGTCGACGGAAAGAACGTGAGTCACGGTATTGTTCCTTGCTGTCAAGTAAGGATACGTGGCCGAAGCGAGGCGAAAAATAAATTATGGGGGGGGCGCGATTCCCGGCTAGAAACCCTTTTCGATCATGGCGCGGGCCACATCATGAGGATCAGGGGTGTATTTGCCGCGAGCGATCAAGTCGCGCAAACATTCCACTCGTGCGGCCCGGCGCTCCTGAGACTCCTGTTCACGAGTGAAGTCCATCGCATCTCTTGTCCGCTCGCTATCCTTCGCTTGCTTTCCCTGAGCTTCTTGGGAGCACCGAGGGGTTGGAATCGGATCTTCGAGCTTCGGGTCGGCCTTTTTCTTCACCGAGGACTCCTCGGCCGATGGTAACAGGGCAAATCAACGACCACACCTCCGCCCGGTCAAGGCGTCAGACATGAGCGTTGACGGAACCGCCACCCAACTAGGCAGCCTGGTCCTGGGTCATCGTGGACCGAAGTCGACCCAGCGCACGTCCATGTAGCTGACAGACACGAGACTCGGAAATATCCATGATGCTGGCGATTTCTTTCATCGTCAGCTGCTCCTTGTGATAAAGGCTGACTATCAGCCATTCGCGCTTGGGGAGGCCTTTAACGGCCTCCCCAAGCGCCTGCATAGTCTGTCGGCCCTCCAGTCGGGCCGAGAACTCCTTATTGTGCGGGTCAGCGATGGAGAAAGCACCGCCGCCACTCTCTCCAGAGGGGTCCCGGTCCATCATCCCGTCCAGGGAAACCGTTACCCAGCTCACATCCGGAAGGGTCTGATGGAACTGTTCCATCGACATGCCGAGCCCTCTTGCGAGTTCTTGGCGTGTGGGCTCCCGTTCGAGGCTGGCCGTTAGGGAAGAGCGGACCTCATCGAGACGCTTAACCTTCTGGCGAACCGACCTCGGCAAGCGATCCATCGCCCTCAGGGCATCGAGAATCGCTCCGCGGATCCTGCTGATGGCGTATGTCTCAAAGCGCACGCCCTTGGTGTCATCGTAGCGATCGAGCGCTTCGATAAGCCCCACCATGCCGTAGCCAACGATATCTTCATAGTCGAGGACACTCGGCAGCCCCAAGCGCATGCGGCCGACAACGTACTTCACAAGCGGTTGATACTGCTCAATCGCCTGGGACCGTTCATCGGCTGCCCTGAATTGTGTCGCGGTGCTCTGAGTCATTGCCCACTCCCCCAGTCGTCTGCCGGAACTTTGGGTTGCCACGGCGGCTATCCCCTGATCGCCGTAATCGCCGTAGCAGTCATCCGTTCCAGTTGCCGTAAAGGTACGGGCCAGAAATAATTCTGATCATTGGGCGTTTCACGCCGATCTAGTGCTGGAAACCCTCATGCCCCTTAGGGAAAACCCTAATAACTGCCTCCCAACACCCCTAGCCGGCAAATCTTCAGTCCGAGACAGTGACAATCTTGTGGCCTAGTCGTGCAACTCCTCGAGCACCTGCTCCCCTTCCTCCACGCTATCGAGTTTCACGATACCTTTCTTAAGCGCATAACGGATGATGTCCGTTCGGTTCCGCGCATGGAGTTTCGCCCTGATGTGGGCCTTGTGCGCTTCGACAGTCTTGACGCTGATGACGAGCTCGTCCCCGATGCCCTGGTTCGTATAACCCTCGGCTATTAGCTGCAACACTTCCCGCTCGCGCGCCGTAAGGGTGTCCCCGGGAACTCGCTGCTCCGGGCGTTTCGACTGATAGAGCACCTCCGTCAGGTCAAAGCCCGCCTGCAGCGCGCTGGAGAAGTACTTGTTCCCCCGGTGAACTGTTTGGATGGCCAGCACAAGTTCCGAAACATCTGACTTCTTGACGAGGTATCCTGACGCGCCGGCCCGAAGAGATGAAATGAGCTGGTCTTCGTCAACGAACCCACTCAGAACGACGACCTTGGTGTTCGGATTCGTACGGCAAATCTGTCGCGTTGCTTCCAACCCATTGAGTCCAGGCATCACGAGATCCATCAGGACCACGTCGGGGGAGAGCTGCTCTGCTGCTCCAACTGCATCGCGGCCGTTTTCGACGTCAGCAACCACTTCGAACTCGAGTTGTGTCTCGAGGAGCATCCTGAGGGCTTGCCGGATCACAGCATGGTCGTCAACCAGCATGACTCGGATTGGCTTCCGTTTACCTTCTATCCTGAATCTGTTCTGGGTACCGTTATCGCCGTTTGAACTACTTTCACCTGACATCCGCATATCTCCCGTAAGGGTGACGTGCTGCGGCTCGGGTTTCCCGAACTCCGCTCACGCCGGGTCCCCTAGGGACCTTAGGTTCCAGTATCAGATCCCTTAAGGGAAATAGGCAGGCTCTACTGGGGGGAAACGCGGTGACAACTGGGGAAAGACCAAACCCGGCCCGACTTTCACGCCGCCTGAGAGCACACCCAGCGGAACAGCTCAGAAGCTGTGACGTAGGGGGCACAGTTTCGGCGACCCCCCCCGAGGCGGTCAGACCTCTTGGGGGGGGGGGGGGGACCGTCCTTCCGGGCATAGTTTTAGCTCGGAGGGG
>PVBE012284265.1_pt1 | contig 43658 bp, 34 predicted proteins | sample 1631181 | NCBI WGS metagenome assembly PVBE01 (sample SAMN08397723, study PRJNA350692) | Marine metagenome, whole genome shotgun sequencing project. | isolation source: water | place: Pacific Ocean | collected 2012-04
CCCCGGGGCCCTTGTCTGCCCGCGTTCTGCGGTCGGCCTTCGGCTTGGAATAACAGGCATGCACGGAGAATACAGGCGTGCTCCGCCCCCGCCGTAACGGCTTGCGCCCTCGGTGACATGACCCGGCTAGCTGAAGGCTTCCGGCGGCAGGGTCGTGGGGGAGTGCACCCGCTCTGCTTTCACGCTGACCAGGCGGTCTTCCTCGGCGATCCAGGCCGTGAGCTGCCGGCCCCAGACGCAGCCCGTGTCGAGGCCCACAAGGCGCGGCGCACCGGCGCTGGCAGCACGCCGCACGAGGCCCAACCGTGCCCAGTGGCCGAAGACCAAGGTGCCGCGCCCGCACATGTTGAGGGGCCAGTCGAACCAGGGCCTGTGGGGTGGGGCTGGTTCCGGCCAATCGGCCTGGGGCCGCCGGCCGGCGGCGTCGCAGTAGCGAGCGCGCGTGGCGAAGTCGGAGGCCTCCTGGGTCTGCAGTGGATTCAGGGATGCCAGGGCCCGGATGGGCTCGGCCCAGGCCGGGCTGAGGGCCGCATGCACGAGTATGAGGTCGTCCCAGACGCGCAGCAGCGGGCGCTCCGCCAACCAGGCCAGGAGCTGCGCGGCATCCGGAGCCGCGTGCGGTCCAACCAGCTCGTCCAACGTGTCCCGGTCACTCGCCTCGCGCAGCCCGGCGGAGCGCCGCAGGAGGTGCAGGTCGTGGTTGCCCAGGACTCCGCCGGCGCCCGCTTGCTTGAGAACCCGCAGGACCCCGGCGGAGTCCGGACCGCGGTTGACGAGGTCGCCCACCGGGTGCAATTCATCGTGGCTCGCGTCGAAGTTGAGTTCATCCAGCAGCGCCTCGAGCTCCCCCCGGCAGCCCTGAATGTCGCCGATGAAGATGCGGCGCTCGCTCATCGCCCGTCTTCTCGGAGCCCGTCTGCTTCCCCCGCGTAACCGACGGCGCGCAGCATCTCCAGCGTGCCGGCCCCGGCACCGGTGGCGCCGTGGCCGGCGGAGCGCCCGGCGGCCTGCTCACCATCGAAGGCCAGGCGGGCTCTGATGAGTGCCTGCAGCTCGCGGGCGCGCTCGGGCTGTGTGGCGGCCAGGTTCTGGGTTTGGAGGGGGTCGTCCAGGCGCTGGTAGAGGCGCAACTGGCCCGGGCCCGGATCAGAGCCGCTGGATGCTTCCCAGGGCAGGCCCGTGGGTGCCCAGTGCAGGATGAAGTCGCCGGCCAGGACACCGTGGATGGTCACGAACTGGCGCCCGTTCCACCAGCCCTTGTGGGTCTCGAAGAAGACCGGCGCGGCAGTCTGCGCCAGGGCCGTGAGGTCGAGGCCGTCGGGGGCCAGGCCCGAGTCCGGTGCGTCAGCACCTGCCAGGCGCGCCAGGGTGGGGGCCAGGTGGCGATTGGAGACCGGCGTCGCCACGCGCCGGCCGGATGCCAGGCCGGGGCCGGCCAAGACCAGGGGCACGCGCAGGAGCTCGTCGTGGAGCGTGTGGGCGTGTTCGAAAAGACCGTGGTCGAGGAGCTCCTCGCCGTGGTCGCTGGTGTAGGCGATGACCGTGTCTTCGGTCAGGCCCAGCGCCTCGAGCTCATCGAGCAGGGCGCCCACCCAGCGGTCGCCGGTGGCCACGCTGGCGTTGTAGACCTTGTCCAACCACTGGGCCTGTTCTGTACTGACGATGGAGCTGGGGTCCGCCTGGGTATAGGCCCGGGCGGCGGCGGCTGGCTGAGGCGGCGCCTTGGCACGCAGCTGCGTGCCCAGGGCCGCTATCATGCGTGCGGGGTAGGGCGTGGTGCGCGTGCCGCACAAGCGTTCGAGATCCTGGGGCAGGGGCTCGTGGGGCGAGTGCGGGTCGGCCAGGTGTATGTAGAGGAAGAAGCGTTCGTCGCCGTGCTGCTCCAGCCAGGTGAAGATGTCGGGCAGGAGCGTGTCGCCGCGCATGAACTCGTTCACGGAACGGAAGGTGCCGAAGCCCTGGTCGAACTGGCGGCCGGCGGATATGAGCGGGTTGGCGGAGAAGGCGGCGGTCGTGTAGCCCGTGTCCTCCAGGACCTCGGCCAGGGTCTTGAGGCCGTGACTGAGCGTGCAGTGGGTGTAGTTCGTGACGCGGTGGTCCGCGGGCAGGCGGCCGGTCAGGAGCGAAGCCGTCGAGGGCCAGGTCCAACTGGAGCTGGCGCGGGCGTTCTCGAAGATCGTGCCCCGGCGGCCGAGCTGTGCCAGGCGCGGCGTCAGCTGAATGGGCTGGTCCGAGCCGGATTGGGGGCTGGGCCGGGGCATGAGATCCGTGCGGTCCAGGCGCTGGGTGTCCATGACCAGGAAGAGGATGTTGGGATGCTCCCGCGTGGCCCGCTGGACGGCCTGGCTGCGCACCTCTTCCAGGAGCAGCGGGCCGAAGCCCGCCAGGGGAGCTGCTTTTTCCGTGGCGAAGCGGATGGCGGCAGCTGATGTCTCCGGTCCGTAGCGCGTGCGCAGGAGGACGCGGTCGCCGGCCCGCACGGGCAGGCGACCGTCAGCGGTCCCGGAGGCCGCGTGCCAGCGGTGCTTGGCACGCTCCTCCTGGGCACTGTCCCGAGCGCGCTTGGCATGCGTGCGCACTGTCTCGCTGCTGACCGGTATGCCGTTGTGTTCGACTTCGAAGATGATGTCCAGGTACCTCGGCGCTCGGTCTGCGCCGGTCTCTTCCGCCTCCTGGTCGCGGGCCGCAAGACGCCCCAGGCGCCGGGCCACGCGCAGGTCCACTCCCGCGAAGAGCACCAGGGCGGCGCTCCCCGCATCCGCCGGGATGGTGAGCTCCACTTCACAGGGCGGCGAGAGGGCCAGGGCGGCCCGGTCACCGGAATCCGTGGCGTATTCCACGTCGGGTGTTATGACAACCGGAACGACACCCGGCGAGGCGCCCGGAGCGTTGTCCTGATCACCGGCGGCGGCGCCGTCGGCGTGCGCGGGGGCGCTCAGCACGCGCCAGCTTTGCGGGCTGGCGAGCAGGTCGTGGCTGATCCGGCGCACCTCGTGCACGCTGCTCGTGTCAGGTCCGCAGGCGCTCAGGATGCTGGCGCTAATAACGCTGGCCGTCAGGAGCGGCGCCAGGGCCCGGGGCCAGGCGCCGCCCGCCGGACCGGCACGGCCCGGGCGCTGGCCGCCAGGAGTGCCGCCCCCCGGGTTCATTCGTCCTCGCCGAGGTAGCCGACGCCGCGCATCATCTCCAGGGTGGAGGCACCCGCGCCGACCGTGTGGGCCGGGGTCCAGCGGCGCTGTTCGCGCAGGCGCTCCTTGAGTTCCGCCGCCAGGGCCGCGGCTCGGTCGGGCTGGGCGGCGGCGGTGTCATGCTGCTCGCCACCATCGCCGACCGTGTCGAACAAGCGTCCTTCGGCGGTCTCCGGTCGCCATTGGAAGGACAACTCGTCCTTCACCAGGCCGTAGAGGGCCTGGCGCTTGGCGCCGTTCCAGGTGCCGCGCATGGTCTGCGTGATGGCGCTGCCCGGCGTGGCGTGTCCCTCGCCGAGCAGCAGGACACCCTCCGAGAGGGCCGCCAGTTCGGCGCTGGCCAGGTGGGCCAGGGTCGGCGCCAGGTGGCGGTTGGAGACCGTGCCGCTGACCCGCTGGCCCCGGGGAATGCCCGGGCCGGCCAGGACCAGGGGGGCGCGCACCAGCTCGCCGTAGAGGGTGTGGCCGTGGGCCAGCATGCCGTGGTCCATGAGCTCCTCGCCGTGGTCGCTGGTGAAGGCGATGACAGTGTTGTCCGTCAGGCCGAGCTCGGCGAGCAGGGCCATGACCTCTCCCAGGGCGGCGTCGCCGCTGGCCACGCTGGCGTCGTAGGCGTTCTCCATCCAGGTCCGATGGGCCGCGGGCACGATGGCGTCCGGGTCAGCGCCCGGGCCCGCGCGCAGGATGCGCCCGGCGTACACATCCAGGCCGCGCTCCGGGAAGTCGACGGGTTTCTCCGCCGCTGTGCCGTTTCCCAGACGCGCCAGCTCGGAGGCCAGGGGGGCGAGGGGGGTGTGGGGGTCCACCAGGTGCAGGTAGAGGAAGAAGCGGTCCAGGCGGTGGCTGCGAATCCAGTCGAGAGCCCCGGGCAGGAGCTCTGTTGACTTGCGGAACTCGGAGCGGTGCGCGTCGAAGTCCGCGAAGCCCTGGTCGAAGAGGCGCTCCGGAGCGACCAGGGGGTTGCCGGAAAAAGCGCCGGTGGCGTAGCCGGAATCCCGCAGCACTTCGGCCAGGGTTTCGAGGCCCCGGGTCAGTGTGCAGGACTCGTTGCTGACAACACCGTGGCTGTCCGCCGGCAGGCCGGTCAGGAGCGAGGCGGTGGAGGGCCAGGTCCAACTGGCGGTGGTCACGGCGTTGCGGTAGAGCGTGCCCCGCGCGGCGAGCTTGTCCAGGTGCGGGGAGGTGGGCTTGTCGTAGCCGTAGCAGGAGAGGCGGTCAGCCCGCAGGGTGTCCATGACCACCAGGACCACATTGGGCCGAGCGGCGGCGGCGCTCAAGAGCGGGCGGCGGGTCTCGCGCTCCAGGATCAGGTCGCTGAAGCCCGCCAGGAGCGGGCCGTGGCCGGCGCCGCCTGAGGAGCCGCCGGCCTCGCCGCTTGCTTCGCCGCTGGCCTCGCCGCTTGCTTCGCCGCTTTCTTCGCCGCGGCCGCGGCCATCCGTGCCGGCCCGGACGGTCTCCAGGATGACCTCGTCACCGGGATTCACGGCCAGGCCGCGCACACCGTCCTCCAGGGCGTGGTGCCAGACGCACTCCTCGGGGGCCTGGTCCCGGGTGGAGGTGATCTCGCTCCGGAAGCGCTGCTCGCCGTTGATGGTGATGGTGAAGCGGATGGTCTCGCGGTTGACCCCGGCCGGCATGCGGTTGCGCACGGTCTTGTCCACACCGGCGGCGGTGATCAGGCGCAGGTGGCCCGTGTGGTGCCCTTTGTCGGGGTCGCCGCCGGGGTCGTCGCCGGGGGCGTCGGCAATCTCGCCGGGGATGACCAGTCGCACCCGGGCCGGTGGACTGAGGGCCAGGGCCGGCTTGTCCGCGGAGTCCGTATGGTTCCAGACGTTCGGTGTGATCACCCGGGGCGCCACCGGAGCGTCGGGGCGCTCGGCCAGCACCGTGCGGGCCGTTTCCAGGTGGAGCAGTTCGCGGACCGTTTCGCCGTAGACCAGTTGCGGCGCGGGGCCGGCGAGGCGTCCGTGACCGATAAGGGCTGCGCCTGCCAGGAGCAGCGCCGCCACCAGGGAACCGGGGCCGCCGAACCAGCGGTGCGCGATGGCGCGGCACAGAACCAGGGCCAGCGCCAGGGCGGCGGCGCCCCGGATCCAGACCGAAGCCAGGCCGGTCCCGTCCAGGCCCGGGCGCAGGACCTCCGGCTCCAGGGGCCAGCCGCTGAGGCTGGTCAGGAAAAAACCCGCCACGAACAGCAGCGGGCCGAGGCTTGCTCCCCGGCGGGCCAGGAGGGCGGCGGAGATCAGGCCGACCACGGCGGAGTGTTCCAGGGTGAGGGGCAGGGCGGCCAGGGTGACGCCCAGGGCCTGGGCGGACGGGTCGCCCGCAGCCGTGCCGTCCCCGTGCCAGAGTGCGCCGGACAGGTCCTGTTCCGTGGCGAAGCGTATGCAAAGGCGCAGGCCGGCGAGGAGCAGGCCGGTCCACAGGCCCAGGGGCAGCCAGGACAGGAGCGGCGCGTCCGTGGCTTCCGGGGCGGGAAGCGGCTCGCCCGCGCCCGCCGTGCCTGAAGCGCCGGAGGGGGCCGGGTTGGCTGCTCGCGCCTCGGGGGCTTGCGCTCCGTGGTCTTCCTGTTTGTGGTCTTCCTCTTCGTGGTCTTCCATGGTGCCGCGGCTCGGGGCCGGAGCCCCAGCCTCGCCCCTGGGACCGGCCAATGCCAGCCCCCAACGGTGGATGATGCGAGGACCGTTTCCGGGAGCACCTAGGCCGCTGCCAGAACGGCCGTTCCGGGAGCGGCGTTCGTTGTCAGCTGACGACGACGGCGGTTTCCACGCTGCCGAGGACGGCTCCGGTGGCGTCGTCCAGGTACTCGACGAGGCCCGTATGCGTGCCGGCGGGGAAGCCCTCTAGCAGGAGGTCGTAGCGCTCGCCGGGGCCGAGCTCCCAAGCGGTGGCCGTGATCGGATTCACCAAGGGGCGGCCGTCGGAGGCCACCACGCTGAAGGGCTGTCCGCCGAAGGAAACGCGGGCCCATTGGTAGGCCATCTGGGACAGGCGCAGGTAGGCGCGCTCGCCGGCGCCGAACTCCACGCGGCTGTAGACATCGTTCACGGCGTCAGGGTTCTCCTTGCCGTTCAGCAGGAAGGCGTCGGGTCGCATGCGCACGGTGGCTCCGCCGGAACTCTGCAAGATGGCCCAGGAAGTCTGGTAGGTGGAGAGCTGCCAGAGCACCTCTTCGTCGAACGTCGGACCGCAGTCCCAGGCCTTGTCCGTAGAACCATCGCTGGGGCGCACGATGATCGTGCCGTACATGCCGCGGGCGAAGTGCAGTACCGTGTCCACATGGCAGTGGTACATGTAGGTGCCCGCATGGGGTGCCGTGAACGAGTAGGTCGTGGATTGCATCGGCGGCACGGAGAACGACGTCTGCGGCACGCCGTCGTTGGCCTGATCCACATCCAGGCCATGCAGGTGGATGGTGTGGTCATCGGCGCTGCCGTTGAACAGATCGAGGTTCACCTGGGCACCTGCGAGCGTCTCAATGTGCGCCGAGGGCAGGCGCCGGTCGTACATGAAGCCGCCGCCGAGGCCGAGGCGTACGTCGGCGAAGAACCAGGGCGTGATCACCTGGCCCGCAATGGTCTCGCTGCCCTCCATCAGGGAGTACAGGGAGAACTGCGTGTCTATGTGTTGTCCGAGTCCAGCCATGGCTGCTCCTAGGAAATAACGATCAGCGTCAGCTGACCGTAGGGGTAGGCACCGTTGGCCGTGACCGCCTGGACGTTGTGGGGATGGAGGGGGTAGGAGCCGAGCTGGTTGGCGGTGAAGATCACATCGGTGGTCGTGCCGCTGGCGACCTGGACCGTGTCCTTCTCGCCGAAGTGTGTCTCGGGCATGTTGTTGAAAGTCGCGACGTTGCAGTGGAAGCCGTGGAAGTGGACCGACTGGCGTGTGCGGCCGAGGTTGCCAAGGCGCAGCAGCACGCGTTCGCCCAGGGCGGCGGCTACGACCGTGTCGGCGTCACCGGCGATGTCCGGGAAGCCCAGGCCGTTGAGGGTGAAGTAGTTGGCCTCGTAGGGTTCCGTGGGCAGGGCGATGCGGCTGCCCATGAGCGCGTTGCGGCGGTCGTCGGCATCATCGTAGAGCAGCACGAACTCGCGGTCGTAGGCCGGGCCTCCGTCATAGAGCACCTGGGCGCCGCTGGCGGGGCGCGACACGAGCGTGCCGGAGAGGCCGTTTGTCGGGCGGGCTGCATCTGAAGCTCCCATGGGAGCAGTGGCCGGACGGCGCCGTGCCGGAGCCGTGCCGAGCAGGTAGGTGCCGGCCGGAGGCATGTTGAAGGTGAAGGAACCGCTGGTGCCGGGGCGCAGCCAGGGACCGTTCTCAACCCCGAGGATGGCGGGGCGCATGGGCACGGGCAGGGTGTTCGTGACACTGACCGTCATGGGCGTGCCCTCGGTGGCCTCCGCATAGGGCAGCATGCCACGCAGGCCGCCGGGGGCCGCCGGCGTGTAGCGGCAGAAGGGAACCGTGGCCCCGTCACCGAAGGTGTAGGTGCTGGCACCGGCGGTCAGGTCCCAGGTACTCGCGGCGGAGCGCCTGGGGGAGAAGGGCGCCAGGGGAGAAGCCAAGGCGCGGCGAGCCGTGGCCGTGGCAGTCAGGCCGAAGCCGCCGGCGATGACCGCCAGCACGGAGCGGCGCGTGGGGCCGCCCGCGGGGGGGGCATTCTCGTCTAGCCTCCTCTGGGGGCCGCCAAGGGCGCCCGTCGGTTCCTGGGGAGTGTTCATGGTGCTGCTTGGGAGGTGGGGTGGCCTGCTGGGGAGAAGGCACCCTCCGGGCTGGGAGGGACTCTCGAGGGCAGGGACCGGGGGGACCGGGGAGCGGCGCCCCTTGGATGGGGGCCACCCAGGTTTCTGTTCCACTATCCTGAGGATACCCCCGTTCACACCGAGCGGATCGACTTATATCAAGCGGATCAAGGCTCCAATCCGGGGATGGCGCAGATCTGGATCCGCTCCCGTCCAGTGCGGGGCTTTTTCCCCACGGCCGGTGCGGCCGCCTTCTCACACCTGGCCGGAGGCCAACTGGGGCCGGAGGCCAACTGGGGCCGGAGTGCCAACTGGGGCCGGAGTGCCAGCTGGGGTCGGCGGGCCTACTTGCCGTCGTCCAGGTATCCGATGCCGCGCAACATCTCCAGCGTGGCGGCGCCGGCTTTCAGGTGGACAGTGCTGCGGCGCGAGGCCTGTTCCTCCAGGCGAGCCAGGATCGAGGAGCGCAGGCGCTCGACTACCTCCGGGTGCTCGGCGGCGATGTCGTGCTGCTCGTCCGGGTCCTCCTCCAGGTTGAAGAGGCGCACCTGGCCATCCACCGGAGACTCCTCCTCGGGTACCTTCCAGTCGCCGCCGTGGGGGGCGAAGTGCAGCACCCAGGAGCCTTCGCGCGTGCCGTAGATCGGCTGGCGCTGGCGGCCGTTCCACCAACCGTGGTGGGTGCCGAACATCACCGGTCCGCTCTCGGCGACGCTCGGCGTGGCCAGGTTTATGGGGTCGATAACCTGCTCCAGGCTGGCTCCGCCGAAGGCCGCCAGGGTCGTGGCCAGGTGGCGATTGGAGGTGACCGCCGCTTCCACGGCGCCGGAGCGCACGCCGGGTCCGGCGAGGATCAGGGGGATCAGCGTCAGCTCCTTGTGGACGGCGTGGCCGTGGGTCAAGAGGCCGTGATCAAGCCACTCCTCGCCGTGGTCGCTGGTGTAGGCGATAACCGTCTCACCGGCCAGGCCCAGGGCCTCGAGCTGGCGCGTGATCTGGCCGACCCACCAGTCGCCGGTGCCCACGCTGGCGTCGTACACATCGCTCATCCAGCGGGCGTGGTCCCCCGGCACGACTAGTTCCGCTTGCGAGACGCCCGTTTCCGAGTGGCCCTCCGCGCGCAGCAGGCGTCCGTTGTAACTGGCGATACCCGTCTCCTCGCCGCCGAAGGACTCGGGCTTGTGACCGCCTAGGAGGACCAGGTTCTCCTGGCGCGGGGTGTGGGGCGCGTGGGGGTCAACCAGGTGCAAGTACAGGAAGAAGCGCGTGCCCGCGTGCTCTTCGATCCAGCGAGTGACCTGGGGCACGATGTGTTCGGATTTGCGGAAGCCCACCGTGTTGCAGTCGAAGAACTCGAACCCCTGGTCGAAGTTCTTCTGGGGCACGATGAGCGGATTGCAGGTGAAGCCGGCGGTGGTGTAGCCCCGGGTCTGGAGGGCTTCTGGCAGGGTTTCGAGCTGGTGGGCCAGGTAGCAGGCGTCGTCGTCGAGCACGCCGTGGGCCTCTGGCTGCAGCCCGGTCAGGACCGAGGCCGTGGAGGGCCAGGTCCAGCTAGCCGTGGCGTAGGCGTTGTCGAAACGCAGCCCCCGCTCGGCGAGCTGGTCGATGTGGGGGGTCGTTGGCTTCCCGTAGCCGTAGCAGGAGAGACGGTCCTGGCGTTGCGTGTCCTGCAGGATCAGCACGATGTTCGGCGTTTCCGGGGAGGAGGGCTGGCGCGGCTGAACCAACGGCTTCTCCAGCAGCAGCTCGCCGAAGCCGACCTTGAGGGGGGGCTGGGCGGCGGCCTCTGCGGCGCTCAGGCCATCGATCCAAGTGGAGAGGCGCAGGGTGTCGCCGGACTGCAGCACCATGCCCTCGTGGCCGCCGACACGCCGCCAGAAGCGTTCGAGCATGGGCTGGTCTCGGAAGGTCTCGATGTGCGTGGAGAAGATCGGCTTGAACTCCTCCCCGCCGTCATTCCCCCGCGTGCGCTTGGCGACATTGAACCCGAAAACCCAGCGGTTGGATTGCAGGCGTCTGGCGCCGGCCTCCTGGTCCACGCCGGCGGCGGCCCTCAGGACCACCGGGCCTTCGTCCTCGCCAACGGTGATCTCGATCGTGCAGGGAGGCGACATGATCAGGGACGGCAGGTCGGCCGAGTCCGTGCGGTAGTCCACCGCCGGCGTCAGCAGATCCACATGGGGCGCGGCATCCGGATGGCTTTCGATGACGGTCCAGCTGGCCTCGTCGGCTAGTAGTTCGCGGTGAACGCGGCGCACAATCATGGTGGGCGGGGCGGCTTCCCACCACAGGCCGTAGCCGGGGGCGAGGGCCAGGCAGGCCAGCAGCCCCAGGCCGATGCCCGGCAGGCCGGCGGTGAGGCGCGCGGTGATGCCGCCCACCCGTTGGCCGCGGCCGAGCCAGAGCAGGCAGGCGGCGAGCAGGGTGCAGGCCAGGACCGCCAGGGGGGCGTTGGTATCCACGACGAACTCCGGGCGCAGCAGGGCGCGGGCGGGCGGGGCCCACAGGAAGCCGCAGATGTGGCAGCCGCACAGGGTCGTGATGGCTACCAGGGCCCAGAACGTGCGGTAGTAGCCGGCCGGGCGGTTGCCCATCATGAGGCGCGCCAGGCCCGCGGCCACGAGGCCGAAGGGCAGGGCGGCCAGGAGCTCGGAGCCCAGGCCCAGGGCCGCGTGCCATTCGGCCGTAGTGGGCTCGATCTGGCGCTGGTGGATCTGAAACTCGGCCAGGAGGCGCGTGCGCAGAAGCGCCAGGCCAATGCCTGTCCACAGGCCCAGGGCCAGCCAGGAGGGGCCGGGGTCCTGGGGCGCGGTCTGGGGAGGAGGGGTACCGGCCATGGGGAGGGCAGACTATAGGGGATGTAAGCGGGGACGGGAATGGGAGGCCGGGTCCGGAGGCCGGATGAGGCCACCCGGGGCGAGTGCGAAGTGGTGGGGGGTTGCGAAGCTCGTGGGCCGCGGGAAGCGGAGTGTCATACCCGGCGCGTACATTGACGCGATGTTGCCGCTGGGAGAGGTGGAATGGGGCGCACGGCCTTCACAGAATGCAGCACACATGGTCTTCCTCCTGCGTTGCCTGCTGGTCCTGGTGCCCCTCGCGGCTGCGGTGGACTCCATCTCCACGGGCCTGACCATGCCCCGGCCCCCGGCGCCGGCGATACTCTTCATTCAGAGTCTGGGCCTCTGGGCGCTGCTGGGCCTCATGGCCCTGGTACCGGCCTTGATCAGCGGGCGCTTGTTGAAGCGTCGGCCGGCGGCGGGCGGTGCGGGCGGCGCGGACGGTGCGAGCGGCGCGGACAACTGGGCCGGTGGAGCGCTGGCCCTTCTTTGGTGGATGGCAATTCCGGTCCTGGCGCACATGCGCTTGGACTCCTACACGAGTTTGGGGGGCGATCTGTCCGGCGTTCTGGCGCCGCGTCCCCTGGCGGAGACCCTGGGCCTGGCCGTCATCAGCCTGGCACTCCTGCGTTGGGTCGCGCCGCGCCTGGCTCGTGTGGCTCCGCGTCCCCTGGGACCCGTCGTCGCCGCGGCCTCCCTCTTCGCCGGAGCGCTCCTGCCCGTGGGGGCGGAGCTCGCGCCGGGGACCGGGGGGAGTAGCGCGAGGATGCCCACCATGGAGCGGGAAGCGGCAACCCCAGGGCAGCCCAACATCCTCCTGTTGGTCTGGGACACGACGCGCTCGGGGAACCTCACACCCTACGGGTCACCACGGGGGACGACGCCGCGCCTGGCGGAGCTGGCTGCCCATAGCCTGGTCTTTGAAGAGGCACGCTCCGTTTCCTGCTTCACGCTGACCTCGCACCTGTCCATGCTGACGGGTGTCTACCCGTCACACCACGGGGCCAGCATTGGGCGCATGTTCTACGACGCCCAGCGCACACCGCCGGTGACGCGCTCTCTCTTGGAGAGCGGCTATCGCACCGGCGGTTTCGTGGGCACGGGTGTCCTGCGAGCGGAGACCGGCATGGACCACGGCTTCGAGGTCTTCGACGACCGCGTCGATCCCGAAGTGTGCGCCACCCACGCCTGGGCCCTGGTGCACGACGCGCAGGCGGTGCTCGCCCACCTTGTCCCGGCCCTGCGCTCCAACGGGAGGTTCCACGTCATCCAGGACTTCGACCGGCCCGGAGAGGAGGTCCTGGAGCGCGCCCTGGCATGGATTGAGCAAGCGGATGAGCGACCCTGGTTCGCCCTGGTGAACCTCTATGATGTGCACTGGCCATACCTGCCGGAGGAGGAGGCCCGCGGGCGCTTCGTGCGACCCTATGGGGGTTCCATGGATGGATTTGCTTTCCGTTCGGATGGGTATCCCCGGCCGCCTGAGGGGGTTCCCATGGGGAGCCTCCTCAATGAGGCGGATGACCGGCACCTGGAGGACCTCTACGATGGTGAGCTGTGGGAACTCGACCGGGCCGTCGGCGCTTTCATCGATGCCCTGGACCTGGCGCGGTCGAACACCGCCGTGGTCGTTGTCTCCGACCATGGCGAGGCCTTTGGCGAAGGCGGGCGCTACGAGCACAGCGACATCCTGGAGGCACAGGTGCGCGTGCCGTTCATCGTCTACCTGCCCCGGGATGGAACCGGGCCTCGGCCTCCCGCCGGGACTCGGCCCGGGCGCGTGTCCGGAGTGGATGTGGCCGCCACGCTGCTCGGCCTGGCCGGCCTGCCGGTGCCCGATCACATGCGCGGCCTGAATCTGAGCGCCGGGGAGCTGCCCGCTGACCGTCCCCTGCTGGTGGAGGATCGCGACAAGCTGGAGGTCGACTCCATGCACCTGGCCTACTACCGCGGCCCCTGGAAGCTGGTCCAGGCGGGCCTCGGAGATGAGCCCGCCTATGAGCTCTTCGATCTGGGGCGGGATGCGGCGGGCTTGGTCGATGTGGCCGCGGAGCACCCGCAGGTCCTGGCGGACCTGAAGGCCGAGATGGACGCCATGCGCGGGACCTGGGACGCGGATGGGGAGGGCGGCCTGGAGAGCATTTTGGGGGGTAGAACGAGCAATCGGGCCCTCCAGGGGCTCGGGTACCTGGGGGATTAAAGGCCAGGGGGCACCTTGGCCCTTGCGGGGGGCCAGGACCGGGGGCAGAATGTCCGGCTCGATTCCCGCTGACCCGCATCTGGATCACCGACACGGCAGGAGGAACCCAAATGGCAAAATCACGAACAAAAGCCGGTGGACCCACCCGGGGGCGCAGACGCGTCCGCAAGATGGGCATGGGGTCTGGCAAGACCCACGCCGCCATCCGCGCCAAGAAGCAACGCGGTTAGGACGCGCTGGATCCGTGTTCTTCCAGCGCGGAGTGTTTGCCCGACGAGGGCTGGCGCAGTAGGCTTCCAGTAAGCCTCCCGGGCACCCCCTGGCCAAGCCCCTGACGGGCCTGGCTGCCCTGCTCGCGACCCTGGGAGTCGTCATGGGATCCAGCGGGGCGCTCCCCCAGGGCAGCGCGCCAATTGATGCGGAAGGTGATGCGGAAGGCGAGGTGGATGCTCCCGACCTCGGTTCCGCGGCGGCCATGGCCCCCAAGTGGGTCGGCGACGGCGCTGGGCGCGACACAGGTGTGCTCTCGTGGATCGAGCGCGGTGACGAGCAGGAGTTCCTGCTGCGCTTTGCCAGCACCGGACCCGCGGGCTTCGGCCGACCGCAGACGGCCTTGCGCTTCTCCGACGGTTTCGTCAACTGGGCGGATGTTCCTACCCTGCCGGTCGGATGTCGGTGGTCTGACCTGGTCGGAGCCGCGTTGGCGGGTTCGCCCGCCTGGTGCCCGTCGGCGGAGATGTGTCTCTGGTCTGGACCCGGGCCGGGGAGGGGCTCGGGGTGTTGGATCTGGGAATAGGGGAGTAGGAGCGGGGTGGGGGCTGGTGGGGGTCGGCCCCTAACTGGCCACTGCCCGTCCAGCCATCCCAAACCCCCGCCCGCCCAGTGGGGACTTGCAGATGTGCTCCGGGTTGCTCTCCAACTGCGTTTTTTTCGCGCTTCCCTCGGCTTCGTCCCGGGGCCGCCCACAGAAACGCCCCTCTCCCCCGGGATTGGGGGACAGGGGCGTCTCCTGAAGCTGCCCTTACCTGAATCAGTGCAGCACGGCGTTGATGCCCTGGGCGGCGCCGATGAGGCCGACGCTGACCACGACCTCAAAGACTCTGCAAAGGGCATGCGCACAAAACCTGTTCATGGGGATGATTTCCTTTCTGGCGCCTGCGGGCTGGGGGATCCCGAACCCTGGGACACCGATCGGTGCATTGGGCTTCCGCCAGGGCCCGGGCGAGCGGGGCGGAAAATACCGTGGCTGGGGCGGCGGGGGTGACGCAAGTCCTTGTCGGAGAGCTAGTTGTCCGCAATGAGCGCCAGCGGGCTCAACTCGGTCGCCCATTTCCAGATGGGTCGTTCAAGAAAAGCCTGTTCCGGGGCCGAAAACAGGGGATATGTCTGCCCGCCACCCCGTCTCAGGGGCCCCCGAGGGCCCCTCGCAGGATCACCTGGCCCGGACCGTGGCCACGGCTTCTGAAGGCCGCGGTGGCCTTGGCTCCCTGGCCCTGGTATTCGCCCTGGCGCGAATCAGCCTGGTGGCCGTCCTGCTCTGGGGCCTGGCCTTCAATGTCTCTGAGGTGCGCGGCAACTCCATGCGACCGGGGATCGAGGACGGGGACCGCATCCTGGTGGACCACCTGAGCTTCTGGCTGGGGGAGGTGGAGCGCGGCGATGTGGTCGTCATGCGCTATCCCCTCGATCCCAGCCTGGACTACATCAAGCGCGTGGTGGGCCTGCCGGGAGATAGCATCACGATCAGGGGCGGTATGGTCTCCGTCAACGGGGAGCTGCTCGACGAACCCTACGTCAGCGAGGCGGACCCCCATACGCATCTGGCGACCACCGTCGAGGCCGACACCTACTTCGTCCTGGGAGACAACCGCCTGCGCTCCAGTGACAGCCGCGAGTTCGGCTTCGTTCCCAGGGAGCTCCTGCGCGGCAAGGTGGATGTGCGTATCTGGCCCCCCCGGCGGGTGGGGCTGATCCCCTGACGCGGGGGAACCAGCGGGCATTCCCCCCCCGGGGAGGAGGACGCCGGCGCGTCCGCACTTAGGTTATGCTCCGGCCATGGCAGGAGCACCTCAGCAGGGCTCGGGATCCGGGGACACCGCCGGGGAGGGCAGCTGTAGTTCAGTTCCCGTCGCCCTGGTGACCGGCGGCGTGCGCGGTCTGGGATTGGCCGTGGCCCGCGCACTCGCGGCCCGCGGGGATGCCGTTCACATTGTTTATCGCAGTTCGGCGGAAGCGGCGGCGAGCCTGGCGGAGGAGTTCCCGGGACGCATCCACCGGGCTGACATGACCCGGGAGTCTGATGTCGATGAGCTGGTATCAGACGTCTTGGCCCGGGACGGACGAATCGACCACGGCATCCACTGTGTGGGCCCCTTTGCGGCGGGGTCGCTCTTGGAAATGGACGCGGCGGTCTTCCGCGGTCTCTTCGAGCACAACACGACCAGCGCCTTTCTCTTCGCCCGGGCGGTGGCGCCGCACCTGCGGGCAGCCGCTGGCTCGCTGCTCTTCTTCGGATGCGCGGGCCTGGCGGCCCTGCGCGGTCGGCGCGAGGCTGCGGCCTACGCGGCGGCCAAGAGCGCCCTCCTGGTCCTCGTCCGCTCCCTGGCCCTGGAGGAGGCTCCCCACGGCGTGCGCGTCAACATGCTCTCCCCGGGCATCATTCCCCATGCGGATGCCGACGAGGCCACGCTGGATGAAGAGCGCCAGGCACGCATCCCCCTGGGGAGGGCGGGTACGCCGGAAGATGTGGCCGGGGCGGCGGCTTTTCTTGCCTCAGCGGCGGCGGCGCACATCACCGGCATCGATCTGGAGGTTGCCGGCGGCTGGCAGTTGTAGCCGGGCGCGCGAGGTCCCGGGGGTCTCGGCTGAACAAGTGCACTTGGCCATGGCAGGGACTTTCCCCCGGTCGTTAGAGTTGTCCCGATGGAAACCATCAGCGATCTGAATCCGTCCACCGGCGAGTGCTTGGCCGAGATCAACTGCGCCGGCCCCGCCGAGGTCAACGCCGCCGTGGCCCGGGCCCGGGCCGCCTGGCCCGCCTGGCGCGGCCTTTCCATTGAAGAGCGCTGCACCCTGCTCGCCCGGGGTGCCGAGCGCTTGGGTGAGCAGGCCGCCGAGTTGGGAGAGTTGATCGCCAGGGAGATGGGCAAGCCCCGCCAGGACGGCCTGGGCGAGGTGCGGGCCTACGCCGCTCATGTGCCCAAGGAGCTCGAAGAGGTGCGCGCGGCCCTGGCGCCCCAGAAGTTCAGCGGCAAGGACGCCACCACAACCCTGGTGCGTGAAGCCCACGGGGTCGTGGCGGCCATCACGCCCTGGAACTTCCCCGTGGGCATGCCTCTGGGAATCCTGGTACCGGCCCTGGCGGCGGGCAACACGGTTGTGCTCAAGCCCAGCGAGCATGTGCCCCTGTGCGGCGCGGCCATCTTCGAGTGCTTTGGTGCCTTCCTGCCGGAAGGCGTACTCGAACTCGTGCAGGGCGACGGGGCCAGCGGCGCAGCCCTGGTGGAGGCGGACATCGACATGGTCGGCTTCGTCGGCAGCCGCGAAACTGGCATGGCCATCATGGCCGCGGCGGCCTCCGGTCTCAAACGCCTGGTGCTGGAGCTGGGCGGCAAGGATCCGCTTGTTGTCTTCGCCGACGCCGACCTGGAGGCGGCGGCGGACATCGCCGTGCGCCACTCGGTGCGCAACACGGGCCAGGTGTGCTGCGGTCTCGAACGCATCTTCGTGGAAGCTGCGGCCCTTGAACGCTTCACGCAACTCGTCCAGGAGCGCGCCGGGGAATGGACCCACGGGGATCCCCTGGCGGAGAACGGGGCGGCGCCCCTCGGTCCCATGGTCAGCCGCGCGCAACGGGACAAGGTCGCCCGGCAGGTGGAGGCCGCCGTTGCCGACGGAGCGCAGCTGCTCGTCGGTGGTGTCGTGCCCGAAGGCCCCGGCGCCTTCTACCCGGCTACGGTCCTGGCCGGCGTGACGCCTCAAATGACCGTCTACCGCGAGGAAACCTTTGGCCCTGTGGTGGCTCTCATGCCTTTCGACGGCAGCGAGGCCGAGGCCATTCGCCTGGCCAATGACACCCCCTTCGGTCTCGGCGCCAACGTCTTCTCCGGCGACTTGCCGCGCGCCCGTCGCGTGGCAGCCGACATGCGCGCCGGCCAGGTCGGCGTAAACCGCTACCTGGGCAGCGCTCCGGGCACGCCCTGGGTCGGTGCCCGCCACTCGGGCTTCGGTTTCCTGGGCGGCGTCGAGGGCCACCGCCAGTTCACCTGGCCCAAGAGCATCTCCGAATAGATACCAGCGGGAGCGCTCGCCCAGGAGGCGGTTGGCGCCTGGAATCAGGATGGCGGCGGCGGCCTGGCGGCCCAAGCCTGCCGGGTCATCAATGCGAGCAACTTGGACCCGGAGCGAAAAAAAAGATCAACTGGACTCGGTCTGGTGGCTCCCCCGGAGCGCAGCCCCTGACAAGTGTACGTGCTGTGCTCCGCGCCTTTTCGAGTCCAGTGATCTTGTGCCCGCTCAGACGGGAGGACAACGGGATGGGTTCCGTGGTCCCCTGGGAATCTGCCCGAGGGGGGTATTTACCCTGACGGGGGGGCAGGCCGCAACTGGTGCAACTGGTGCAGGGGGTCAGCAGGCTGCGTATTGTGCCGTCAGTCGAACCAGGTGAACTCGCCGCCGGTGGCTTCGGCGATCTTCTCCAGTTGATCGCGGAACCACTTGCTGTCCGAGTAGGCGATGGTGTGGATGACGACCTTGCGGAAGCGGTTGAGTTCCTTCAGGTGCATCGTGATGCGGTTCCAGTGCACATACAGGCCCACATCAGGTTCGCCGGAGGAGAGCAGGTAGACCGTGTCGATGTCCGCATCGGCCATGACCATCTCCAGTACCTGCCAGATGTCCTTGCGACCCTGGAGCGGGGCCTTGTTCAGAAACTCTAGGGCCTGTTTGGCCGTGCGCTTGCCGAGCTTGACGGGACCCTTCTCGCTGAAGGGGCGTACGGAGAGCTCGTAGGTGAAGAGGTTGAAGACCAGGCGTCCCGAGAGCTTCTCGAAAACCTGAGCCAGCTCATCATATGCGGCGCGTTCCTTGGAGATGCCGCCCCGGCTGGACAGGGATTCGCCCATGGCGGCGGACTTGTCGATCAGGAATGCCACGTGGTCGCTGACGAGTCGGATACCGTTGTAGCTGGCTACGGTGTCGCCGCCGGGCTCGCTCGGTAGCTGACGTCCCTCGGGAAAGACGAATGTCTCCCGGTTGTCACGCCACCAGGCACGCCAGGCGTCCGGGCGCCGGTGCTTCTGTCCGGTGAGCTCCTGCAGGGCCGTGATGGCGCGCTCGGCCACCACCGGCCTGCCGTCGGAGAGGGCTTCAATCAGCTGGTCCACGGCGGTCTTGGTGCGAATCAAACCCAGGCTGTCCACGGCCTGCATGCGCGGACGCCAGTCGTCGTGTTCGCGGGCCCGGTCGCAGAGGGCCTCGGCCTCTTCCGGGTAGAGTTCGCAGGCGGCGGCCAGGAGGGCGCAGCGCACGCCGGCATCCTTGTCCTTGGCCAGGGCCTTGAAGAGCGCCTCGCGGCCGCCCTCCGGGTCCTGGCGCGCCACGGATTCCAGGGCGTTGGCCCGCAACATCGGATCCTTGTCCTTGATCTTCTTCTTGACCGCCTTGAGGCCCGCCGCGGAGTGCACGTTGCCCAGGCTGCGGGCGGCGGCCCGCTTGAGATCCAGGTCCTTGGCCTGGAGGGCCTTGGCCAGGGATGCGCCGTATTCCGGTGCGCCCCAGATGCCCAGGGCCTCGGCGCACCATTGGCGCAGGCGCGGGGCGGCGCGCTTGTCGTCGAGTTCGAGGCGCACACGCTCGCGGGCGTAGGGCTCGGTAATGGCGATCAAGGATTCCCAGGCCACATCTCGGTAGTGGGGCGGCGAGAGGTAGCCGCTGCCGCGGCCGGCGGTCTCTTCCAGGACCGAGAGCAGTAGCACCACGGCATCCACATTGTTGACCTGGGCACAGATCTTTGCGCCGGCCCGAACAACCGGCTCCTTCTTGGCGAGGAGCTTGGCGCGGGCCTCGGCCAGGCGCGCATCCTCCTGGGAAACGCGGGCCGGGGCGGAGCTGGCGGCGTCGGCGGAATCAGGGGCGTGAGCGTCTCCGGGCTGGCGCCACACAACAGGGCTGGGCCGGGGCGGAGCTGACGGCGTCGGCGGAATCAGGGGCGTGGACGTCCCCAGGCTGGCGCCACATAACAGGATGAGGTTGATCATTTGGATTGGGGCGGCAGGGCGGCCCCCAGGGTCAGGAGTGCGTAGGAGGTGGCCAGGACCGGGTTGCCCTCCCACCAGCGCGGGGCGTTGTGGTTCACCCAGGAGCCATCCTCCGGGCTTTGCATGGCCACCAGGCGGCCGGCCAGCTCCCGGCGCCAGGCGTGGGGCTGGCCGGTCTTGTCGGTGATCGTTTCAACCCCGTAGAGATCCAGGGCGCGGGCCATGGTGTGGAAATAGTAGAAGAGACCCTGGTAGGCGGCGGCGGGATCCGGCGCCTCTTCGAAGCCCGGGTTCACATCGAGCGTGTAGTGTTCCCGCACCCACTCCCAGGCCGCCTGCATGCGCGGGTCATCTCTGGGGAGCCCGGCGAAGATGAAACCCTTGAGCAGGGCGTAGGTCATGGAGCCATAGCTGCGCGGGACCTTGCGGCCATCGCTCAGAGTGGTGAAGCCAGCAGGGGAATCGCCGGGGGCGTAGGCGCTGCCGCCATCGTTTCCGGGGACGATCACCTGGCCGTCGACGCTGCGTTCGGTGTCGTTCGATTCGGAGCGGTTCTGGCATCGCTCCAGGAACTTCACCGCGCGCTTGAAGGCCTCGTGATCCTGCTCCAGCCCGGAAGCGGCGAGGGCTTCGAGGGCCATCTGCAGGTTCGAGAGGTCCGGTTTCTCATCGCCTCCGTAGCCAATGCCCCCGTAGTACAGATCGCCCTCGCTGTAGCCCTCGCCCTCGTCCGCCTGGAGCCTCACCAGGAAGTCCCTGGCGGCGGGCAGGGCGGCCCGGTGACGATCTTCCCGGGAAGCGGCCAGGGCCATGACGGAGGCGGAGGTGATGTAGTTGGCCAGCTTGCCGTCATGGATCGAGCCATCCTCGTTTTGCAGGGAGACCAGCCAGTCGAGGCCCGCATCGATGGCGCCCTGGACGCCGGCGGGCCGCGGTGCCGGCAAGCTCTGCAGGGCTGCCAGCACCATGGCGCTGATGCCCGCGTCGGGTTTGTCGGGAGCTCCCCACTGTCCCTTTTTGCTGCCCTCGCCGGCCATGATCAGGAACAGGGCCCCGCGGGTCATGGAGCCCAGGGTTTCCATGCGATCCGCCTCGCCGAAGGCGGGCAGGGCTCGGGCCGCAGCGGTCGTCGTGGCCCGGGGGCGCACGACTTCGTAGATGCGCGAGAGTTCGATCATGGCCCGGGCCGTCTCGATCACCGGGCCCCGCGGACCGTTCCAGGAGCCGTCCTCTCCGCCGGCCGCCAGCAGCTTGGTGACCCGCGCCCGGGTCTGCTCCGTGTCCGCGTAGATCGGACCGAGCAGGACGCCGGGATCCCAATCCCCGAGGTATGCGTGGGCGCGTTCGAGGTGCTTCACCAGGGCCTCATCGCCGAAGTGCTCGAGGGCGATGACCGCGTGCATGGTCTGGGCGCGAATGGCGGCACCGGAGGTGCCCCAATCGCGGATCGAGCCGTCGCTGCTCTGGTGGCGCGTCAGGAAATCGATGGCCAGGGAGATGAAGGGCCCGTCCTGGTGTTGGTAGTGGCGCGGACACTCGGCCAGGGCGCGCAGCACCCAGGCGGTGGTCTCCACCTGGCCGCGGTTCTTGTCACCGTAGTAGCCGCTGTTGGGTTCCTGCTGGTCGCGCAGCCAGCGGGCGGCGGCATCCAGGCGGAGCTTGAGGGAGGAGGCCGTCCAGCCTGGCTGCTGAGCCTCTTCCTGGGATGTGGCGGCCGGGGTGGGGGGCTGCTCCTCCTGGAGTGACAGGGCCGGGGTTGCGAGCAGAAGCGTTGGGAGCAGGAAACGCGGAAGCATTGTTGGAGAGGTGCGGTCTAGGGACTGGTGCGCGGAATCGAGGGCCCGGGGCCCGGCGGCGGGCATGATAACCGGAACAACGGAGCGTGGCGCTATCCGTTCAAGGGCAGCCAGTCACGCGTGCGGGCTAGAGACGCCCGGAGGCCAGGGCCAGGCCCAGGCCCAGGAGGAGCCAGGAACCCGCGCGCCGCAGCCAGTCCGGGGCCAGGCGGCTCTCTGCGTCAGCTTGTCGCCGGGGCATCAGGCGCAAGAGCGGCACCAGAGCGAGGGCCACGGCCAGTTGGCCGGCCTCCACACCCAGGTTGAAACCGATCAGCGGCGGGAGCAGGGAGCGGCCCTCCCCTTGCGGGCCGGCACCCAGGGCGGAGAGGGTGTCCCCGAGGAAGCCGGCGAAGCCCAGGCCGTGCAGCAGACCGAAGGTGAAGGCCTCCGGCCACAGGGAGCGGCCCGTGCCCAGCCACAGGTTTTCCGCGGCCACCAGGGCGATGGAGAGGGCGATGGCGCACTCCACCAGGCCCGAGGGGAGCGAGATGTGCCCGAGGGCCGCCAGAGCCAGGGTCAAGGAGTGGGCGGCGCTGAAGGCGGTCACCAACCAGAGCACCGAGCGCAGGCTGCGCGCGGAGAGCAGCAGCGCCAGCAGGAATGCCAGGTGATCCCAGCCAGAGAGGATGTGCTCAATCCCCAGGCGCAGGAAGGCGCTGAAGCCCAGAGCGGAATGCCCCTTCGCACCCGCGCCGCCTGCCAGTGGCGCCTGGGCGCCGCTGGCCTTGGGGCTACTTGGGCCGCTTGCCCGTGGCGCAGGTGCGCCGTCTGCCCGGGGCGCACCGGCGCCGGGGCCGCCGGGGCCGGCGGGTGCAGCCCCTGCTTGCGGTGCTGGCTCGCCTGGCGGTGGTGCCGCGAAGCTCGCCCGCCGTGTATCCCAGCTGAACTGGGCGTCGCCGTGGCGGCGCCCGTCCCAGAGGATCTCGCTGAAGTCCCGGTGGCGAGGGCTGTCCCTGAGGAACAGATCGACTTCCACGGAGAGCTCAGTGATGTGATCAGGACGGGGGAACTCCACTTCGATCAGGATCAGCTCGCGGGCTGGGCCGAAGATCGAGGCTTCTTCGGCCACCTCCAACTCGAGCGTGCCCAGCTGTCCGGTGAGGATCCGCAGGTCGGCGCTCAAGCGGTAGTGCTGGGCGAGGTAGCCGGCCATGCTGGCGCGCTCCCGGGCGAGATCCGTGGGCGTTATCGAAGCGTCGCCATCCGGATCGAGGGTGGGCAGTACCTCCAGCCAGGAGACCCCCTGGGTTATCAGGGAGACCGTGATGCGTTCTGCTTCGACGCTGATGCGCGAAGCGCTCAGGGAGTCCGCGTGGGGAGCCCCGACGGGCAGGGGAACAACTCCCGGGGCGAGCGCCAGCAGGGCGATGGAAAACGGCGTTGGCATCCCGGGAGCATAACGCCCGGGTCGGTCGGTAGAATCCCCAGTACCCCACGAGCACCTGCGAACGGCAATGGCAGGCGGCGAACAGCAATGGCAGGCGGCGAACAAGGCACATTCCACCAGACGACGATCTTCACCAAGCGCCCCCGTCCCGGGAGCGTGAAGACGCGCCTTTGTCCGCCGCTGACGCCGGAGCAGGCGGCCCGCTTGGCCCAGGCCATGCTCGACGACACGCTCGCACGGCTCCTCACCCACGATGGGTTTCGGACAGCCCTGTGTGTGGCGCCGGTGCCCGGGGCGGGTGCGTCCGCGGGCGAGGCCCTGGCCGATGGCGAGCAGGAACTGCAGTGGTTTCGGGAACGCTATGGCGCGGAGTTGGAACTCACGCTCCAACGCGGCGGGGAACTGGGCGAACGCTTGGCCAATCACTTCGCCGACGCCTGTTCCGGTTCGCCCGGCTTGTCAGGTTCCCCTCGTTCCACGCAGGTCGTCCTGGGCAGTGACGCGCCGACGCTGCCCCTGGAGCGCGTTGCCGAAGCCCATCGCATCCTGGGGAACGACCTGAGTGATGTGGTGCTCGGCCCGGACCTCGGTGGCGGGTACTACCTGGTGGGTTTGCGCGATCCGGCGCCGGTTCTCTTCCGCGGCATTCCCATGTCCAAAGACGACATGTATGCGCGCACGCTGGCCGCCGCCCGCGGCGCGGGCTTGCGGGTGCATGAGCTAGCGGCCCATGGCGATGTGGACACCCCCGATGACCTGCGGCGGCTGGGGCGGGAAGTGGATGCTTCCTGTCCGCGCACCGCAGCCTGGCTGCGGGCGGAAGGCGTAACGCTGCCCTGAAGCCGTGGTCGGCGGGCTGCAGCGAGCTAGAGCTGTGCCAGGCGCACGGCGGTGCCGTAGCAGAGGAATTCCGCCGCACCCTGGGCGATCAGGCTGGTAGCGAAGCGCATGTTCACGATGGCGTCCGCGCCCTGGGCCGTGGCCTCGGCCACCATGCGGTCGAGGGCCTGTTCGCGGCTCTCCGCCAGGAGCTTGGTGTACTCCTCGATCTCGCCGCCAACGATGTTTTTGAAGAAGGCGCCGATGTCCTTGCCCACGTGACGGGCGCGCACGGTATTGCCGCGCACCAGGCCGACAAGTTCAGTGATCTCACGGCCGGGGACGGTGTCGGTGGTGGTTGTGATCATCGTTTGATGGCGGTGTAGGGATCGAGGGAGCGTGTGCGCAGGCGGCCGCGCAGGACGGCCAGGAACCACAGGCCGAAGCCGGCGGCGGAGGCCAAGAGGAGGGTCTTGGGAAAGGCTTCCAGTTCGTCATCGACGGCGACGGCGTAAAGGAGCCAGCCAAGCAGGCCGGTGGAGGAAACTAGCACAAGCAAGGCACCCAGGCCCAGGCTGGAGCGTTGGATGGGGTCCCGTTCCAGGCGCGCCCACTCGTGGTCCATGGGTTCCGGTGGCGCAGACTGGCGGGCGAGCAGGGAGAGGGAACGCAGGCGGGCCACCTCCTGGGCCAGAGCCGGTTCGTCAGCCAGGCGGGACTCGAAGGTGGCGCGATCATGGGGAGCGAGCTCAGCGTCCACGTAGGCCATGGCGTTGAGCTCGTCGTCGGTGGGCTGTTTCTCGTGTGTACTCATCAGTCTGCCTCGTGGGCATCTTCCGTTGTGAATTCATCCAGAACTGGTTCCAGGCGTTCGCGCAGGCGGCGGCGCGCATGGAATAGACGCGACATGACAGTGCCCTCGGGGATCGCCAGGGCCTCTGCTATCTGGCGGTAGGAAAGGTCCTCGAACTCCCGCAGGGTCAGGATCTCCCGGTCGCGGGCGGAGAGCAGGGCGAAGGCCGCGCGGAAGGCGTCCACGCGCTCACCGCGCTCGGCCTTTTCCTCCGGGCCCGGGGCAGGATCTTCCACCTGCCAGTCAATGGTTTCGCCGTCAGGCCCGTCGGCGGACAGGGAGGTGACGCGCACGCGACGGGTCTTGCGCAGGTGGCTGATGCAGGTGTTGCGCAGGATGCGGTGGAACCAGGGCAGGAAGGGTTCGCCGTCGCGGAAGGTGGCGCGGGCCCTGAAGACCTTCATGAAGGTCTCCTGGGTCATGTCCAGGGCGTCTTCCCGGGAACCGACGAGGGAGCGGGCCACGCGGTAGGCGCGGCCGCGCAGAAGGGCCGTCAGGGACTCGAAGGCCCCGGTCTCGCCGCTTTTAACGGCGCCCATTAACAAGGTTGCTTGGCTAGTCATGTCTTGGCCCCTGTACCGCGCCGGCCGAGGTTCATTCAGGGAACTTGTGTTTTTTTCAGCCATGGTGTTGGGCTCCCCCCGGGGCCTTCCCCCGGCCAGCCCCCGGGCCTGGCCCGGCGGCCAGGGCCAGGGCGTGGCCGGCGGCCCGCCGGGCTGCGCCGGGGCCCCCGATGTTGGCGGCGGCGCGTGCCAGGCCGACGGCGCAGGCCGCCCGCGAGGCAGTGTCGAAGAGGGCCCGGGAGAGGGCTGCGGCCACGGCGGCCCGCGGTCCCTCGCCGTGGAAGCAGAACTCCGGCAGGACGGCCTCGCCCGCCAGCAGGTTGACGGACGAGAACCAAGGCGTGGAGAGGGCATGCCGGTAGAGCCACTCCTCCCTGGCCGTGCCCAGGCGGTAGATGACCACCGTGGGGAGGCGCTGGTGGAGCAGGTCCAAGAGGATCGTGCCGGAGACAGAGAAGGCCGCCCGGGCCCGGGCCAGGTTTCCGTGCAGGTCGCCGCAGACGACGCAGAGGTCGAGGGCGGCGGTGTTGTTCCAGTCCGCCACGATTGAATCCAGGAGCGGGCGGTGTTCCTGGGAGCCGCTGAGGATCCGGACCGCCGGCAGCTTGTGGCCCGCGGCCGCCAGGCCGTTGAGCGTCTCCAGCATCCAGGGCAGGTTGCGCGCCATGACCCCCGCGCGGCTGCCCGGGAGCAAGACCAGCGGTGCATCCGCGCCCGCCGGGCGTCCGGCGCCATGACCCGCTGGATGGCTCCCGGCGCCCGCCCTGGTGTCCGACCGTCTATCCTCCGGAGCGTTCACCGCGTAGTCCTCCGTGTAGTCCTCTGGGGCGTCCCTCTCGGAATCCATGGAATCCGAGAGGGCGTCCATCAGGGGATGGCCCACGTGGGCCACGGAGACGCCCCGGGCGGCGAACCAGGGCGGCTCGAAGGGCAGGATTGAGGTGGCCAGGTCAACGGCTCGGGCGTAGGCGTCCAGACGCCAGGGAGCCCAGGCCCAGAACTGTGGCGTGACATGGTGCAGGACCGGAACGCCCGCGCGCCGGGCCGAGCGGGCCATGGGGATGTGCAGGGCCGGGGAATCCACGGGCAGGAAGAGGTCCGGGTGCCAGGTGCTGAAGCAGTCGTCGGTGCGCGCCAGAAGATCCGTGTAGAAGGAGAGGGAGGCGGCCACGCCGGAGAGGCCCATGGTGGCGCGCTGTACGGGATCCCCCAGGAGCTCGACGCCGGCGGCGGCGAGGGGCGCGCCACCCAGGCCGCGCACCTCCGGCAGTGGAGCGCCGACGGCGGCCAGGTGCTCGCGCAGGGCGGCCAGGAGGCGCACCGCATGGCCCTGGCCGGAGGCCTCGGCGCAGGAGAGGAAGAGGCGCATGGGGCGTGCGTGAAAGGGCGCGTCCGGGGCCAGGGCGGGTACGGGATCCGGTTCCCGGGCCGTGCCCAGCAGGCCCTCGAACTCCGCCAGGCGCCGGCGCCGGCTCAGGAGGAACGCAAGGGAGCGCGGGGGCAGCAGGGCATAGCCTCCGAGGGCTCGCAGGACCTCGCCGCCGGCTCGTGCCCGGGCCAGGGGGCTGGGCCTGGCGCTTTGGCCTGGAGTCGGCGGCTGATGGCTGCTGCTGTCCATTGGACGGGACGGGGACGGGACGGGGAGGGGACGGGTAGGGGACGGGTGATGCGCTGGATCCCCGCCCGAACCCCGACCGAGTTAGGGGGTGAGGTCCGCTCGAGCTCCGTGGGAGCGTCGCGGGGCGGCGATCGCGGTCCGCCCAGGATAGGTATCCACATGCCCGGTTGCGCCCCCGGGGCCGGATCCGTGGAATGGTGCCATGTTGCGCTTGGTCGGATTCTTCCTGCTCACGCTGGTGGCCCTGCAGTTCCTGCGGCAGATCCCGCTCCTCGGTGCGCTCTTCGAGATCCCCTTTCTGGGCTTCTGGGGGGCGGCAATTCTGGTCAGTCTGGCCTTCTCGGCGGGAGCCCGGGCGGCCGTGGACGGGCGCCGGCGGAAGGCCTTGGAGCGCAGCTTCGGAGCCGTGGACACGCCCCACAACCGGGGCAAGCTGGGCAGTCTGCTCTTGAATCAGGGGCGCGCTCGCCGGGCCCTTGAACACCTGACGGCGGCTGTTGCCGGTGAGGGGGAGGTCACCGAGTGGTCCTATCGATTGGGGCAGGCCGAGCTGCGTCTGGGGCAGACGGCCGGGGCCCTCTTGGCCCTGGAGCGGGCGGCGCAGATGGACGAGGAGCACGGCTATGGCGGCGTGCTGCTGGCCCTGGCGGAGGCCCGGCGTCGCAGTGGGGATGCGGCCGGGGCGCTCACGGCCCTGGAGCGCTTTGAGCGCAACCATGGACCGAAGCCCGAGAGCGCCTTTCGACGCGGGCGCGCCCTGGCAGCCCTGGGGCGCGGGGCCGAGGCGCGTGCGGCCTACGGGGCCGTCTTCGAGTTGGCGGCGGCGGCCACCAAGTACCAGCGGCGGGAGGCGCGGGTCTGGCAGCTGAAAGCGGCCCTGGCGCGCCTGGGGTTTTGAGCGGCGGCGCCGCGCCCGGAGCCGCGTTGCTCAAGGAAGATGCCCTCGGGCGCGTGGAGCGTTTGGTGGGGGAACGGGGAGCGCTCGTGAGGCGCGTGGCCTGTGGCGGGCGCCTGCCGGGCTCGCGTTTCGTGGCCCGCCTGTTGCTGGGGCGGGAGCGGCGCGCCCTCCTGGCCCTGGCGTCGGGGGGCGGGGCGGAGTTGCGCGTGCCGCGCCTGGTGGAGGATGCGGAGGCGCGCCAGGCAGCCGGGCCCGCGACCGCCAACGGTGGAGCCGGCCGTGTTCCCCGTCCGGGCGATGTGCTCCTGCGGTCATGGATCGAGGGCCTGCCCCTGCACCGGGCCACGGAGCTGCCCGAGGACTTCTTCGACCTCCTGGACGAGCTGGTGCTGGCCGTGCACCGGCGCGGCGTGTGCCACAATGATCTGCACAAGGAACAGAACATCCTGGTGGGCCGGGACGGCCGACCCTGGCTGGTGGACTTCCAGCTGGCCAGCGTTCACCGGCGGCTTCCGGCCGGCCGCGCGCGGGAGGACCTGCGCCATGTGCAGAAGCACCGGCGACGCTATACCCGGGACGGACGCGGGCCACAGGGCGGGCCCCCGGTGGCCACGGGGGTCGGGCACGGTCTTGAACGGGGCCCCGTGGCGCGCCTCTGGCGACGAGCCGTGAAACCGGTCTACCGGCGCGTGGCCACGGGCCTGGGCCGGCGTGACTGGGAGCAGCGGCGGCCGAGCTCCGGGCCCTGGCCGCGCTGGAGTGCGCCGGTGGGCCCGGGCTAGGCGGAGGCCGGAGCCCGCAGGGCGAGGAAGGCGGCGAAGATACGCTCGCCGTAATCCGAGAGGATTGACTCCGGGTGGAACTGAATACCGACCTGGGGGCGCGTGCGGTGGCGCAGGGCCATGATCTCTCCGGCCTCATCTCGTGCGCTGATTTCGAGTTCCTGCGGGAGGCTGGACTCCTCCACGGCCAGGGAGTTGTAGCGCATGGCGTCAAACGGGTTCGGCAGCTCCGTGAAGATGCCCCGCCCGTCGTGTAGCACCGGGCGCGTCTGGCCGTGGACTAGTTCGTGGGAGGTTTTGAGTTCGCCGCCCCAGGCCACAGCCAGGGCCTGGTGGCCGAGGCACAGGCCGAGGATGGGCAGGCTCTCATCCAACTCGCGCAGGGCTGCCAGGCTGCAGCCAGCCCCCGCCGGAGTGCCCGGGCCGGGGCCGATCACCAGGCGTTCCGGGGCCAGGGCGCGAATGGTTGCGAGGTCCGTGTCGCGGGCGGAGAGGACACGCACCCGGGCTCCCAGGTCACCCAGGGCCTGGGCGATGTTGAAGGTGAAGGAATCGCGGTTGTCGAGCAGCAAGATCACGGGCCCAGCATAGCGTCAGGAGGCTTAAGTCTGTTTCCCGCGGTTTTTGTGCCCCGTGGCGGGTATCCGGGCGGAAGGGGTCTGGAAGCCAGTGCCTCCGGCGCACCCTGGGGGGCGTTGGAATCGCCCTGCAGGCTTCCTATGGTGGCCCTGATGAAGATCGTAATCGTCGGTGCGGGCGAGGTGGGTTACCACCTGGCGGATGTGCTCTCCCGGGAGGAGCACCAGGTCTCCGTGGTCGACGGGGACCCGGCCAAGTCCCGGCGCATCATGGAGTCCCTGGATGTGCAGGTGGTGCTCGGGGACGGGACGCAGGCAGGTGTGCTGACGCGGGCCGGAGCCTCCAAGGCCGATCTGGTGGTGGCTGTGACGGACTCCGACCATGTGAACATGCTGGCCTGCACCCTGGCCAAGCATCTGGGGGCGGCGCGCATCATCCTGCGCCTCAATAATATGCAGCCCCTGACGGACTACCACTACTTCTACAAGCAGACCCTGGGCTTCGATGTGGTGCTCTCGACTTCAGAGATGGCAGCGGAGGAGGTCATCAGTTCCGTGCGCGAGCAGCACGCTCTCGAGGTGGAGACTTTCGCCGATGGCAAGGTGCAGCTCCGACGGCTGCGCCTGAAGGAGGAGTGCGAACTGACCAGCGAGGAGATCCAGCAACTGCGCCTGCCCCAGAATGTCTTCGTGGTGGCGGTGGCGCGCAAGGAACGCTTCTTCATCCCCAGCGGTGAGGACCGCCTGGAACAGGGGGACCATGTCTATGTGGCCGGCAAGGCGGCGGGCCTGGATGCCTTCGAGCGGCTCTCCGGTGCGCCCAGTCTGGGCAAGCGCAGCGTGGTCGTCATGGGCGGCGGAGCCATCGGCCGCGAGATCTCCCGCAAGCTGGCGCCTGTCCCCGGCATCTCCCTACGCATCATTGAGATGGACGCCGGGCGCGCCCGGGCCCTGGCCGCCGAGTACGGTGGTGAGACCATGGTGCTGGAGGGGGACGCCACGGACCTGCAGTTGCTCATGGAAGAACGCATCGGTGAGGCGGATGTTTTTGTCGCCACCAGTGACGACGACGAGTGCAACCTGATCGCCTGTCAGTTGGTGCGTTCCCTGGGCGTGGAACGCACGGTGGCGCTTGTCAACAAGGCTTCCTACCAGCAGATCTACGACATGCTTGGCATCGACCGGGGCATCTCGCCCCGGGTCCTGTGCGCCAATCGCATCCTGCGCTTTGTGCGCGCCGGGTCCAGTGCCGCCATCGCGGTCATCGGAGAGGGGCGGGCCGAGGTGCTCGAGATGCGCGCGCGCTTCCTGGATGGCAAGACCGAACGCCGCGTGCGGGACCTGGGCCTGCCCCGGGGGGCTGTCATCGCCGCCCTGGTGCGCGGCGAGGATGTTCTGATTCCATCGGGCTCCACGGATATCCTGCCGGATGACCGCGTCCTGGTAGTCACCCTGCCGGAGCACCTGGAAACGGTGGAGCGCCTCTTTGGAGCCCTCTGAGAGTAGATGAACTTCCGCGCCGTCGCTTCCATGCTCGGCCTGGTGCTGCTGCTCCTGGCCTTCTTCCTGCTGGTTCCCGCGGCGGTGGGGTACTACTTCGGCGAATCCGAGGCCACTTCCGCCTGCCTCATCTCCGCCCTGGTATCGGCAGCCATCGGCGGCGCCCTCAGCCTGCCGAACCGCCACCGCACGGTCTCGGCGGAGGGACGCCCGGACTACTTCCGCCGGGAGGGTCTGGCGGTTGTGGGCCTGGCCTGGATCGTCTGCGGCGCCGTGGGAGCTCTGCCCTACCTGCTCGCCGGGACCTTCTCCGGATTCGTGGACGCCTTCTTTGAGACCACCTCGGGTTTTACCACCACGGGTTCCACGGTCCTCTCGCCGGAGGGCATAGACGGGCTGCCCCGGGCCATCTGCTTCTGGCGCTCGTTCACCCACTGGCTCGGCGGCTTCGGGATCGTGATGGTCTTCGTGGTGCTCTTCCCTACGGGAGGGCGCAGCCTGTTCCGCTCCGAGATCCCGGGCATCGCCCGCGAGGCCGGCCAGCAGCGCGTGCGCGACAGCGCCATGGGGCTGATGCGCATCTACCTGGGCCTGAGCATTTTGGAGCTCATTCTGCTCTGGACCACGGGTATGGGCTGGTTCGACGCCACCGTTCACACCTTCGGCACCATCGCCACCGGCGGTTTCTCCAGTCACTCGGCCAGCGTGGCCTACTTCCTGTCCTGGAAGGTGGAGCTCATCATCGTGGTCTTCATGTTCATGGCGGGTATCAACTTCGCCATCTACGATGTGTTTCTGCGCGCCGGACCGCGCCCCGCCTGGCGTCGCTTGGTGGGGTCCTCCGAGGCCCGCCTGTATGTCGGCATCATCGTCGGAGCCATCCTGTTTCTGACTGTCCTGCTGTGGTTCTGGGGGGGCAGCAACGGGGATGCGACCAGCAGTCTGCCGGACTACCGCGACCTGGGGCGCGCCCTCAGGGACAGCGTCTTCCAGGTGGTCTGCCTCAACACCAGTACGGGATATGGCACCGCCGACTTCGACCAGTGGCCCCAGGTGGGGCGCCTGACACTCATGTTCCTGGCGGTCATCGGGGCCTGTGCCGGATCGACCGGTGGGGGCCTGAAGGTCATCCGGCTGGTGATCGTCGCCAAGGCCGCCATCACCGGCGTGCGCCGCTTCATTCGCCCCCGGGCCATCCACGCCGTGCGCGTGGACGGGCAGGCCGTGGACGAGGCCTCGGTGGCTTCCATCACCGGCTACTTTGGCCTCTGGATTCTGATCTTCGCCGGCGGCACGTTTGTGCTGACGGCCTTTGATCTGGATCTGATCAGCGCCTCGACGGCCGTGCTGGCCACGCTCAACAACATTGGGCCGGGGCTGGCCAAGGTGGGGCCCACGCTGAACTTCGCCGAGCTGCCGGAGTTGGCCAAGCTCTTGCTCAGCCTCTTCATGATCTTCGGCCGCCTGGAGTTCTACGCGGTGGTGGCGCTCTTCGTGCCGAGCTTCTGGCGCGCCTGAGCGGGGCGGCCTAGAGAATGTCTTCGCGGTAGACCCAGGGACGGCGTCGGCCGGCGTCCTTGCGGTGGGTCACCATGCGCCAGAGGTGGGCCGGGCCCACGACGGTCAGGTACTCGCGGCTGCCGTCATCGGCGGCCAGGCGCAGGCGGCCGGAGACCAGGCCCACTAGCCGCCGTCCACCGGGGCCATCCCGGTAGACACCGGCGCCGACCTGATTGGCGCGGCCGATGAGTTGGGACGGGATGCTGAGCAGGGGGCCCCAGACGCGCGGGTCGGCGAAGGCGGTGACCTGGGCTTCCCAGGGACCGTATTCGTTGCGTCCGGCGATGATCAGCGTCTCATCGGCGGCGGGGGGGGTGAAGTCCAGGGCCACCAGGGGCAGGGAGATCTCCGCTTCAGCGGTGAAAATGCCGCCGCCCACGGGCTCTATGATGGAGCTCTCAATACTGGGTCCGTCCCCGAACCAAACCGTCATCTGGACCGGGCCGGAGCGGGCCGTGCGGCCCAGGAAAACGACTCCGTAATCGGTGGAGACGCCCAGCTCGGTGCCGCCCGAGGTGAGCAGGGTGACCGTGGGATCGACGGCCGTGCGCGTGCCAACGCAGCTGGCCAGGAACAAGGTGATCAGGAGGGAGATGTGCTTCATGGGCTGCTTGTTTCTTCGGCTGCCTGATCGAATTCCTCGAACCATTCCCGGAACTGATCATTGTCGGGGGCCATTTCCGTGGCCAGGCCCGCCTGCTTCTTCGCCTCAGAGTCCTGGGGGGCTTTCCCGCCGGTACTGGAGACGGAAACCGACATGCCGCCCGGGCGTCCGCCGCCGGTGGACAGGCGGCCTGCCAGGACCTGGGAGTACTCGTAGCGGAAGGAGGCGTTCAGGGGGTCGAGGGCGATGGCCTTGGCGTAGTCATCCTTGGCGGCGCTCCTTTGCCCGGTGAAGGCCAGCGCGCGGGCTCGTGCGGCCCAGGCTCTGGGATCCGAGAAGCCCGCATCGATGGCCGCCGTCAGGTCTTCCAGGGCTTCAGAGAAATCCCATTGGCGTACCGCCCGATAGCCGCGCTTGAAGCGCGCCGTGGGGGCCTCGATGGCGATCTCCTTGACAAATGTCTTCCACTCGCTTTCCAGCCTGTCGAGATCCTTGACCTTGATCTTCTTCAGCAAGAGGTCGCGGATGTCCGCCGGTGAGACCTTCTTGCCGGTACCGGTGACGCCGCCACCGGCGACGATTTCGAAGTCGATGCCCTTCTCGAGTGTGTAGAGCGCCTTGAAGAACTTGCCGAAGCCCTTGGCGTACTTGCCCCGCTCGAAGTTGTTCAGGAAATAGACGAATGACCAGGCGTGGGCGTATTCGAAACCGCTGAAGGCATCACGATCTATGAAGAAGAGCTCCTTCAGCTTGGTGTCATTGTTGTTCTTGATCGCCTGTTGGACAGTGAGCACGCGGTCGGTCTGGAGTTGGCCGGGCTCGATGGTGATCTTGCCGCGTTTGTCCTGGCCGACAATGGCGGAGCCAAAGTAGTCGGCCACCGCTTCGTTGAGCCAGATCTGGGGCTCGTACTGCTGGTCGATCAGGAAGGTCAGCAGGTGTGTGCACTCATGCAAGCCCACCCACTTGGCCAGGTCCGGATCCTGGTAGTCGTGATAGAAGTTGAGCGTGTTGTCGTGGGCCCAGAAATACCCCAGGGTGCTAGAGCCGATATCCGCGGCGGAGAGTTCGTGGAACTCCTCACTGCTCTTGTAGATGTTGACCGTCATCTTGAGCCTGCGGTACTTGGGCGTGGGCTTGATGCCGATGCGCTTGTCCATCAGGCCGTAGTAGGCCTCGAGCATGTCGCTGTAGAACTCCAGCAGTTCCGGGGAGGTATTGCTGCGCACGATGAAGTGCTTGGTCTCCTGCTCCCAGGCGTTGCTGAAGTCCGCGTGAGCAGCCAATTCCTCGAGGCGCTCCTTCATCTCCTCGTGTTCCTTGCGCAACTCGTTCTCGTAGCGCACCTTGCTCATCCACTGGCTGCGGTACTTGACATAGCCCTTCTCGAGTTTTTCACGCTCGGTCTCGTTCTGGGGCACGTAGTCGGACATATCGCCCTCGATCTCCACCTGGCTGATGCCCTGGTCGTGACCGACTTCGATGCTGCCGCTGGCGAAGGTCAAGACGTAGCCGGCCTCGCTCTTGCGGGCCTTCAGGGGTGTCAGGACCCGCCCATCCGAGGTCAGGACGCGGTCCGCCAGAACCGGTTCCGCGCCGAGTCCGAGGATGAGGGCCAGGCCGAAGATGAACTTGCTTGTCATGCTCAGGATTCCGTGTACTTCAGCCACAATTCCTCCATGCGTTCCCAGTCTACGCCCGCGAAGGCCTGCTCCACCGCAGCCTCCTTGTCGCCGGTGGCGCCCAGGACCTCCATGTATTTGTCGAGGATGCCGTCCCAGGACTTGTCCCAGCCGCGCGCGCTCTTCCTGCCCGTGCGCAGGAAGTAGATGAAGGACCAACCCTGGGCGTAGTTCTGCCAGCCGGCGTAGTTGTACTCGTTCTGGCCGTAGTACTGCTGTTGGGTCCAGGTGACCAACTCCTTCAGGGGCACGAAGTGCTTCTCGCGCAGGGCTCCCTTGATGTCCGGTACGCGCTTTTGATAGCGCGTCAGTTTGAACTTGTTGTGCTTCCACTCGTAGCCGCCGTAGAAGTCGCCGGTGCCTTCGTTGTACCAGCTGTGCGGGCTGATGTTCCCGTAGAAGTAGAAGATGTACTGGTGAAAGGCCTCGTGGTTGAGCGTGCCCCAGGTGGCGGAGCGGCCGCGCGTGGCCTTGGCGTCGTAGACCACTAGCTCCTCGTCGACCCAGTTCCAGTAGCCGTTGGAACCGCCCGGCCCACCGTAGCTCTGGTAGGTGGACTCATCCTTGCAGACGCGCACCACGCTGGTCTTGGACTGCTCCATGGGGTCGGCGGGGGCGGCCGTGGTGGCGTTGGGGTCCGGCGCATCCTCGCTCTCTTCCAGTTTGAGTTTGGCGCGCGCCTCGCGGGCCGCCAGCGCCTTCTCCAGGGGGTAGTCCGCCTCGTAGATCTTGCGAATGGCCTCCAGGCGTTGGGTCAGTTCCTTGTTGAAGCGCTTGTCCGGGTTGGATGTCAGGACGAAGTAGTTGGGTGTCTCCAGCAGCTCCCACTCGGAGCCCAGCGTCCTGACATGATCCTGGAGCTTGACGCGCTTGCGATCGCGTAATGAGCCTCCGGCGGGTTTCGTGGCCTCCTTGCGCTTGACCTCCAGTTTCTTGAAGGACGACTTTGCCAAGGAGCGGAAAGCCTTTTCCCACTTGCTCCACTTCTTCTTCTCGCCGGGGCCGATGCCCACATAGGCCACATCCACCTGCGGTTCGAGGCGGTAGAGCATGGCGTAGATTTTCACCTCCTCCTGACCCTTCTTCCCAGCATAGATGTACTCCGTCGATTCGATCTTGCTGAGCTTGTAGTCCTTCTCCTGCTCGAGCTTGAAACCGTTTCCAGCGACGCGCTTCTTGATCCAGGTCGGCAGGTCCTTGTCCACCCGCAGGTACTTGCCTTTCTCCGGAGCGGCCTCCGGGCGCCGGTCGAACTTCAGCAGCCAGGTGTGCAGGAACAGGGTCTCTTCCGGGGAGAGAAAGATGTACTTGGTGTTGGCCGGATCGAACTTCAGGATCAGGTTGCCGTCGTCCGGGGCCGGAGGGATTGTGGCCCAGCCCTTGGGCGTCTTGACCTTGAAGCCATAGAGGCTGTCGTCCTCGTAGTAGTCGCCCGGTTTGGGGGCTTGGGCGGAGGCGGGTGTTGCCAGTGACAGGCCAGCGCACAGCGCCAGGAGGCAGAGAGCGAGGGGAGCCAGTCGGCGCTGTGCAGGTGTGCGGACTGGAGCTGGGCGGTGGGGCATGGTGTTTTCAGATTGTTGGTCTGCGAGCGGCCGAGGCGCAGGGGCGACTCAGGCCTAGCCGCGTGAGCGGGGCAGCCTGGCGCTCGGTGGTTGGGAACCGCCCCCTATGAGAGCAAGGGCTGGGGTTTCGTGCAAGTTCGCCCCGGTGAGACGGCCGCCGGCGAGACGTCGTATGTCCAAGCCACCCGCGCGAGTAGAATGTCCGGCAGTCCGCCCGCGGCAGATTCGCTGTCCGCTGGGGCGCCCAGGCAGCGCACCAGGGGGCCAGCTAGCGCTGCTCTACCCCAGGAACCAGATACAGATCCCCATGCGCAAACTGCTGGCTTTCCTCGCAATTCTCTCCCTGGGTGTCGCCCTGGCCTGCTGGGGCCTGCGCCTGGCCGGCAACCCGGGGGGCGCCGAGCTCGCTTCCGGGGAGCTGGAGGCCGAGGGGGCGCTGAGCCCCCGGGCCGCGGAGCTCGCCGGCCCCCGGGCCCCGGGGCCGGCGGCCGGCGGCGCGCCGGATTTGCCCGCTGAGACCCGGGCAGCGGAGGAGGGAGCTGCGCAGGCCGAGCAGGACACCGGGGACGAGCCCCAGCGTCCGGCGCACATCACCGGGCGCGTCACGGATGCCGCGGGCGTCCCGGTGGCCGGGGCTCGCGTACTCCTGGGCGGGCCAGGGGGCCTCGCCAGCCCGCTGCCCCTGGAGGTGAAGCTGGAGCGGGGAGTGGGCGCCGTGGAAATGACCGTGAGTGCCGACGACGGCCACTTCAAGCTGCCCCTGCGGGCGGGCTTGGGCGAGCCGCGCCTGGCTGTGTCGGCCGCCGGGCTGGCGCGCTTTTCCGAGCAGCGTCCCCTGCGGGAACTGCCCACCGGCGACTGGGGTGAGGTGCGCCTCGCAGCGGCGGTGGTATTGACCGGGCGCGTGCTTGACCACCTGGGCACGCCCGTGGAGGGGGCGCGCTTGGAAAGCGTGCCGACGAGCGTGCGCTTGCCCTGGGACGGGCCGGCGACGGGGATTCCCGCGGGGCACAGCGCCACCGACGGTAGCTTTCGCGTGGACCTCTTGCCGGCCGGGGCTTGGGAGTTGCGCGCCGTTTCCGAGCGACATCCCACGGGCGCCGCCAGTGGCACGACCACCCGACCGGGGGAGCAGGTGAACGGAATCGAGATCGTCCTGGTGGAGTCCCTGGCCCTCAGCGGGCAGCTGATTGGCATTCCGCCGGGTGAGGGCCAGGGGCTTGAGGTGCGTGCGCACCCGGCGCGCAGTTCGGCGGGCAGTATGGCGGAGATGGCCGCTGAAACGGCGGACCCCTCCCTGGCCAGGCGCACGGCGCCGGTTTCTAGCAGCGGCGAGTTTCTGCTGGAGGGCTTGCGCTCGGATCGGGGCTGGCGCGTTTACGCGCGCCTGGCCAGCGGGGGGCAGCCCGCTGGGGACACGCGCCGCTCACGTACCGTGGAGGTGCCCGCCGGGGAAGCCCGCGTGGAGCTCCAGTGGCTCGGGGAGACGCTCATCCGCGGGCGCGTGGTGGATGCTACGAGCGGCGAGCCGCTGTTGGAGTACGAGGTCAGCGCGCGGGCCGGGGGGGCGCGCATCCGGGACCGGAATGGGCAGGGGCAGCTGCGGCGCGAGCACCCGGACGGGCGCTTCAGCCTGGGCGGCCTGCGTCCCCGGGAGGCCGGGCAGACCCTGGAGCTGAGCGTGGATGCCTTGGGCTATGAACTCTGGAAGCGCGGGAGTATTCGCCTGGACGGGGCCGGAGAACTGGACCTGGGGGAGCTGCGCTTGACTCCGGCGGGCCTGGTGCGCGTGACGGTCACCGGGCGAGGGAGTGGGGAGCCGCTGGGGGGCGCGTGGGTGATGCTCAGGCCCGCGGAAGATCCCGGCGCGCAGATCTTTGGCGAACTGCCAGCGGACCTGGCGCCGGCCAGGCGCCAGAATGTTCAAGGTCGCACCGACAGGGAGGGCGTGGTCGAGCTTACCTCGTTTTCGGGGCGCACCTGTGAAGTTGAGGTCAGCGCCCGGGAATACGCGCGCCGCCTGGTGGAGGGCGTGCAGCTTCCCGCTCGTGGTGTGACGGAGATCGCCGTCGAGCTCGGGCGCGGGGGGACTGTGGAGGTCAACGTGCAAGGCAGCGCCGGGGAGCCCTTGGCCGGGCGTGAAGTGAGGACTCGACGGCAGGCCGCGTCGGATGGCGGGAGCAGTCTCTTTTCCGCCAGATGGGAGCGGGAAGACAGCGACAGTACTGGCCTGGCGAGGTTTGCCCACCTGTCGCCCGGGGTGCATGAGTTCCGCCTGGAGTCCAGCCGGGCTGGAGCCTCGTCATTTGTGGCGTTCGTGGATTCGGAAAGCGCTTCGGATGTTTGGGTGCAGGCCAACGTGGTGGCCGGAGAGACCGTCTCCATCGTGCTCCGGGAAGAGCCCCGGGGCGCCCTGTCGGGGGTTGTGACGGAGGAGGGGCTACCCCTGGTGGGAGCGCTGGTCTCCTTGCAGCGGGACGCTGCCGACGCGCAGGCTTTTTTTATGCCCGGTTTCGGCGGCAACGAAGTGCAGACGGATGCCAGCGGGGCCTTTCGTCTGGGCCAGCTGAAACCCGGAGACTGGATCCTGGAGGTGCGCCACGCCACGCGCTCCATGGTCGCCCGGCGTGAGCTCGCCGTGGCTCTCGGCGAGCAACGCTTCGATCTGGACCTGATCGTGACGGCCCTGGAGGGGCGCGTCACGGACTCCGCCGGCCGGGGCCTCCCGGGGCTCGTGGTCACCGTGGCGGCGCAGGGAGAAGACAGCCAGCGGGCCCTGTTTGCCATCTCCGCCAGCTCGGATGACACGGGCGACATGCAGTTCGTCGGCGGTGGTGGGGCGCTGGCCACCGTACGCAGTGCCGCGGACGGCGGCTACCGCCTGCGCGGCGTGCGCCCGGGCCAGCCGCTCTTGGTCAGCGCCTCCGGCGGGAGCTGGATCAGCGCCGCCCTGGAACCGGTCACCGTGAGCGAGGGACGCACGAGCACCCTTCCCGACCTGCGCCTTTCAGAGGGCGGGACACTGGAGCTGCACATCGTGGCCGCCGATGACTCGGCCGTCGGTGCTGTCTTTATCAGCGGCCAGCGCAGCTTGGATGCCAGCGGAAGAGAGGCGAGCGGCGGCGATGAAAACGAGTGCCACGCCATGGCCCAGGGCGGCGGAGCTACCCTCAGCGGCCTGGCACCGGGCACCTGGCGACTGAAGTTCCACGGCATGGCAGGCAACGGCGTGGAGATCGATGCGCGCGATGAAGTTGTGACGGCCGGCGAGACACGCGCCGTGACCATCACGGTACGCTAGAGCCACCATGGCCTCCGCCTACCGCGCCCTCTTGCTGGATCTCGATGGCACGCTGCTCAATGGAGCCAGCGAGATCCACCCCCGCAACCGCGCCGCTCTAGCGGACCTGGAGGACAGGGGCGTGCGCGTGATGATCGTCACCGGGCGCTCGGCCATGTCAGCTGCACCCATCCTCGATTCCCTCGATCTCGGCTTGCCGGCTGTCATCTTCAATGGAGCCGCGGTCTGGTGCCACCGGAAGGGACGTCTGCTTGAGGAACGCGTCCTGGCCAACCGTGTCGTCGGGCGCGCCCTGGAGTTCGGCGAGCGGACAGAGGACCTGACCCTGGTACAGGCCGGAGAACGCAAGCTGGCCAATCACCCCACCAGCGCTGCGGAGGCGGCGGCCCTCGACGGCCTGCACGGCGTGGAGCTCGTGGAACGCGGCGAGCTGCGCGTGGACTGCATCATCCGTGTCACCTTCCTGACCCTGCGCCACAGCTGCTCGGTGGCCTACAGCAGCGAGGTCAGCGCCCATCTGGACGCGCCCCTGTACCTGACGGATTTCCCCCTGAATGCCCTGCCGGTACACCGCCGTAGCTCCATGCAGGTGGTCGATGTGCACCCGCCCTGCCGAGGCAAGGCCGAGGCCCTGCGCATCCTGCGCGAGGAGCACGGTATTGCCGGGGAAGAGGTGGTGGCCGTCGGTGACGCCACCAACGATATCCCCATGTTCGCCGGAGCCGGCCTGTCCGTGGCCATGGGGGATGGCATGCCGGCGGCCCGGGAAGCGGCGGAGCGGGTCATTGGCTCCCACGAGAGCGATACCCTGGCGGATCTCATCGCCGAGGTGTTTCCAGCCTAGGCCCGGCGCGCACTCAGCTCTCGGAGCTCTTGGGCGTGGCCGAGCCGTCGCCGGAGCTCTTGTCCGCTGCCTTGCCAGCGGTGGAGCCCCCGGGCTTATCTGCTTTCGAGCTGTCCCCCGTCTTGTCCACCGTCTTGTCTCCCGTCTTGTCCACCGTCTTGTCCCCCGGGGCCTTGCTCCCCGCTTCCTTGTCGGCCTTGGCATCCTGGCGGTAGGCCTCGGAGCGGTAATCGGTCTGGTAGTAACCGGAGCCCTTGAAGATCAGGCCTGCCCCGGCGCCGATCAGGCGCTCTAGTTCCGGTGCATCGCAGCCCGGGCAATCCACCAGGGGGTCAGCGGTCATGGCTTGGAAGTGCTCCAGCTCATGGCCGCAGGCCTGGCAGCGGTAATCGTAGGTAGGCATCTCAGGCCTCGTCCGAGTCGTCTTCGTCGTCGGCCGGGGACTCGGCTTCAGCGGCGACTACCTGGACCTGGGCGTGGCGCAGGACATGCTCGCCCCAGCTGTAGCCGGTGCGGATGGTGGCGGCGATCTGCCCCGGCTCCAGCTCTTCGTTCTGGACCGTGGCCATGGCCTGGTGCAGCTCCGGATCGAACTCACCGTCCACGGGAATGGGCTTGACGCCGTGGCTTTCCAGGGACTTCAGCAACTCGTCACGGGTCATGCCGACGCCGATGGCCAGGCTGCGCGCATCCTCCGATTCCGAGGGAGCCGCCAGGGCCATTTCCAGATGATCGATGGCGGTCAGCAGCGCCAGCAAGAGGGGTTGGGTGGCGCGGCGCACGGCGCTGTCGATATCCGTCAGAGTGCGGCGGCGCAGGTTCTTGTAGTCGGCCTGGGCCCGCTGCCAGCGGGCCATGTAGTCGTCGCGTTCGGCGCTGGGGTCAGCGGTCTCGGCAGAGCCGGCTTCCGTTGATTCAGCGGCAGGCTCGAGTTCCACCGGGGGCTCGACCTGGTCTGCTTTCTTTGTCTTGCGTGCCATGGGGTTAGCCGAAGTAGTTCACGATCTTCTCGAAGAAGCTCTTGTGGCCGCTGTTCTGACTTTCGATCTCCTGGAACTCCTCGAGCAACTCCCGTTGCCGGTCGCCTAGCTTGGTGGGCACCTCCACGAAGACGCGCACCAGCTGGTCGCCCTTGCCGCGTCCCTGGAAGTGGGGCAGGCCCTGGCCGCGCAGGCGGAAGACCTTGCCCACCTGGGTCCCGGCGGGGATCGTCATCTCCACGCGGCCGCGAATGGTGGGAATGTCTACGGTGCAGCCCAGGGCCAACTCCGCGAAGGAGGCTGGCACCTCGATCAGTAGATCCGGGCCGTTGCGTTGGAAGAGCTTGTGCTCCGGCTCGCGAATCAGGCAGTAGAGATCGCCCCGCTGGGCGCCCGGATCGCCGGCGTCACCTCCGCCGCCCACGCGCAGGCGCACGCCCTCTTCGACGCCCGCCGGCACGGAAATCTTGATCTCGCTGCGTTGCTGCTTCTTGCCCGCGCCCTGACAGGTGCCGCAGGGGGACTCGACCACCTTGCCAGCCCCGCCACAGCGGGAGCAGGTGTTGGCCATGGTGAAGAAGCCCTGGCTGCGCTGGACCTGCCCGCGGCCTTCGCAGGTGCCACAGGTGGTCCGGCTGGTGCCTGGGGCGCAGCCATTGCCGGAGCACTTCTCACAGTGTTCCTGGCGCTTGAGGGCCACCGTGCGGTCCACTCCGGTGTCGATCTCCTCCAGGGTCAGGTCCAGGACGATCTTGAGGTCGCGGCCCGGGTGGGGGCCCTGGCGTCGTTGGCGCCGCCCGCCGCCAAAGATGTCCCCAAAGCCACCGCCGCCGCCACCCCCGAAGAGGTCGCCGAAGTGGCTGAAGATGTCCTCCATGTTGGTGAAGGCCGGACCGCCGCCCTGGCCGAAGGCCGCGTGGCCAAACTGATCGTACTGGGCGCGCTTCTGTTCATCTCCGAGCACATCGTATGCGCTGGCGGCTTCCTTGAACTTCTCCTCGGCCTGGGCATCACCCTTGTTGCGGTCCGGGTGGTACTTGAGGGCTAGCTTGCGGTAGGCGCGCTTGATCTCCTCCGGGCCGGAGTTGCGTTCGACGCCGAGCACCTCGTAGTAGTCGCGTTGTCCGCTCATGGGAGCCATCTGTCGGGGGTGGGTATGGTGAAGAGTGCCGCTGGCCCGTGGACAGCAGCACTCTTCCTAGATTCTTGAGATTCCGGGAGAGCTCAGCTCAGGCTGCCTGCGACGCTGCTGCCGGCGTCCTTGAGGTCTGTGACCATGGAGTCCGTCGTCAGCAAGAGCCCGGCGATGGAGGCGGCGTTTTGCAGGGCGCTGCGCACCACCTTCGTGGGGTCCAGGATGCCGGCCTCGACCATTTCCGTGTACTCGCCGGTCAGGGCGTTGTAGCCCCAGGAGGCGCTGTCGTTTTCGCGCACGGTCTCGACAACCACTGAGCCGTCGATGCCGCTGTTCTCGGCGATCTGGCGCATGGGCATGCACAGGGCCTGCTCGATGATCAGGGCCCCGAAGCGCTCGTCACCGGAGAAGTCCTCGGCCTTGACCGCCTCGGCGGCGCGCAGCAGGGCGCAGCCGCCCCCGGGCACGATGCCCTCTTCTATCGCGGCGCGCGTGGAGTTCAGGGCATCTTCCATGAGATCCTTGGTGGACTTCATCTCTGCCTCGGTCTTGCCGCCCACGCGGATCACGCCCACACCGCCGGTCAACCGCGCCAGGCGCTCCTCGAGCTTTTCGCGGTCGTAGTCGGACTTGGTGTTCTCGATCTGTACGCGGATCTGGTTGCAACGGTCCTCGATAGCTTCCTTGCTGCCGGAGCCGGAGATGAGCGTGGTGTCATCCTTGGTGACCACCACACGCGCGGCGCTGCCAAAGCATTCGGCGGTGACCTTCTCAAGGGTCATGCCGGTCTCTTCGGTGACGGCCACGCCGCCGGTCAGGGCGGCGATGTCGCCCAGGTAGGCCTTGCGGCGGTCGCCGAAGCCCGGAGCCTTGACGGCGCAGACATTCAGTACGCCCTTCAGGCGGTTGATGACCAGGGCGGCCAGGGCCTCGCCTTCCACATCCTCGGCGATCACCAGCAGCGGGCGCCCGGACTGGGCGGCGAGTTCGAGCACCGGCAGGAACTCGCGCAGGTTTCCGATCTTCTTATCGAAGATGAAGATGTAGGGGTTCTCGAATTCGCACACGAGCTTCTGCATGTCCGTGGCGAAGTACGGGGAGAGGTAGCCCTTGTCGAATTCCATGCCTTCGACCAGCTCCAGCTCGGTCTCGATGCCCTTGTTCTCTTCAATGGTGATGACGCCGGTGTCGCCCACCTTCTCAAAGGCGTCCGCCAGGAGTTCGCCCACCTCGGTGTTGTTGTTGGCGGAGATGGCGCCCACATTGGCCTTCTGCTTGCGGGAGGCGATCGGCGTGGAGGATGCGGTCAGGGCGCTGACAGCGCGGGCCACGGCACCGTCGATGCCGTTGCGCAGGGCGATGGTGTTGACTCCGGTAGCCAGGTACTTGAGGCCCTCGTTGTAGATGGCCGAGGCCAACACGGTGGCGGAGGTGGTGCCGTCGCCGGCCACGTCGTTGGTCTTGTTGGCGACTTCCAGCACGAGCTTGGCGCCCATGTTTTCGAAGGGGTCTTCGAGGTCGATTTCCTTGGCCACGGAGACGCCGTCCTTGGTGACGGAGGGGCCGCCGAAGGACTTCTGGAGGATGACATTGCGGCCCGCCGGGCCGAGGGTGACGCGGACGGTGCGGGCCAGCTTCTCGATCCCACTTTGGATCTTACGCCGGGCGTCGTCGTCGAACATTATCTGCTTGGACATGGTTTGGTTCTCTGTTGTGTGGTTGGTGTCTTGTGTGTGCTAGCGGTGGCTGTTGTCGGTCTGGCCGTGGGTTAGTGGGAGAGGGCCGGGCTCACATTCCCATGCCCATGCCGCCCATGCCTCCCATGCCGCCCATGCCTCCCATGCCTCCCATGCCTCCCATGCCGCCCACGCCGCCCATGCCCATGTCGTCCATGCCTTCCATGCCCTCGGGGGGGCCGGCGGGCTCC
>PVBE010689234.1_pt1 | contig 43656 bp, 38 predicted proteins | sample 1631181 | NCBI WGS metagenome assembly PVBE01 (sample SAMN08397723, study PRJNA350692) | Marine metagenome, whole genome shotgun sequencing project. | isolation source: water | place: Pacific Ocean | collected 2012-04
CGTGGCGTTCAGTGACACGCCGGAGGTAATACCGTATCGGAGATCGGCACCCGCGGCACCGCTGTAGTCGGCACCTCCCTCCAGGATGCTGCGTCCCATGCTGTATGGGATCACCTCCAGATGCAGCGGCGGCCGGATCGCCTCGATCCCTTCGAGCTGGCCGAACTGGGATACGAGCCCGGGCCGATCCCGGTGGATCAGGCTCCAGTGTACCGACTCGTGTTTGCGACTGATGCGCCGCTCGACGTTGAGTCCCCACGTGTATTCGCTCTGGGGACTGAAGCGCAGAGCGTGATAGGGGATCCGGTACTCCGCTGTCCAACCGGAATCGTCGACCGTGGTCTCCACTTCCCAGATGCTGTCCCACGATTCATCACGCGAACGGTCTGCCGAGTAGACGCCGTCCTCCACCGAGCCGGAGGCGTAGACCTTGAACCAGGCGCCCGATTGGCGATCGTGATGGGGATCGAGGCTGATCGAGACCCAGTCGGCCTCGATGTCACCGTCGCGGCGGGTGAGGCGGGAGACGATGCCGCCAGGTTCGCTGTCATAGCTGCGCACTCCGACGAACAGCGCTTCCTCGTCGTAGGCCACCTGGAAGGTTGTGCGTTCCGTGCCGACCATACCTTCCAACGGGTCACTCTGCAGGAAGTGATCGTGGGCAAGAGCCTGCTTCCAGATCCTGTCGTCGAGCACGCCGTCGATCCGGGGTGGTATCCGGGCGGCTCGAAAGGCCGTGGCGGTTCGGCGGTCGCCGGGATCGTCGACTTCGTCAGCGCGGGTGCCTGGCGGGGAAAGCAACACGAGGGAGAGGCAGAGAATCAGCGAGAAACGGAGGCCCTGAGACGACTTGAGCATGGAGGAAACGACACATCCTTGGCGAGAAATTGAACTGACCGGTCAGTTCAGAACATACAGGAAAAGTGACTTTGCTGCCTCTCCGGGGACTTGCTGACCCTCTGTGTACAGGTGTTTGTTTCAAGCTCGGACCAGGACCCAGTCGGAGCCATGCCCATGCTGCTCAAGCAGTACTACCTCGGTTGCCTCGCCCACGCTTCCTACCTGCTCGGTGACGACGAGTCGAAGACTGCTGTCGTCGTCGACCCTCAGCGTGACGTCGACCAGTACATCACCGATGCCGAGGCCCGGGGCCTGACGATCCGTCACGTGTTTCTCACCCACATGCACGCCGACTTCGTCGCCGGCCACCTGGAGCTGCGCGACCGTGTAGGCGCACAGATTCACCACGGCGCCTCGGCCACGACCGAATATGCCTCGATCCCCATGCACGACGACGACGAGCTCGCCTTCGGCAAGGTGCGCCTGGTGTCGCTCGAGACACCTGGCCACACGCCCGAGTCGATGTGTGTCCTTGTCTATGATCTGGAGAAGAGCACCGAGAGTCCGCAGGCCGCCCTCACCGGTGACACCCTCTTCATCGGCGATGTGGGCCGACCGGATCTCGGCGCTGCCGTCGGTTGGTCCGCCCACGATCTGGCCTCGATGCTCTACGACTCGCTGCACACCAAGCTTCTGCCACGCGTGCCCGATGATGCTCTCATCTATCCGGCACACGGCGCCGGATCCCTGTGCGGCAAGAGTCTGAGCGAGGAGACCTACTCGACCATGGCCGTGCAGCGCCAGTACAACTACGCCCTGCAACCCATGGACAAGGAGTCTTTCGTCGAGCTGGTCACCGCCGACCAGCCTGAGGCGCCCAGCTACTTCAGCTATGATGCGCAGATGAATGCGAAAGAACACCAGACTCTCGACGAGAGCCTGGAAGGCAGCCTCACGCCACTTTCACTGGACGAAGTGCTGGCGTTGCGCGACGAGAATGCCCAGCTGCTCGATGTTCGCGAAGGAGATGACTTTGCCGGCGCCCACCTGATCGGCAGCATCAACATCGACCTCGACGGTAAGTTTGCCAGCTGGGCCGGATCCCTGCTGGCGCACGACAGACCCATCGTCCTCATCGCCGCCCCCGGAAGCCAGGAAGAGGCCGCCATTCGTCTGGGTCGTATCGGCTTCGATCGGGTTGCCGGCTACCTGGCCGAGGGCATGATGTCGCTGGCCAACCGCAGTCGGAGTGCGGCTCGATTGTCAATCGTTTTTTGCCTAGGTTCAGGCTTCTCGCCCCGAACGACGCGGAGCCAACATCTGTGCAGAGCGATATATCTTCAGGCCTGACCCTGCGAGCTTTCTGTGTGGGAGCGATCATGTGCGCCTGTATCGGCGTGGGGATCTGCTACGGCTCCAACATCATCGGTGGCTCTCTTCTGGCCGCCAACTTCACCACCGGGGCGGCGCTCTTCCTGTTCTTCTTTCTCGTGGGAGGCGTGAACACGTTCCTCCGGATCGTCTGGCGTTCCGCGGCTCTGCAGACTGGCGAGCTGGCCACAATCTACATCATGATGATGGTCGCCTGCACGATCCCCACGGTGGGGCTCATGGGATACCTGCCGCCCCTGCTGACCGCCCCCTACTACTACGCAACCCCCGAAAATGACTGGTTTCAGATCATCCAGCCGTTCATCAAGGCATGGATGGTCCCCCACCCCTCTACGGCCATGGATCTCTTCGAGGGGCTGCCTGTGGGCAGTGCGATCCCGTGGCTTCTGTGGGTGCGGCCGTTGCTGGCCTGGGCCCTGTTCCTGTTCGCTCTGTACACCGTGATGATCTGTATGGCCGTGCTGCTGCGCAAACAATGGATGGACGACGAGCGTCTGATCTATCCGATCGTGCAGGTTCCGCTGGCCATCATCAGGGGCGAGGATACACCGGACCGCGTCAACTCATTCTTCAAGAACAAGCTCATGTGGACCGGGTTCCTCATCCCCTTCACCATCCAGTCGATGATCGCTCTGCACAACTACCACTCGTGGATTCCCCAGATCGTGTTGCGCTACGACATGCCGGTGTTCCGCAACACCATGGTCCTGCCGTTCTTCGTCAGCTTCCCGACCCTCGGTTTCTCCTACCTGATCAACCTCGATATCGCACTCGGACTCTGGGTGTTCAGCCTGCTCACCGTCGTCGAGAAGGGCATCTTTAATCTCGTCGGCTTCCACAGCCCCGAGTTCGTCAGCGTCTACGGCGTCCCCGAGTATCCGTACCTCGCCCACCAGGGCATGGGGGCCATGATCGTGCTGGTCCTGCTCGGTCTGTGGGGTGGACGCAAGAGCTTGAAAGGCGTGTTCCGGACGGCCCTGGGCCGAGCCGGAGGGGAAGATGACGGCCGGGAGATCCTCTCCTACAGGGCTGCAATCCTCGGCATGGTGGGGGGCCTCGTCGTCATGGGGTTGTGGCTCTGGCAGTCGGGGATGCACTCAGCCTGGGTCGTGCTGCTGTTCCTGTTCGGCACCTTCGTCGTTTACCTGGCATTGACGCGCATCGTCGTTCAGGGCGGTGTCGAGGTGGCCAGGTCGCCGATGATCGCGCCGGATTTCGTCATCCTGAGCGTCGGCAGCAGCGCCCTCAGTCAGGGGGATCTGGTGGCCATGGCCTTTACTTACATCTGGGTGGCAGACATCAGCACGTTCGTTATGGCCTCCTCAGCGAACGGCCTCAAGCTCGCCGCCGAAACGATTGGCAAACGCAGACGCCTGCTGTTCTGGGCGATGATGCTGGCCATCACCGTCACCTGCGCCTCCTCCTTCTGGGTTCTTACGCGGGAGAGTTACCTGCACGGAGGGATCAACTTCGTCGGCCAGGGGGGCTGGAGTTTTGGCGGGGGTGCCCGCTACCCCTTTGAGTTTGTCAGCCGAGCGATCTCTAACCCCACGGAGGTCCACGGCATGGGATACCTGTTCGCGGGTTTCGGTGCCGGAATCATGGCCCTGCTGATGGCGGCACGTCGGCACTTCATATGGTGGCCCCTCCACCCTCTTGGCTTTCCCATCAGCGTCATCGCCTACCCGGTGCTGACGGTGTGGGCCAACGTTTTCCTCGCCTGGCTGATCAAGTTCTTCGTGCTGAAGTACGGCGGCCCCGGGCTGTTCGCCAGGAGTCGTCCGCTCTTTCTCGGGCTCATCGCCGGCCAGTTCGTCGTCGCCGGAATCTGGCTCATCATTGATTACTTCACCGGTATGGTCGGCAACCAGCTGGGGCTTACTTGAAGGACCCCGCAGGGATGGCAGAAATGACCCGGGTGCAGCTGCTCCTGGTGGGTCTGGCGTTAGGGCTCTCCGAGAAATAAGTACTAGACTTCATGATGTAGTTGGAGTCATGTTTGGAGCGTGGATATCGAAACGCTCCGAAGGAAATACGAGTCTCTTTCTCCGCTTTTGACGGAGCGCACCCGACGTCTGTGGGCGGCGGCCGAGGCGGCGGCCATTGGTCATGGCGGTATCGCCATGGTGTATCGCGCCACGGGGATCTCGCGGGCGCGGATTGCGCGTGGTATCCAAGAGTTGCGAGCCGAGACACCGCTGGACCCGCAACGCACTCGACGCCCTGGGGGAGGGCGCAAGAAGACCGTCGAGACGGACGTCACGCTGTGGTCGGATCTCAACGCCCTGATCGAGCCGACCACGGCGGGCACCCCTGACGGCTATCCACTGCGCTGGACGTCGAAGAGTCTGGCCAAGTTGACAGCCGAGTTGCAGGCCATGGGGCACACCGTGAGTGCGAAAGTCGTCTCGGGCCTGCTGCATGAGCTTGGCTACACACTGCAGGCCAATCGAAAGTCTCGGGAAGGATCCTCGCATCCGGATCGCGACGCCCAATTCACCTATCTCAATGATCAGGTGTGTGACCATCAGGCGCAGGGACAGCCGGTCATCTCGGTGGACACGAAGAAGAAGGAGCTGGTCGGCGACTTCAAGAATCCCGGGCGCGAGTGGCGACCGCAGGGAGAGCCCGAGCGTGTGAAGGTGCACGACTTCATCGTCCCCGCCCAAGGCAAGGCGATCCCCTACGGGGTATACGACCTGAGCCGCGACGAAGGCTGGGTCAGTGTTGGCATCGACCACGACACCTCCAGCTTCGCGGTGAACGCCATCCGCAGTTGGTGGAAGCGCATGGGGCGATCGGTGTACGGCGGTGCTTCCCAGCTGTTGATCACCGCCGACGCCGGCGGTAGCAACGGGGCGAAAACCCGTCTGTGGAAATGGGAACTGCAGCGCTTTGCCGACCGCACCGGTCTGACGATCACCGTCTGCCACTATCCCCCCGGGACCAGCAAGTGGAACAAGATCGAGCATCGCTTGTTTTCTCATATCGCCATGAACTGGCGCGGCAAGCCCTTGGTGCGTCTGGCCACGATCGTCAGCCTCATCGGAGCCACGACCACCGAAGCCGGACTCCGCGTGCGCTCTGAGATCGACAAACGGTCGTATCCCAAGGGCATCACCGTGAAGGACGAGCAACTGTCCCGTGTCCGCCTCTGTCGGCATGCCTTTCATGGTGACTGGAACTACACCATCCGGCCGACGGCAGACCCATGAAACGCACCCCTTATTCATCCGTGAGCCCTTACCAGGAAGAGGCTCGGGTCCTCGTCCCCCCAGGGAAAGCGCCGCTCGTCGTTCGGACCTCGTGCCGCCTTTTCCCATTCGGCCTCACTCGGCAGGCGTTTGCCCGCCCAGCTACAGAAGGCGGATGCCTGGGCGTAGTCGACACAGTTGATCGGGTGATCGGCGCGTTCTTCGAGACCGAAGGTGCATCCGGATCTCTCGGCAGGCATCGTACAACCACCGTCGTTGAAGCAGAGGGCGTACTGGGCGGCTGTCACCTCGGTTGAATCGATCCAGAACGTGCTGACATCGACGGTGTGCACGGGCGTTTCTCCAGCGAGACCCACCTCAGAGCCCATGTGAAAACCGCCTGCCGGAACTTCGATCATCCCGGAACGCTTGGCATAGATCTGGGCGACGACGGTGACCAGAGTGGTGTCGAGGAGGCTGGTTGAACTACCGTCATCGACGATGAGGCCGAAGATGTAGGTGCCGAGCAGGTTGGGTACGAAGTCGGGGGAGATGGCCGTCGAGTCAGACAACACGACCGGCTCCCCAGGGTTGTTGCCCACCGACCAGCGGTAGGTCAGGGGATCCCCATCACCGTCGAGAGACCCGTTGCCGTCGAGCACGACACTGGTGCCGACGGCCACCGTCTGCGGTCGACCGGCGTCGGCAGTGGGGGCGACGTTGCCCTCGCTGGTGACCAGCACGGTGATCTCGTCCGTGCTGGTGGCGCTGCCATCGCTGACATGCAAGACGAAGGTGTAGGTGCCGGGCAGCAGCGGCGTGATCTGCGTCTGGGCTGCGGCGGAGTCGGCGATGGAGACGACTCCCGGATCGGCAAGGGCCTCCCACAGGAACGTGAGGGAGTCGCCATCGCTGTCGACGCTGGAGGTGGCGTCGAGGAAGAAACTGCCGCCAAGGGAGGCGGCGTAGTCCGGACCGGCCTGAGCCAAGGGAGCTGAGTTGTCGCCACCGCGGACGGTGAGCCGCATGGAGTCCGGCAGGCTGGTGGCCGTGCCGGCGGTGACAACCAGGATGAAGGTGTACTCACCCGCCCGGGTGGGTGTGAAGCTGAAGGTGGGAATGTCTCTCAGAATGACCGGTTCGGGGTTGCCCTCACCCGCCGACCACCCGTAGGACAGCACCTGGCTCTCAGGGTCAGTGGATTCCGAACCATCCAGAGTGACGAGGGTGCCCAGCGGTACGTCCTGGTCGGGCCCGGAGCGGGCCTGGGGCGCCTCGTCCGGCTTGGGTGGTGCCGGCGGCGTGGAGCAGGCAGCAGAGAACAGCACAGCCGAACAGGCCACAGCGAGGGCACAGATGCTGGATTTGCCGTCGTTCAGGCGTCTTGCAGTTGGCTTCATGTAGTTATGATAGCAAGGCAGGCGGCGATTTGTCACGCCGGTTCCGTTATATTCGGGTAGATGACGCCTCCCGGTCCATACGACGAGACACCGACGAAGGTCAACCTCGGTATCCTTGACGGCGACGTGCCACACGCCGACATCAATCGATCGATCGCCGGTTCTGATCGCGTCATTCTCTTCGGCGAACAGACACGCCTGCCCCATTTTCCCGATGACCGTCGACTGTCACGGCTGCAGGCCGCAGATCCCATCGTCCTGTTCTTCTGGCGTGTTCTGAAGAAGGTACCCCCCTTTCTGCGCGACGCCCTCATCGAGGGGCCGATCTCGATCACTCTCGTGCGCGGCGATACACTGCTGCACTTCCACGATGTGCGCTGCCACCAGGCAGTGCACATCGGCCGCCGTCGGCGGACCATCTACCTGCCTGAGATCCTGCTGCATCATGCCGAGGACAAGGGGTACAATCACTGGTCTATCGCCGAGGGCGTGATCTACGCAGCCTGGATGCTGCTCGACTACCTGCTGCTGGCGGAGGTACTCAGCGCCTACGGAGAGAGGGCACGAGTGCGATCTCCCGGCAATGGCAGCCGGACCAACGGTTCTGCTGATGGGCGGTCCTCGAGCCTGCGACTCAGCGAACCGCTGCTGCGGCGGCTGGTACTGGATCACAACCACCATCGGCGGGTCCACCCCGAGGCATCAAAGTCGGAGACGGAGGAGTTCATCGAGGGGTACCGCAGTGCCCTGATCCGTGTGCAGAGCGTCAACAACTGGACACGCGAGCCCTGGGAGATCGCCCGTGATGTGTTCGATCCCAGGCTGGAGACCCGCTGGGCACAGTCCAAGATGGAACGTATCGCCGACATCTTCGAATACCCCCGCATGTTTCTCTTCGATCGCGACATCATCCACGGCGCCGCGCATGATCTGGCCCGTCGCAAGGGGCAGTCTGTCGAGCCAGCCAGCTTTGCCGACGCGCTGCACGACTACCGGGATGCCCTCCGTTTCGACCCGCGGCCGCTGATGACCGAATTCTGCAAGGGTATCGTGCCCAAGCCGCGAGTCGTGTTCCTGATGACGATCCTCGATCTCGGCGCGGCGGGGTTGCGTGGTTTTTTTCGCGCCTACGGTGACAACATCACCGAAGCCCAGGATCTGATCCATGCCCTGTGGTCGTATCTGGTATCGCTGTCTTCCGATCCGGCAGGTGTCTACACCCGCATCGGCAAGTGTCGCGCCCTCTGCCGGCCCCCGGGAGCCAGGATCGCCGGCGGCCGATCCCTGCCAGAGGGCGAGTCCCTCGGAGCCGCCGCCGACCTCGACCGCGAGTTGGCAGGGATCCTTGTCCGTCTCGACAGGCGGCCGGAGTACCGGAAGCGGGTCCTCGAGGTTGCCGATCTCGGTGAGGTCGCTCGCGAGGAACTGCTCAAGGTGATCTCTCACAACGGCCTGGCCGAGAGTGACGAATGGGCGACCTTCAAGATGAAGAAGCAGGCCATCGTCACCTGTGCCTGCGAATTGCTGGACCGCATGGATGGCGAAGGGAAACAAGGCAGGGATGGGATGGGGCAACTCGCAGACCGTCGGCGCGTCCATGAGGACGAGACGATCCTGGCCCTTCTGGCGGACCATCCACACCGCAAGACGAGTGATCCCAGTGGCGTGTTGATGTACACCCGCTCCTACGCCCGCTCCCTGAGCGAGTTTGGTCCCTCTGACCCGGACACCAACTGCCAGCTGGCCAACATCCTGATACGCCTGGATCTCTGCGACGAGTACGACGATCTCCTGGCGCGGATCCCGAGTCTCGGACCGCCCGCGGTGTCGGCTCTCTATGAAGTGCTCGAGCAGGTGTCGGATCGCGATGAGCGCCGTCGGCCGATACTGGATCAGGCCAAGCGGCTTCTGGGTCGCATCCTTCTCGAGAAGCAGCTGCGCGCGCGGGCGCGGACTCGGGCCCGGACGCCGGCCGCGCCACAGGCCGACGAGCCGGCATCGGCAGAGGCGCCGCAGCAGGCGCCCTCTGAGTTCGTCGGTCTGCAGCGCGAATTGCTGACGGGAACAAGCTTCCTGGATCGGGGCAAGAACCAGGATACCGAAGACTCCGAGGCTGGGACGGAGGGATGATTTGAGGAGGGTGGGGATCCACGCAGCATGGGTGCTGTCGATCGCCGTGCTGGCATCCTGCTGGCCTGGATCGCGGCGCGCCGCAGGGCCCGGTATCGAGGCGCAGTTGCAGCAGGTATTGCAGGGCTGGCAGACACAGGACACGATCACGGTCGCCGGGATTCGTCTCATCGATGGCAAGACCTCCCCCGAGACCATGGCCCTGGATGAGTCTCTGCTGTCGGCCGCCGTGCGGGCCGGAGTGCCGGTCCGGCCGGACGCCGGTGTGGCGGGTAGTGCCCGGGCCATCGATGTCGACTGGAAGGCCGATGATCTGCTGCCGCGTGACTGGCGGCAGCTGCCGGGCGACATGGTTGCCGCCGGGCAGCTGCGCCCGGCCCCGCCGTGGGTCTACCTGCGTCTGGCCCTGGCAGATGGGGCCACCGGGCTCATGCGGGACGAGTCGGTGGTGCGTGTGTCAGAGCGCGATCTGACACGACTGACAGAAGCGAGGCAGGCGCGCCTGTCAGGATCTGCCGTTGCCGCTCTGGTCGACCTCGATCTGGAATTTCACCTCCTCGTTCGTCGAAACGAAGGTGGTTTCCCGCGCCTGGTGGAATGGGAGGAGGGAGGACAGCTGGAGGAGGGGGATCGTCTGCAACTGCGCTTCCGTTCCGGGCAGGACTGCGAGGTCTTCGCCTTTCTCTTCCGCTCCGAAGGGGAAACCACGGTGCTGCATGACGGTACTGTGTTCGCCAACCGTTGGGTGTATGCACCCGGAGAAAATGCCTGGGAAGGACTGTCCCAGGGAGATGAGGTGTACACCCTCTACTTGCTGGCGGCCAGACGCCTCGAAGAGGACAAGAGCTCGATGTGGGAGGAACTGGCGAGGCTGCAGACCCAGGGCCAGGTCGAGAAGTTTCGTGGCCTCGAACTGATCGACGCCGAGGTGATGGCGCTGCTCCAGCGCACTGTCGAGGTCGACTCGGTGTCGCTGCAGCGCGGCCGGGACGACATCGAGACCGGAGAGACAGAGCGCTTTGTGTACTCCGACGGGACTGCTTTCGACAACGACGGCGATCTGCTCTCCGGGAGGTTCATCGCCCGCGCCTACAGCATGGAAGTTCAGTTCCGTTGATCTATCTCGACCACAACGCCAGCACGCCGATACGCCCGGAGGTCCGTGCCGCCATGGAGCCCTTTCTCGCGGGGGGCTACGGCAATCCTTCGAGTATCCATGGTCCGGGCCGACAGGCCCGCGAGGCCGTGGAGGCAGCCAGGGAGCAGATCGCCGCTCTGCTCGGGGCAACGTCCAAAGAGATCTGCTTCACCAGCGGCGGCACCGAGGCCGACAACTGGGCCCTGAGGGACCGCAACGGTGTGGTCACGTCCACGGTGGAGCATCCTGCCGTGTTGCGATCCGCCGAGGCCCGGCGTGACGCCGGGGCACGTGTGCTCCTTGTCGGTGTCGACGGGGAGGGCCGTGTCGACCCGGAGGCAGTGCTGGCTGCTGTGGCCTCCTCAGAAACGACAGACCTCGTGTCCCTGATCCTGGCCAACAATGAGACCGGAACGTTGCAGCCACTGGAACAGATCGGTCCGCTGCTGCAGGAGCGCGGCATCCTCTTTCATTCGGATGCCGTACAGGCTTTCGGCAAGGTGCCGGTTGACGTCGACACTCTGGGGGTCGATCTGATGTCGCTGTCAGCGCACAAGCTCAATGGTCCGAAGGGCGTCGGCGCCCTCTACGTCCGCCAGGGGACTGATCTGGCGCCGTGGACCCGAGGCGGAGGCCACGAGCACGGGCTGCGTGCGGGCACCGAGAACGTGGCCAGCATCGTCGGTTTCGGTGCCGCCGCGGCGTTGCGAGTATCGGAGATGGTGGACGACGCCGTCAGGCTGTCCGCCTGGCGCGACCGCCTCGAAGACCGACTGTCGACAGCCATCGGTGATGTCGTCGTCAACGGCAGCCGCGTGCAGCGGCTACCCGGCACGCTGAATGTTTCCTTTCAGCGGATCGAGGCGGAGTCGGTCCTGCTCGGGCTGGACCTGGAAGACGTGGCCGTCGCCAGTGGTTCAGCCTGCACGGAGGGGGCCACGGAGCCCTCCCACGTGCTGCTGGCCATGGGACTGGAGCCGCGTCTGGCGTCCGGCGCCGTGCGTTTCAGCCTGGGATACGGTAACGACGCCGACCAGATGGATCGTGTCGTCGATCTGCTGCAGCCGATCGTCGCTCGTCTGCGGGAGCTGTCTACCTTCTGAACTGAGGCGCAGCGGCCCATCTGGTGATCGATCACGGGTTGCGGGCGGTGCGGGGTATGGGGCCCGCAACCCGCAGAAACTGAAGGCGCGCAGCGCCGAAGTTTAGAAGACTGCGGCGATGGCGCGACACAACCCGTCGACGTTGTCGGCGGTGATCCCGGCGACGTTGATGCGCCCGGAACCCACGATGTAGACGGCATGGTCGCGGCGCAGCCTGTCGACCTGGTCCGGTGTCAGCCCGGAAAACGAGAACATGCCGCGTTGACGGTTGATGAAGGAGAAATCCGCGGCATCACCGCCAACGCCATACTCCTTCAGCTTGTCCACCAGCAGGGCGCGCATGCCGTTGATCCTGTCGCGCATGTCCGCCACTTCCTTCTCCCACCGGCTCCGAAGATCCGGGTCAGCCAGGATTTCGCTGACGATGGCCGATCCGTGGGCTGGCGGCGTCGAGAAACTCGTACGCACCCGGACCTTCAACTGACTCAGGACGTTGGCCGCCGATTCTTCCGAGGCTGCCACGGCTGTCAGGGCACCGACACGTTCACGGTAGAGGCCGAAGTTCTTAGAAAAGGAGCTGGCGATCAGCATCTCCGGAACCCGGTCGAGGAGGGCGCGCAAGCCCATGGCATCCTCTTGCAGGCCATCGCCGAATCCCTGGTAGGCGAAATCGACGAGTGGCAGCAGCCCCCGGGTCGCCAGCAGGTCACCGACGCGCTGCCACTGTTCGATGCTCAGATCCGCTCCGGTGGGGTTGTGGCAGCAGCCATGGAGCAGGACCACATCACCCGCGACCGCCCCTTCGAGGCCGGTGACCATGGCCTCGATGTCGACGGTGCGGCTGTCGGCGTCGTAGTAGGGGTAGCCCTTCGAGGCCAGTCCGGCGGCGGCGAAGACCTTGGGGTGATTGGCCCAGGTGGGCTCGCTGAGCCAGATCCTGGCTCCGGGGAACTCGGTGTGCACGAAATCACCGGCGATGCGCAGGGCTCCGGTTCCCCCGGGGGCCTGAACCGTGGCGCAGCGATGGCACCAACTCTGCTCGCCATCGCCGAAAAGCAGACCGCGGACGGAGTGACCGTATTCAGCGGTTCCGTCGATGGGCAGGTACCGCTTCGTCGTCGTCGACTCGATAACACGAGCTTCGGCGACCCGCACCGTATCCAGCACCGGAGTGGAGCCGTCGTCGGCACGATACTCACCGACGCCGAGGTTGATCTTGGCAGGAGTTGGATCAGCAGCAAAGGCCGCGGACAAGCCGAGAATGGGGTCGGGTGGGGCGGCTTCGATTGTGTCGAGCATAGGACTTACGGCCTCCTCTGGTAGAACGAAAAACGTAGTTCCCCTTCTGACTTTTCGTCAACGATGTGCCACTCCTGCTGACTCCACTCCGGGAACCGCGTATCCCCTTCGACCCTGTCCGGGACGTGGGTGAGGATCATTTCGTCGGCCAGAGGCAGGGCCTCGCAGTAGACACTGCTGCCGCCGCAGACATAGGCCACGGGACGTTCCTCAGCACGACAGTGAGCCAGAGCCGCACCCAGGTCGGCGAAACGCAGAGCTCCCGATGCCAGCACGTAGTCCGCATTGCGTGTGAGCACGAGATTCGGCCGCTTCGGCAAGGGCCGCCTAGGAAATGACTCGTACGTCAGACGTCCCATGATACACGGATGGCCGATCGTGGTGCGCATGAAATGGTTCATGTCGGCAGAGTAGTGCCATGGGATCTGGCCCTCCCGGCCGATGACGAGGTCTGGGGAGACGGCAGCGATGAGGGAAACTTTCATCAGGCGTGTCTACCTGGGGTGGAAGAAGAGATCGAGATCCTGGCGGGAGGCGTCCCGGGCCTCGCGGGCCGTGCCGTCGTAGACCACCCTGCCCCCATCCAGCATGACGAGCCGTCCGTCGAGCCGTTCGATGCTGAGCAGCTCGTGGGTGACGACGATGATCGTCGTCCCCTGGCGCTCGTTGAGGGACTGCAACAGACGGTCGATGCCGGCCGCCGTGATCGGGTCGAGGCCGGCGCCCGGCTCGTCGCAGAACAGGACCTCCGGTTCCATGACCATGGCTCGGGCCAGTGCCGCACGTTTGCGCATGCCGCCGGACAACTCGCTCGGCAGCTTGTCCGCTGTTCCCGCCAGACCGACGCGTTCAAGCCAGGTCTCGACAACATCCCGTACCAGTCCGGCCTCGACAGTCGTGTGCATCTCCAGCGGCAGAGAGATATTTTCGCCCACCGTCAGCGAGCCGAGCATGGCGCCATACTGGAACATGACGCCCACCCGACGCAGCAGGGCGTCGCGCTCGACTTCGGCGAGGTCGTGTATGGGGGCATCCAACAGCGTCACGTCGCCGCTGCGAGGCGCCACCAGACCGATGATCGTCTTCAGGAGTGTGCTTTTGCCACAGCCTGAACCGCCGACAATACAGGACACGTCACCACGATCGAAGCGCAGGCTGACACCGTCGAGCACGGGTGGCAGATCCTCGGCGTAGGCCACGCGCACGTCGTGCACCTCAACCACCGTGTTGTTGCCTGACGTCTCGTTCATCGCAGATAGAACAACAGGTTCCACACCAGATCGAGGACGATGATGGCGAAGATGGAGGAGACCACCGAGGAAGTCGTCGCCTCGCCGACGCCGGCGGCACCGCCACGGAATCTCAGGCCATGGAATACGGAGACGACGGTGATGACCCAGGCAAAGGAGACGGATTTTACCAGTCCGGTAAGGATATCCTTCAGCAGCAGAGCATTCTGCACGCGGCTGATGAAGGTGGCCGGTGAGATATCGAGAGACAGCACGCCCGTACCGGTACCGCCCGCCAAGCCGATGAAGTTGGCCATGATCGTCAGCAGCGGCACGGTGAGCAGCATGGCCCACATCTTCGGTACGGCGACGAGACGCAGCGGATTCAGTCCCATCGTGCGTAAGGCGTCGATCTCTTCGGTGAATTTCATCGTGGCGATCTCGGCCGCAAACGCCGATCCGGAGCGACCGGCCACCATGATGGCTGTCATCAGCGGTCCCAACTCGCGGGTGATGCCGATGGCGAGCAGGTCGGCCACCAGGACATTGGCACCGAACTGGCGCAGCTGAGCTGCCGCCTGCAGGGTCGACACACCACCGATGAGGAAGAGGATGACGGCAACGATCGACAACCCGTCGGCGCCGACTCGAGTCGCCTGTTCGACGAAGGTGCCGCGGCGTATACCCCGACGATCGGCAAGGGCCGAGACGGCGGCCCACGTCAGATCAGAAGCCAGGTAGAGGAAGGACAGAGAGGCGCTGACGTGGGCGTAGGCCTTCTCACCGAGACGGTCGAGGAGGCCGGCGTTGATCACGGGATCCGGGTCGGAGGGTGCGGGCTCTTCCGGATCTGCGCTCAGCGTTTCAGTGAAGTTGCCGAAGGCCGCCGGCGCCTCTCCCAGTTCAAGGTCTTTGCCGGCTTCCGCCGCGATTGCAGGCAGGCGGCGAAGCCATACTGCTCCCACCGTGTCCAGGTGGGTGAGTCGCGACAGATCGACGGTGATGTGGCGGCGATCCGATTCCTGCAACAGGCGACGTGCCACGCCCGTGCCATCGGGCACCGTGGCTACGGTACAAGCGCCGGAAATCCGCAGGCGACCATCCGTGTCTACTGAGAGGGTCAGTTCCACGGTGGTTGAAGTCCGATCAGAAGAAGCGGGAGAAGCGCAGCAGCAACTGCTCACGCCCCTGCAGTCGACGCAGGGCCTGCTCGCGCTCGAGGTCGGCGACGATGTCGAGGTTGATGAAGCTGGTCAGGGCGATGCGCATGCGGTTCTCCCAGGTGAAGAACCAGTCGTCGGCCTGCCGTGACGTCACCAGAATGTCGAACTCGGAGTCGAGGTTGATGTAGCGACCGAGGCGGGCATCCATGATCAGCAGGGCCTCCAATCCGGTGCTCGAGGTGCTGCCAAACTCCCTGGCTTCGATGTTGCCCGTCGCCGGGTTCGTGGATATCTCAAAGAAGTCCGAGCGTACATCCTGCCGGGCGCCGATGCCGAGGCGCAGATCCATGTTGAGACCGAAGCTGCGGATCACCTGCGAGTTGATGCCCACACCTTCACGCAACGTGATCGGTGAGAGTGAGGGAGTCGTGGTGAACTCGGTTGTGCCTCTCAGAGTGTCGATGATGCCACTCTTCCTGATGCGAATCAGGTCACGGGGAGGGGAGAAGCGACGGTCGGTTGGAAATACGTTGGACTGGAGGACGCCACGCAGGTACGGCCCGATGCGCGGTGACACGCGATAGATATAGGTCGCTCGGACCTCGGCACGGTCCACCCCCTTGCTCAGGTCTTCACCTTCGACCTTGGAGGCACCCTCTTCGAGGATGATCCGGATGCTGGCGAAGTCGCGATCCGTGTTGTAGCGCGTGCGGTTGAATATCTGCACCGCCAGGTTGACGCTCGTCTGGTCTCCCGAAGCTGTCTGCTGGGAGGTGTTGGCCTGCACCGAGCCCGACAGCTCCGTCTGCGAGGTGATGGGGGAGGCCGTGCGCTCCGCGCGAGAAGTCTGCATCCTGGGTTGCGGATAGAAGCCGATGAAGTCACCGGTCGAATTCGGATTGGAGTCGACGACAAGATTGCGCTGGGTCAGCGTGCCTGGCGAGAGCTGGACGCTGAACTTGCGGATCGTCGTCACCGACTCACCTACGCGGACGATGTGGTACGTGCCCGGCTTCAACAGCCAGGTGCGTACCCGTTCACCGCGCTCTTCCTCGATGCCGAAGCCCAGTCCATAGGTCTCGCCTCCGTCTGCATCGAGCAGTTCGTAGCTCTCGTTGACCGATGTACGCGAGGCGTCGATCACATCGATGACAAGCGCGGCCCAGTCGGGCTTCATCATCGTGGTGTGACCTTCGATCACATGGGCCGTCTTGCGGATGAGCTGGGAGATGATGCCGGAGCCGATGAGAACGTCATATGAGCCCGGGTCCAAAAGCACGCCCCTGCCCGGCGTAGCCGAGGTGATGCGGGCCCCGTTCTGCTGCACGTAGAAACTGGGTTCGTTGCCGAGGGGCACGCTCATGGCCGGTACGAAGAGCATGCCCTTGCCCTTGGGAATCAGGGAGGGGTCATGGGACAGTTGAGCGTTGGCGGGATCCGCCGTCCAGGTGCTCTCGTCGGCGGAGCTGCTGCCGCAGACCAGCAGTACCGCCACCAGTATCGGGACGCCTGAGTACTTCACGGCCGCTCCTCCGGTACCAGTTTGCCCGGGAGAATCTTGTAGTCCTCCGTTTCCAATTGTACTTGAGTCGTGTCCTGTTGAGCGTCGTGGACGCCATTGCCGTTGTCGTTGCCCTGAAGCAGGTCGGTAAGGTCCCGGCCTTCCAGACTGGCCTTACGGATCAACAGGGCCCGGTCGAGGTCCTTCATCGCTGTTTCCATGTTCTCCCGGAGCAGACCCCGGAGAGCCTGGACGGTGAACACCATGTCCGGATCGTGGACCTCGATCTCGTTGGGGTCGAAGCGATGCTGCCAGAAGATCTGGTTCTGGTTGTCCACCAGCTGCATGGTGACGGCCAGGCGGGCAAACCAACGATCACCGCTGTCATACCTCTCGATGGCGTCGATGGTACCGGTGAGGGTGAGGTCTGGGTTGGCGTTGACGAAATCTTCGCGCACATCGGTAAAAAGCCCGGCACGTCGCAGATGATCGGCGACGGCGTTGGTGATCATGTCACCGGGGCGCACCGCCCACTGGTTGTAGCTGTCGTCCTCGATCTCTTCCGATGTAAGGCGGAAGATCATCTGGTTTCGATCGTACAACGGCGACACGGAGAAGTCCTCGATCTGGACCCGCAACTGGTACGGACGCTCTGAAGCCGGCAGGTTCAGGCGCATCTGTTCGGCCTCGATGATGAACTTGCGGCGACTGCGGATCTTGGCGCCGCCGCCGAGAAGCTGGGCGCAACTCCAGTTCGCGGCCATGGCCAACAACACCAGAAGCAGCCACAGACGACGGTTTCGAGCCCTTGAACTCATTGATCAGCCCTGCCGCGGATCAGAATCTGTGGATTCTCTCGGATGAGCTCCGTCGTCTCACGCACATTCAGCAGGGTTTCTTCCAGATTGGCCATGGCATCGAGGATATCCTTGCGGGCCAGCAGAACCGTACGGTCGATATGCAGAGCGGTCGTGTCGATACGCCCCGCCATCCGGTCGAGATTGGCGACCAGATCCGGAATGGGTCCGTCCAGTTGGACGCGTACGGCGGCGGTCGTCAGCCGCAGGTCGTGCAGCGCTCCGCGGGTATTCTCCGAAGCTGCCAGGGAGTGGATGGAGTCCATCGTCGCCTGCATGGCTTTCGTCGTGGCTGCGAGGTTTTCGGTCACCAGCGCCAGATTGGCGACGATGGCGTCGAGGTCGGTCCTGTTGTCGGCCACGAGAGTGCTCGTATTCTCCATCAGGTCGGTGCCCGCTTCGATCATACGCCCCATCTTGCGCTGGTTCGTCGGTCCCGTCATCTCCGTCAGGTTGATGAGCAGCGCTTCAACACGGGCGGTGAGCACGTCGGCGCGTTCCTCGAAATCAGACAGGAATGTCGCGGTTGCCGGCAAGGTGTCCCCGTGGGCCAGGACGGGGGATTGCTGGGAGACCGACCGCAGTTCGATGTATTTGAAGCCGGTGACACCCTGACTGAAGAGTCGAGCCTCCGTATCCTGCCGGATCACGTTGGGTACCTTGCGCGCCTCCAGCGAGATCTCGACGACGATATTGCCGATCTCGGTGGCAGACACTCGGGCATCGTCGACACGGCCCACGGTGATCCCCTGGTATTTCACGGGGTTACCGGGCGTCAGACCGCCGATGGACTCTTCGAACTTGATGTAATACGTGACCCTCTGGCGCAGCAGTTGGGCACCGGCGACGATCAACAGGAAGCCACCGAGCACGCTGGTCGAGAATACCAGGAAGATGGCAAGGCGGACTTTCTGGGCCCGTGTGGCCATACGATCCAATCAGGTTTTGATGTCGATGGGTCCGGCGTCCGAAGGGCCGCCAATATGGACCATGAGGGGTCATTGCGCCAGCAGTCTCGGGTTTTTGAGCGCCATGGATGGCGCCCGCATGTACAGACGCGCTACAGGCTCAATCGGCGGTCAGGTCGCCACGTCAGGGGCTACACGATAGGTGATCGCAGGTGCCGGGGCTGTGGGCCGGATCACACGCAGGGCTTGCGGTTCGACACGGAGGGTGACCGGCGCGGTGGCAAGGGGCTCACCATCAGCATGAAGCAGATGCTGAGCGCCACCGTCGTGCGGCTCTATGCGGATCCAGCGGGTTCGGAGGATCTGTACCGAGCGATGGCGAACGTGGCCTCCACCGAACACCCGTGGCAGCAGCCCCAGAAGCGTCGACCTGGACAGCTTGCCGTCGATGATGCACACGTCAAAACGGCCGTCGTCGGGGCAGGCGTCGGGGGCGATGCGCAGGCCGCCACCGTACGAGCGGGTGTTGGCCACGGCCGTGAGGAAGACCTCCTCGTCGAGTTCGCCGAATTCACCGGTGAGACGCACACGGGGCGGCCGGAAGTCTCGCAGGTGGCGCAGGCTCGCCAACAGATAACCGGCGGTACCGGGCAGGGGGGCGCGCCCCGCCTCCATGATCTGGCTGACCTCGGCATCGAAGCCGAAGGCCGCCACCGTTGCGAACCAGCGATCGCCGCAGCGTCCCAGGTCGGTGGCGCGGGGCTGTCCACCGTGCAGCAGCCGAACCGCCCCTCTGGGGGATCGCGGGATCCCCAGAGCCCGCGCCAGGTCGTTTCCCGTTCCCAGTGGTATCAGGCCGAGAGCGGTTCGGGTCCCGGCAAGGGCTGACAGGACCTCGGTCACCGTACCATCCCCACCGCAGATGAGGACCGCGCCATGCCCGGACGCCACAGCCGCAGTCGCCAGCTGTGTGCCATGCCCCCGGCGCTCCGTGAAACGAAGGTCCACCTCGTGGCCGAGTTGACGCAGCCGTGCGGCAGAGGCCTGTGCGGCACTCACGCCGCGGCGGCCACCGGCGGTCGGGTTGGCTATCAGGGTCCAGGGTGACGTCACAGGGACAAGATAGACAGCCGATGCCTGCCTGACACAGGGCCGCACGGGACCTACTTTCGCCTGTATGAACAGGACCGAGGACACGGACGCCACGCCGCGGCCCGTCGATCGCGAGGCGCTCAGGCGGTCGATCAGACACCCCTACATCACGCGCCAGAATCCCGCCCCGGATGCAGCCGGTGATGGCCAGGGAGAAACCCCGGATTCCAGGGAGTCCGGCCTGTCGCCCAACCGTCGATGATACGCACCTACTACACCGATCGTGTCCTGTTGATTCACGGTGGTACCGGCTTCGTCGGCTCGGCGCTGATCGCCAAGACCTTGCGCTCTCTCGGCCAACAAGTGAGGCGGATCTACGTCCTGATAAGACCGCGGCGGCGCAGTGACGGTGGTCAGGTAGCACCGGCAGAGCGGCTCGAACAGCTCTACGGAACCAGCCTTTTCGCACCCCTGCGAGTCGATGCCGAGCGTTGGGAGCAGTTGCGAGCCAAGGTCGTTCCTGTCACCATCGATGAGCGCCGTGCCGATCTGGGTCTGACAGAGGAGGACCGTCACCGCCTGATGGCGGAGGTGGACACGATCTTCAACATCGCCGCCACCGTCGTGTTTGATGAACCCCTCGATGTTTCGGTGCAGGCCAATGTGGCTGGCCCCCAGACGCTGCTGGAGCTGGCGCAGTCCTCCGGGCGGCGGATCGACTTCGTGCACGTGTCGACAGCCTATGTCAACGGCCAGCGCAGCGGCCGCATCCCAGACGAAGTGTTACCCACCAACCTCGACATGCGGCAGATCATGGAGGGCGATGACGCCGGGGGCGGGTTTGATCCCGAGGCGGAGGTGGCTGACTGCCTGGCTTTCTGTGCAGCGGTACGTGAAGAGGCCGAATCCGAGATGTTCACCCGGGATCTGAAGCGTGACATTCTGCGGCAGTATCCGCGCAGCGGTGGGCGCAAGATGACCCGTACACGTCTCGAAGGGCTGGTCAACGGCCGGCGTGGCAAGTGGATCGAGCGCCGGCTGGTGGACGAAGGCATGCGTCGGGGCAAAGTCCGAGGCTGGACCGACGTCTACACCTACACGAAGGCGATGGGTGAGCAACTTCTGGATCTGCGGCGGGGCGACATGCCTCTCGTCATCGTCCGGCCGAGCATCATCGAAAGCAGCCTGTCGGACCCGGAGCCGGGCTGGATCACCGGCCTCAAGGTGATGGATCCGTTGCTGGCGGCTTACGGTCGCGGTCTGATCCCGGATTTTCCCGCGCGCCCCGATGTCGTCATCGATGTGATCCCGGTGGACATGGTTGTCAATGGCTGCCTGGCGGCGGCCACCCGGGCGAATCCGGCGGGTGTGGAAGTCTTCCACATCGCCTCCGGGAGTGAGAACCCCGTGAAGATCGGCGAGATGTTCGACAGCGTGCGGGCCCACTATCAGCGGCTGCCGATGACGGACATGGGCGATGATCCACCGGCGCTGCCGGCGTGGACCTATCCCAGTCTGCGCACCTTCCGCCTCGTGTTCCACCTGAAGCATCTCTACCCCATCAGAGTGCGCGAGTGGCTGCTCAACAACCTGCCCGGTCGCAAGCCATCGCCGACGCGGAAACGCCTGTTGCGGTCGATGCGTGTGCGCCTGCAGCGGGTGCTCTACTACATCGACATCTACAACCCCTACACGCATCTGGACTGCCAGTTTCAGACCGGCCGTACGCGCGCTCTCTTCGAGTCCCTTCCCGATGACGAACGCGAGACTTTCAGCCTGGACGTGACGCGGATCGACTGGAAGAAATACGTCGAAGAGATCCACATGCCGGGTATGCGGCGCCACGTGCTGCGCGATGAATTCGCCATGGAAGCGGTGTTGCCGGAAGCGCCGCAGGAACCAGGAATCGAAGAGGCGCGGCTGCAGGTCGAAGAGGAGCTCGATACGCTTCCCGATCTGGTACGTGCCGCCTGTGCCCGATATCCGGAAGCGGTGGCCTGCGAGATGCAGACTGGCGGCGCCTGGTCGACGCTGACGTATGCGCAGTTGCTGGAGCGTGTGGAGCGACGTGCCGGATACTGGCAGGCGCTGGGCCTGGCGCCGACGGAGCGGGTCGTGCTGGCGGGGGACAGTGGGTCCGACTGGGTCATCAACTACCTGTCGGTGTCCTTTCTCGGCGGCGTCGTAGTGCCCGTCGATCCACTGACAGCACCCGACGAGGTCGCTCGTATCGCCGACTTTGTGCAGGCCACTGCTCTCATCGCCACCGTCGACCTGCTGGACTCGGTGCAGGCACTCGATGAGTGGTCCGGACATGCTATCGATTGGCACAGTGGCGAGCCGCAGGCGTCGGATCGGCAAGGTCCCGCTCCGGACAGCCCTGCTCCCGTCTGTTTTGTGGAGCCGGAACTCGACGCCTGGATGGAGGCGTCGATCATCTTCACCTCGGGTACGCGAGTCGATCCGCGGGGTGTCGTGCTGAGTCACGCCAACCTGATCGCCGATCTGCTCGGGCTCAGCGAGGTGCAGCCCCTCTTCGAGTCAGACAGGCGGCTGTCGCTGCTGCCCCTGCATCACGGCCTCGAGTTCACCGGGGGACTGTTGCTGTCGCTCTGGTCAGGCGCGACCATGACCTATCTCGACGCCCCGTTGAACAGTCGTCGGATTTTGCAGACCATCCGTGATCGCAAGATCACCGCCCTGCTGGCGGTGCCACGCATCCTGAAGATCCTGATCGATCGGGTTTCGCGACTGGACCCGGATGGAGTGGACGGACCGAATGCAGCCATCCTGAAGGGCCTGCGGCTCATCGTCAGCGGCGGGGCCCCCCTCGACGGCCAGTTGTTCGACGCCTATGCCCGACTCGGGCTCACGATCCACGAAGGGTATGGGCTGACCGAAGCGTCACCCGTGGTTACGGTGAATCCCTTTCAGGACTGTCGCCGTGGCTCGGTCGGTATCGCGTTGCCCGGTGTTGAAATCCGCATAGACGCCGAACCTGACGGGGAGGAAGGCGAGATCCTGGTTCGCGGGCACACGTTGATGCAGCGATACCTGGATCGGCCCGACCTGACGGCCCAGATCCTGCGTGACGGCTGGCTCTACACCGGAGACATCGGACGCCTCGACGCCGACGGATACCTTACGATCACGGGCCGGCAGCGCGAGTTGATCGTCACCGGTGCTGGCAAGAACGTCTATCCAGCCGAACTGGAGGATCTCTACGCCGACCTGCCACACACCGAGGAACTCGTCGTCGTCGGCCTGCCTTCCTCGCGCACTCTGGGAGAGCAGGTACACGGCGTCGCCGTGCTGGCCGTCGGGGCGCGCGAGCTCGTCGCCGAGGACGTGGCCGACGCCGTTCGTCAGCGGGTGTATGCCATATCCCGTGATCTGCCGACGTACCAGCGCATCGCGCAGGTGCACGTGTGGCGCCGCCCGCTGCCACGCCTCGATGATGGCCGCGTTGATCGCGCCGCTCTGCGGGCGGAGCTGGAACGGGCAGGGAGCGCTGCCGCCGAAGTCGATATCGGCCACAGTCTGGCTCCCTGGGAACGCGACATCTATCAGCGCGTCAGTGACCTGTCCGGACTGGCCGTGAGCGAGGTCGTCGCCCACGCGGATGCGCCGCTGGACACCATGATCAACTCACTGATGGCGGCCGAACTGGCAGCCGGCCTCGACCAGGGGGAAGGCGATCGGGTCAGCGGTCTGTTCGACAGCGGCACCACGACACTACGCCAGCTGCTTGACCGGGTCGGGGCAGATGCCGTGGCCAAGCCCGTGTCGGCCACGTACTGGTCAGCCATTCTGCAACACGTGACGACCCGCCGACGACCCGGCAGGATGGGGGCCCTCGCCGGGCGTATTCTCGGGCGGCTCCAGGGCGTAAGAATCGCTGGCAGCGAGAACCTCCCGGCCGATCAGCCTTATCTGCTGGTGGCCGCCGGCAACCAGAGCCGATCGACGGCGTCTGTGCTGACCTGCCTTCGCGGGTACGTCGATGGTGTGTGCCTGATGGTGGAACAGGAGGAGGATCTGCCTTGCGGGTGGCCGGCTGTCCTCGGAGGATGGCTGGTGGATCGAGTCGTACTCGCCAGGTATGACAGTCTGGAGTCCGGGCTGCGGGCAGCGGTCGCCCAACTTGGCTCGCGACGCCCTCTGCTGCTCTTCCCGGAAGGCCAGCGGGGGGCCGCCGGCCGCGGCTCCGGCGCCTTCAAGTCCGGCATCGGCTTGCTGGCACTCGAGCTCGGCGTGCCCGTCGTGCCGCTGCATATCGATGTTGCGGACGGTGTGGCTCGCATCCGTGCAGGTGTCCCGGTAACACCGGACTGCCCTGCCGCGCGACGAGAGCAACTGACATCCTATGAAGTCTATCGGGAGATCGCCGCCGAGGTTCGGACGCGACTCCGCGACCTGGCAGCTGAAGAGCAAGGCAACTGACTTGTATCCGTACTGGCTCGAGATCGGCACGTTCCGTCTGCCCACCTTCGGCCCCATGGTGGTGTTGGGGTTTCTGGCAGGGCACTACCTCATAAAGAGGGAACTCGACCGCCGCGGCATCGACCCCGAGTTGGCCACGTCACTGGTGACGACGGGTATTCTCGGTGGGCTGGCCGGGGCCAAGCTCTATTTCGTGTTGTTCGAGCTGCCCGACCACGTGACGTGGGGAGAGACGCTGGGCAGCCTGTTTTCCGGCAGTGGCCTGACCTTCCATGGTGGTTTTATTGTGGCGGCGCTGGCACTTCTGTGGACCATCGCCCGCCATGGTGCGCCTCTGGCATCGACGGCCGATGCCAGCGGTCTGGGTCTGACCATCGGGTATGCCATCGGTCGCATCGGCTGTCAACTTGCCGGCGACGGCGACTACGGCGTGCCCACCGACCTGCCGTGGGGGATGGCCTACCCGGATGGTGTTGTACCGACGACACAGATCGTCCATCCCGCGCCCGTCTACGAGACGCTGATGGGGCTGGCCATCCTCGCCGTGCTGTGGAGTTCGCGCAAGGCGCTATCGGCGTACCGGCCGGGACTGCTGTTCTGCCTGTATCTGATCCTGGCCGGCGCTGCCCGATTTGGCGTGGAGACGATCCGCCTCAATCCGGAGGTCCTCTTCGGCCTCACCGGGGCGCAGCTGTTCAGTACCGGGATCATGATCACGGGCGTTGGCCTCGGCCTTCGCCTGCTCTCCAAGCCATTGGGAACGGGTCAGCCAAGTGCCTGAGAAGAACCGCTATCCGCGGGTGTCCACTTTCAAAGCCGCCGCCAGTCTGCGCACCCGCTGCGCCGAGCTCGACATCGACATACCGTGTGACGACGACATCCTGACAGCACCCGAGTCACCCCTGGCGCAATCGATCGATGCCGGGAATGGACTCACCATCGGCAACCGCTACGCCATCCATCCGATGGAGGGCTGGGACGGTACCACCGACGGCCTGCCGACTGACGCGGTGCGTCGAAGGTGGCGCAATTTCGGCATCTCCGGGGCCAAACTGATCTGGGGCGGAGAAGCCTGCGCCGTGGCGCCAGAGGGGCGGGCCAACCCCAATCAGTTGATGTGTCGCCGCGAGACCGAAGCGGGGATCGTCGAGCTGCACGATCTGCTGGTGGCGGCCCACGAAGAGCGTTTCGGTTCGCAGGACGGGCTCGTCGTCGGACTGCAGTTGACACATTCGGGCCGGTTCTGCCGCCCCTTCCGCAAGGATCGGCTCGAACCGGCCATCGTCTACCGGCATCCGATCCTCGATCGCAAGTTCGGCATCGGCCCTGACGACGACGTCGTCATCAGCGATGCTGCTCTCGAAGAGCTGATCACACTCTACATCGACGGTGCCCGCATCGCCCGCGACGCAGGATTCCACTTCGTCGATGTCAAGCACTGTCACGGGTACCTGGCGCACGAACTGCTGTCCGGTTTCACCCGCGACGGGGAGTTCGGCGGCTCCTTCGAGGGACGGACGAACTTTCTGCGGCGTATCGTGGCCGGCATCCGTGACGATCAGGGCGCCGACGCCATCGCCATCGGCGTGCGCCTGTCAGCTTTCGACTGGGTGCCCTTCCGGCCTGATCCGGAGGGCGGCGAGGGCGGCAAGCTGGGTCCGGGGATTCCGGAACCGGTGGACGACTGTCTGCCGTATCGATATGGCTTCGGCACGGATGCCGGAGACCCCCTGTCATGGGATCTGTCCGAGACCTTCCAGTTCCTGGCGCTGTTGCGCGATCTCGACATCCGCCTCGTCAATCTGTCCTGTGGCAGTCCCTACTACAATCCGCACATCCAGCGACCGGCGCTGTTCCCACCCTCCGATGGTTATCAGCCCCCGGAAGACCCGCTTGTCGGCGTAGCCCGGCAGTTACAGATGGTGGCCGAGATCAAGGCCCGTTTCGGTGACGATCTGGTGATCCTGGGATCGGGGTACTCCTACCTGCAGGAATACCTGCCCCACGTGGCCCAGGCGCTGGTGCGACAGGGGAAGGTCGATCTGGCGGGCCTGGGCCGGATGGTCCTGTCCTACCCCGACCTGCCCGCCGACGCACTGGAAACGGGCAAGCTGACACGTAAGCGGATCTGCCGCACCTTCTCCGACTGCACGACGGCGCCACGCAACGGCATGATCTCGGGCTGTTTCCCGCTGGATCCGTATTACCGGGATCTGCCGGAGGCAGCCAGACTCAAGGACATCAAAGGGGCAAACAGATGACAGGAAAGAATGAGACGATCGGCGGAGGTGGCTTCCACCATGTCGCCATCCGCGTTCAGGACTTCGATGCCAGCGTCCGGTTCTACGGTGAGACGCTGGGTTTCCGCGAGAAGATCGCCTGGGGCGAGGGGGACAAGCGGGCGATGATGATGGATAGTGGTGATGGCAACTATATCGAGATCTTCGCCGGTGGCACACCCGGTCCCAAGCCCGAGGGAGCCATCATCCACTTCGCCATCCGCACCGACGACTGCGACGCCGCCCTGGAACGGGCGCGGGCGGCCGGCGTGGAGGTGACCCTGGAGCCGAAGAGCGTTGACATCCCCAGCCGTCCGGGGCCGACACCGGTGCGCATCGCTTTCTTCAAAGGGCCGGATGGAGAGGTGGTGGAACTCTTTCAGAACGAGACAACCTGATGCACGACGGCTGGTACGCACAGGACACGACCCACGGTCCCGTCAAGGTCGACACCTTCGACGACAAGAGACCTCATGAGGGCAAGGTGCTCGGGATCGTGCAGGCCCACGCCGACGACATGCCCCTGTGCTCGGGCGGGCTGGTGGCCAAGCTCGTGGCCGAGGGCTACAAGGCGTACATCATTCAGACGACGAATGACGAGAAGTGCGGTCCCGGCACGATCGCCGACGCCATCAAGAGCAACGAAGTCGACGTCGATGCTCTGGCTGACTGCCTTGGCATCGAAGACGTTTTCAATCTCGGGTACCGCAATCACCGGCAGGACGAGAACGCGATCATCGAACAGCGTTGCCGGCTGATCTTCCTGTTCCGTCACCTGCGGGTGGATACGGTGATGAGTTTTCACCCGTGGGCGAAATGGGAGGAGAACCCCGACCACTACATCACGGGGTACGCCGTGGAGTCGGCCTGCTGGATCGCCGGGGCGGCCAAGAGTTTTCCCGAGCAGGTCCAGGCCGGCCTGGCGCCTCATGGCGTAAAGGACAAGTACTACTGGGTGATGCGCCCCGGCTCGCCGTACAACCACGTGACCGACATCTCACCCTTTCTCGACAAGAAGATCGAGTCCATGGCGACGAACAAGTCGCAGGGGCCGGCCGGTGCCCATGGTCGAAGACTGAAGGAGCGTCTGGCCAAGGAAGGGCTGCGGTTGCCCGAACTGGGGGAGAATGACGAGACGGCGGATCGGCAGTATATCCGGCTGTTCGGACTGGAAGAGAACAAGCGGATGGGGGAGCCGTACGGCCTGGAGTACGCGGAGTACCACTACTACTTCCCCCCGGGTGGGACCTTTCCCTGGATGGCCACCGGCGAGCGGGTGGAGGCCTATGTGAAGGCGAATGCGGTGAAGATCTGATCCCTGCGTGAATCAATCACGGAGGGGACCGCGGCCACAGAGTAAGCTCTGATGGACACCATCGGAGCTTACCATGTGTGCTAACGATTCGGGCCCTCTGTTCCTCATCCTGCTGGCCATCGGTGTCGGCGGTACGGCGGCAGCTCAGCCCTATTCGAGCCCTGCCGAGGATCCCGAACTGATCGCGGTGATGAGCCATGTACGGCAACGGTCATTCGATCGGATGCCGGCGATCGATGAACCGACCTTCGTCGACTCGGCAGAGGCGAGGATCTTTCTCACCGGTGCCGACCAGGTGGTGGGCATCGAACATCAGGGCGTGACCAAGGCCTACCCCATCAAGTTCCTCAACGGCCACGAGTTGGTGAATGATCGGCTGGGCAAGGACCCCGTCGCCGTCGCCTGGTGTCCGATCGTGGAACGCAGCATCATCTACCAGGCAACGATCCGGCCCGACATCCTTCGTGAGAGAGCGAACAGGATCGACTCGGTGCTCACCTTCGGCATCACGGGAATCTTGCGCAACAGCGCGCTCGTCATGTACGATCGGTCGACGATCAGCCTGTGGACTCTTGAGGGAGTGGCCATCTCGGGGCCCCTGCGAGGCCTGCGTCTGCGATCCTACCCGTCGGAACGGACCAGCTGGCGCTCGTGGCTCGACCGCCATCCGGAGACGGTGGTCATGGGGCCGCCGGCACCCGCCGTCCGCCGCCAAGCAGACCACTGAAACAGGCGCTACCGGTAGACACGCTGAACACGAAGGACACGGATGAAACTCGGCTTCGGCCTATACCGCCACGACCTGAAGGTGCAAAACTACCGCTTCGCCCGGCAGTGCGGAGCCACCCACATGGTCGTGCACCTGGCCGACTACTTCAGAAAGCCGGGAAGCATCGAAGCCGGGCAGCCGGTAGACGACCTGAACGGCTGGGGCGTGGCTGATGACAGGACGTTGTGGAGTTATGACATGCTCTGCGGCATCAAGAAGGACATCGAGGCCGCTGGACTGACCTGGGAGGCCATCGAGAACTTCGATCCCGCCCACTGGCATGATGTGCTGCTGGATGGTCCGCGCCGGGAACAGCAGATGGAGGATCTCAAGCGGACGATCCAGAACATCGGCAGGGCAGGCATCCCCATCATGGGGTACAACTTCTCCATCGCCGGCGTCGCCGGTCGCCTGTCCCGCCCCCTTGCCCGCGGCGACACGGAGACCCCGGGAATGGCCGGTGCCGACCACCCCCTCGTCACGACACCGATGAAGCGAGGCATGGCCTGGAACATGGTGTATGACGAGGAGGCCCCGGACGAAGACGAACCCACGATCACGCACGACGAGCTGTGGGAGCGGTTGGCCTGGTTCCTGGAGCGAATCATTCCCGTCGCCGAGGAGTGCGGCGTCCAGATGGCCCTGCATCCGGACGATCCGCCGCTGCCCGTGGTCCGCAACCAGCCCCGCCTCGTCTACCAGCACGAGATGTATCAGCGACTACTCGAAATCCATCCCAGCTCTCACAACGGGCTGGAATTCTGCATCGGAACACTGGCCGAGATGAGTGCAGGTGACATCTACGAGTGCATCGACAACTACACTCGCAAGGGTGTGGTCAAGTACATCCACCTGCGCAATGTCCGCGGCAGGGTACCCCACTATCACGAGACCTTCATCGACGAGGGCGACCTGGACGTGGAGCGCATCTTCAGGATCCTGCACCGGAATCAGTACGACGGCCTCGTGATCCCGGATCATGCCCCACAGATGGACTGTGCGGCCCCGTGGAACGCGGGTATGGCTTTCGCGATGGGCTATCTCAAGGCGATGCTCACCTCGACGACACCCGCATGAACTGCTGGAGCCGCGAGGCTCCAGTCACCGGGCCTGGCTCTTCTTCTCCTCGACGCGGAAACAGCAGTACTGGTTGTCCCGCATCAGGCTGGAGGCGACGCTGATGGCCTGGCTTTCCGAGAGCAGGCCGTCGTCGACTTCCCCCTGCAACGCGCGGGTCAGCCAGCGTCGCGCCTGGATGGCGTAGGCTGCGGCGCTGGTGGGCCAGCTGGTGTCACCGCCGAAAGCGAAGAGTTTGTTTGACGGCGCTGCGTGCAGGAAGCGACGCACGAAGTCCAGGCTCGAATACGGGTCGATGGACCAGGCCCAGCAGAGGTCGGCGTAGACGTTGCGGTAGTGCTTGGTCAGGGCCACCAGCTCCTGGGAATACGGATAGGCGATGTGCATCAGGACGAAGCGGCAGTCGAGGTATTTCCCCAGCAGTGAACAGAGATTGCCCGCGGCGATGCGACTCACCGGCATGCGATCGGTGCCGGCGTAGTATCCCGTATGCAGCTTGAAGGGCAGGTCGTGCTCGATGGCCAGTTCGATGCCGCGGGCCCAGCACCAGTCACCCAGGGCCAGACGGGAGTCCTCGGCGACGTCGTCACCGCGCAGCGTCTGCTGCAGGACCGCCTCCGCTTCGGCGTCCGTCCGCTCGTGCCATTGCAGTGTCCGGTTGTAGGCGTGTTGGGCTTTGACAGCGATGGCGTGGCTCGCGTGACGGGTGAAGATGGCCGCCATGGCCTGACGCAGGCTTGCCAGGTCGGTGACGGTAACGCCGGTCTCAGTTGCCAGTTCTTCAGCGTTGATCTGACCGTTGCAGAATCCGGCCCAGCTGATGTCATAGAAGAAGAAATCCGGCCCGGATGCATCCGACAGGCAGGGCCAGCAGAAATCATCCGTCTGGCAGTGATCGATCCCGCCCACCTGCTGCAGCAACCGGAGACGACCGCCGGGTTGCCGCCACTCGGCCAACTGAGACCCGGCGCCCTCGACCTCTGAGACACCCCAATCGGATCCCATGCCGTAGACCTCGCTGGCGAGAATGTGGACGGCCTCGCCGTACCCCGTGTGGCGGATGGCCTGCCAGGCCGGTTCGATGGCGGCGAAGCGCTCGGCGACGCTGCCGGCGGCGGGATCCGTGAGCTGCCTGACGGCTTCTTCGGAGGCGCCGGCACTGAAGAGATCGGCAGGTACATAGTTCGTGAACAGGTCACACAACACGTCTGCCGGCCCTTCCTGGACCCACTCGTCCTCCTTGCGCAGGTGTTCATGGGTGTCGGCCAGCGGCAGGTTCTGAATGTGGTGGTAGACATCGGATGCCATGGTGGGGGCCTCGGCGAGAGGAAGAGGGAGCCAGTGCAGTCGTCACAGGTCAGCCACAGTAGCCGCCCCGGCGGCAGCGGTCAACTTGCCGGCGCCTGGGTTCGCGGCTACTCTCAGAACTCGATGCCCTGGCACCCGATCTTCATCCATTTCCCCATCGCTCTGCTCAGCGCGGCGGTCGTCACCGATGCCGCCGCCCTGCTCCTGCATCGGCAGGCATGGCACCGCATCGCCTATGCCCTGCTCGCGGCCGGCACGGCAGGTGCCGCCGCATCGGTGGTCAGCGGCAACGCCGACGCCGCCGGCTACCGTGAGTCTGGTGTGGCTGCCGCCATCCAGGAGCACGAGGATCTGGGCACAGCGACGTTTCTGCTGTTCCTCATCGCCCTGCTGGGACGGCTGCCACGTCTGTTGCGACCCCGGGTGGCGACGGGATCCATGTGGATCTGGGTGACTGTGGGGGGGGTGGGACTGGTACTGTTGGCCCTGACCAGCTTCCATGGCGGCGAGCTGGTCTACGACGAGGCAGTCGGCGTTCAGCTGGCTCCTAGCGAGGCCGTTCCATAACGCGGCACTGGCCATCGTCGAGGCCGACGACGACGATGTCGGTCAGATTCACGAACAGGCCGTTCTCAACGACACCGGGGATCTCATCGATGGCTCGATCGAGGCTCGCAGCGTCGTCGATGCCGTCCGGAAAGTGGCAATCGAGGATGAAATTGCCGTTGTCAGTGGTATATTCCTCGCCATCATCACCGCGGCGTAGCTCGGCGCGCCGGGCAACGTCCATCAGCCGCATCTTTGCCAGGCCCCAGGCGAAGGGGATCACTTCCACCGGAAGAGGCGAGCGCGTACCGAGCCGCTCGACGAGTTTTCCTGGATCGACGATGATGATCTCCCGGGTGCTGGCAGCGGCGACGATCTTCTCCCGCAGCAAGGCGCCACCCAGACCCTTGATGAGATTGAGCTCCGGGTCGACCTCGTCGGCCCCATCGATGGTCAGGTCGACGACGGGATTGTCCTCAAAGTTCTGGACGTCGAGCCCCAACTGCTCACCGAGAGCGGCCGAGGCCTCAGAGGTGGGGACACACTGGATCTCGAGACCTTCTTCCTGGACCCGCTCACCCAGGGCCCGGATGGCGAACTCGGCCGTGGAGCCGGTGCCCAGACCGACCACCATGCCGTCCTGGATGTACTCGACAGCCTTGCGGGCTGCCAGTTCCTTGTGTCGATCCGACATTCGGTGCTTTTCCTTCCTCTACAGGCGCATCAGGTAATGGATCTGTCGACCCACATCTTCGAAGCCGACATCCGGATAGAACCGGGAGCCCACCGCATTCTGCTCGAGCGTCTCGATCTTGGCCGCTTCCATGCCTTCGGTGCGCATGAACTCGAGAGCGTATTCCATCAGTTGTCGGCCGAGGCCCCGTCCCTGGCAGTCCGGATCGACGGCCATGTTCGGAATCCAGCCGATGCGGCTGTCCGCGTCGAGCCGCGTCGTGATATACCCGAGGATCGTGCCATCTTCCTCGAAAACGAAGACACCCCGGGCGTGGTCACCCGCCACATCGGCGTCGATATGGCGCAGCTTGCGGAAGCGCCAGTCATGGTCGCCGATGGGGCCGAATTTCTCCTCGATGTTGCGGTCGATGGAGACCCCGTCAAAGCAGATCGAGGTGATTTCCTTCAGGCGGTCGATGTCTGCTGGACGGAAGGGGCGGATCATAGGGCCGAGAATAGCCGGGGGCCTGATTCGTGTCAAAGGCAGGGGTCTGGAGGCTGGTGATGGCAGCCGACGCAGAGAAGCCTGTCGTAGCCCATTGTGCCACGCCCTTCCTGTGGGATGGCGGCGGTTCCTGGATCTACAACCAGATCGCCTGGCTCGAGCGCTGGCGTCCCGTGGTTCTGACCCAGGAAGCCCGCAATCTCGACCAGTATCCCGTGGCCGACCTGTGGTCGTCTGAAGGGCTGGATGTGCCTCGACGACTGATCAACCGGATCGTACGCCGCTGGACGGGACAATATCCGTTCTATGGTGGGATTCTCCGCCGTGCCGGCGCCCGGGTCGTTCACGCCCACTTCGGCTACCAGGGCTGCCGGTGTCTGCGGGCGATCAGGAGTACCGGTCTGCCCCTGCTGACGACGTTCTACGGCGCCGATGCGACCAGCTTCGCCCGCCTGCCGCAATGGCGCCGGCGGTATGTCGAGCTCTTCGAGCGGGGCCGGCTGTTCCTGGCCGAAGGCGCGACGATGGCAGGGCATGTGGCGGCAGCTGGCGCCCCTCCCGAGAAGATCCGCGTCCACCACCTCGGTGTCGACACCCGGCAGATCCCGTTCCGTGAACGGGGTGCCGGAGACAGACCGGTGCACATTCTGATGTGCGGTCACTTCCGACAGAAGAAGGGATTCCCGGACGGACTGCGAGCCCTGGGGCAGGCCTTGCAGGGGGTTGCCAACATCGAAGTCAGAGTCACCATGATCGGTGACGGACCCGAACGTGACCTGATTGGGCAGGCCATCGTCGATTCCGGGCTCGGGGACCGGGTAGAACTGTCTGGAGTCATGACGTATAAGCAAGTCCTACAAGCACTTGACTCTTGTGATATGATACTGGCGCCGAGCCGAACCGCCGACGACGGGGACTCCGAAGGGGGGGCACCGGTGATTCTACTCGACGCCCAGGCTGCCGGTGTCCCCGTGGTGGCGACAGCCCACGCCGACATCCCTGAGTACGTCGTCGATGGCGGGTCAGGGTTGCTGGCGCCAGAGGGAGACATCGACGCCCTTGTGGATGTCCTGCGGCAGATGCTGAGAGCACCGGAGAACTGGGCTGAAATGGGGCGAAGAGGCAGAGCCCACGTGGAGGCCGAATACGACGCTCTACGGCAGGCGCAACGTCTAGAGGATATCTACGACGAACTGGCCGCTGACTCCTGATGGGGCTGCCGCAGAAGCTGTTACGCGGCGAACCGTAACCGCCAGCCAGCCCGCTGAGCCCGGGCACGGCCGGCGAGATCCTCGTGCAGCAGCAGGGCCTCGTCCGCCCCGGCCAGTCCTTCCAGGGGACCTGGTTCGCGGTGATGGACGGCCCCGGGATCCAGCCAGTCGAGAGCGGCTCTCATGGCGCCTTCATCGCCCGGAAGACCGAGATAGTCCCGGCATCGGGCCAACTCATCCCGGGCCGAACCGGCGTCCAGATACCACTCGTGCAGGCTGACGAAGCAGCCGGTCTCGTCCACGATATCCAGCAGGATATGGCTGTACGCCGTCCACATGTGCAGAGCCAGGTCTTCTACCGAACATCCCAGGGCGGGGGCCAGGGCCCCGAGGTCGGTGCGACGCGCGAGGGAACTGACGACGCTGGCCGGATGCCGAGTGATCACCGTGGGCCGAACTCTGCGGAAGCCCAACTCGACGAGGCTACTGAGCCAGAAAGGGAACAGCAGGACGCTGCGCGGATCCTTCCATCCCCAGAACGGGCGGCCCTCGAACTGGTCCGCCAGGTAGTTCTCGACGACGGTCAGATTCTCATCCGAGCGCTCCACCAGACCGCAGAGCCCAGGTACCTTCAACAGCTGGTCCCGGGTTCCATAGCCGCTCACGTGGCACCCCATAGCCTGTAGGAGACGCAGATCTACTTCATAGAAGAACTCGTTCTCCCAGAACCCTTTAGGATTATCTGCTTGAGGTTTCATGAGAGGTTCACCCAGGCTGACTCCCAGAAGATCGAGGGCCCGTGTGAACATCGAGGTGCCGCTTCGGTGCATGCCGAGGACGGGCACGACCACGGCGCCACTTCTGGGCACGGGGTGGGTCAGGTCCGGGGATAGGGAGCTCATAGCAGAAAGTCCTTCTTGTTTCTAACGAGCGGGGAGTCGGCGGATGATCTTCTCGATGGCAGTTCGGCGCTGCGGCTTCAGCGTGCGCAGGATCGCGCCGCGCCGCCCCCAGGTAGCCAAGGGTCAGGGCGGCGGTCTCGTCGTCCAGGGCTGAGAGCTCCGCCGACGCTTCCGCCACAGACATGGCGGCGAGTTGGCCGGCGAACTCTACGAGCATCTCGTCTCGGCTTTGCTTCAGTGCCTTGACCTGCCGAGTCAGAGCTCGTTCGACGCCCTGCAGGCGCCGCTCGGTGACACGGGCGAGGGCATCGATCTCGGCCTTCCTGGCAGCCGGCGGCGGCAGGGGGCCAGGTATGTCGGAGAGCGGCGAGGGGGTATCGGGAACATCAGGAATACCCCGCAGACGACGATCCGCCTCCTCGTCGTAGAGCTCTTCTGCTTCAGGTGGACGTCGCAGCTGCGGTCCCGGGGGAGCCACCGCCACGCGGTCACTTGTCCTGGCCTGGCGGGTCCGTGCCCCTGACAGCACATCCGGTCCCAGGGCATAGCCCAGGACGGCGAGAATTGTCGTAAAAGACCCGGACATGGCCAACAGGACGATGAGGATCGACTTGGATGTCATGGCATGTGGCAACACGCCAGACGGGCACATGGCGTCCTCGAAGAGGCAGAATCAGCCGTCCTGTCGCCTGGTCTATACGTAAGGAATGTACTCATGAAAAACTCATAATAAGCTGCGGAACAGGCAATTAGGGCGAGGCAGTCTCTACGTGGTGGAGCACGCACGAAACGTGCAGGTTCTGTTTCAGCAAAAGACGATCCTAGTCCGCCCTGGCCCCCGACTCGCCGGAACGGCAACAGCGAAAGCCGATGAGGTCGAGGCTGTAGTCGTGTGTCAGGTGGCGTCCGTAGCGGCCATCGGCGCGCGAGTAGTTGACGCTGTGGAACCAGGATCCTCCGCGGACGACCCGCCAGCCCGAGGCGCGGTCGTACCAGCCATCCGTCCACTCCCAGACGTTGCCGATCATGTCATGGACACCGTCCGGCGTGCTGCAGCCTTCATAGTCGCCACTGGCAGCCGGCCCCCCGGAACGGACCCAGCGGTCGCCGTCCTGCCAGGGAGTGTTGCAGCGGCGTGGTTCGAATTCGCCGCCGTACCCAAACTCCAGATTGCCTTGTCCACGGCAGGCCTGTTCCCATTCGGCCTCCGAGCACAGGCGGTGGCCGCGGTCCGCACAGAGCTGACGGGCCTCCTCCCAGGTGACGTCGACCCTCGGCGTCTGACCGGCGATGTTCGGATACTCGTAGCGGTCGATCCAGAACTGCCCGACACGGACCTGACCGGCATCCTCCTCGAGCCGCTCCTGGCCACCCCCGGTTGCCGGCAACAGGGAGATGAGGACCAGGAGCAACAGCTGGTGGTGACCGGCTCGGCTCACGGGGTAAACTCGATGACGCCGAAGCGACCGGGGTGGTGGAAACCGCGCTGGAAGGTGGGACTCCAGGCCGTGTACTCGGTCTGGTCTTCGTAGGCCTCGTCCTGGGGAGCCCTCTCAGCTTGTATCTGCTCGAGTTGCTGCTCCAGGCGGGTCCGCTCAAGAGACTCTTTCTCGCCGAGTTCCTCGAGACGACGGCGCAGGGGGCGGCTGCGGGCTTCGAGTTCTCGCAGGGCGGCACGGACGCCGGCACCGGCGCCACGTTCGATCCGGTAGAGATTGAGCCGCCAGCGGTCACCGACGGACGGTCGACCGCCGCCGACAATCGTCGGCGAGTACGCCGACCAGGGAATCGCCATCTCCACCGTCCAGCCGACATCCAGGTCGGTGCTGTCATTTACGGTCCCGTGGACCTCGACGGCGGTTCTGAGTCCGGCGATGTCCCAGTCGATGGCCGAAACCCAGGCCGGTTGCACCGAGCTGATATGCAGATCGACGATGGCATTGAGGGGATTAACCTCGACCTCGAGGTAGTCGAGGCCGTCGCCGTCGGGATCGATGAAGGCCTCCACGACTTCCTCCGACCACATGGGATCGTCTTCCTCTGTATATAGGGCCCACATGTCCGGGTCACGGCAGGCGAAGGCGATGTAGAGGGCATCGTCGTCCCATACCATGCGAGCCCGCGTCGCATGCAGGACATGGCCGTAGTCGTTGAGGATTCGCTCCAGACCATTGATCTGCGGCGCCGCCGCCCAGTCGAATTCGTCGAGTCGACCGTCGACCACGATCGGCTCTGTGGCATGGCGGACAAGGTAGTGAGGAAGGGGCGCCTCGGAGAACGATGAGGAGGGTGGATCTGGCGTCGGCCCTCCGATGACGGGCGCAGTGGTCGCACAGGCTGTGATCGCTGCCGTCAGGGCGAGACACCGGCCCAGGCTGGTAGGTGACTGGCTCTTGGTCCTCGCCACGAGTTTTTCTCCTGTCCGATGGAGGGGGTAGGCGGGAAAGCTCGCAACCCACCCCGTCGGTGGCAACCGTGATGCCGGATTGGCATCGGCCCGGTCTGTCCGGGTCGGAATCGGTTCGTGCCGGGTCTGGAAAGTCTTTCCTGAGACAGCCCTTCCCGGCACGGCTCTCGAAAGGCCGTAACTGAAGTGTATGTAGAGAGTTACGGGAATCAGTCGAAACCCTGTAGAAGTGGCACATCCCTTGCTCAAAGAGCACAGGGGACAGATTTCACCGGACCAGACCACGGGATCGAGAATGATCGAAGGCATATACATCTCCGCGTCGGGCATGCTGCCCAAGTCCAGTCGCCATGAGGCGATCGCCAACAACCTGGCCAATGCCGAGGTTCCCGGCTTCAAACGCGACGCCATGTTTCTGCGCGAAATGCAGGAGTCCAAGAAGCGTCTCTCCGGCGACTATCCGGATTGGCGCATCAACCGTGTCGAGGGTGTTTGGACCGACTTCGATCAGGGACCTCTGCGACGCACCGGCGGCATGTTCGATGTGGCCATCAAGGGCAAAGGGTTCTTCGCTGTAGAGACGCCGGACGGCGTCCAGTACACCCGCAACGGCACGTTCGCCCGTAACAACGAGGGGGTCCTCGTCAACATGATGGGACATACCGTCCTCGACGTGAATGGCGAGCAGATCGCCGTCCCCAACGCCTTCTCGCAGCCCTTGATCGACGCCGATGGCATGATCAAAGGTCGCGATCCCATCCTCGGCATCGATACGGTTCTGGGCCAGTTGCAGGCGGGACAGGATGCCGAGGTCACCATCAACGGGATCACCCTGCGGCGCTCGACGAACACGATCACCGATGCTGTACAAGGCGTGACGATGACGTTACGGGAGCCAACCGAAGAAGGCACGCCGATCGAAATCAGCGTCAGCAAGGATGATACGTCACAGCTGCGTGCTCAACTCGAGGATTTCGTCGGTGAATACAACAATGCGATGAACCTGATCTCCGAACAGTTCCGTTTCGACGATGCCACCGAGACGGCGGGCCCGCTGGCCGGCGATTCTACCCTGCTTGGTGTGCAGTCGCGCCTGCGTTCGGCGGTCAACGGCAGTATCGCCGTCGAAGGAGAATTCAATGCCCTGGTCTTCATGGGCATCACCTTCGATCGCGAGGGGCAGTTGACGATCGACGACGAACGTCTCACAGACGCCCTCGACAACAACCTGGCAAGCGTCAAGAAGCTGTTCGTCGCTGAGGGCTCGACGACGGACAACAAGATCGAGTTCGTGCGCAGCAACGAGCGCACCACCGCCGGTGACTATGATGTCGACATCTCCACAGCTGCGGCGCGCGCCGAAGTGCTGGGCAGCCTCGACCTGAGTGCTGGTATCGCCGCTGATCAGACGGTGACGATCACCGAGGCGGGGGGGGACAGCAAACTCGCCGAAGTGCAGTTGCAGGCCGGGGATGACACCGACGACATCGTCGCCAAGATCAACGCCGCCTTCAACAGTCAGGTGGCTGAGGTCCGGCGGGCGACACTGGCCAACACGACGGATGGCACGACGGCGATCACCGAATCCACCACCTTCGGACAGATCAACGGCGCCGGTGCCGTCAATGGCGACACGATCCGCATCCAGGGCACTACCCATGACGGCACGGCAGTGCAGCGCGAGTTCACCATCGCCGATGTCGATACCGCTACGGTGGGTGACCTGCTGGCCGACGTGCGTGCTGCTTTTGGCAACAATGTCAGTGCCAATATCGACTCCGAGGGACGTCTGCTCATCACCGACAATCAGGTGGGTCCGAGCAATCTGACCCTCGCTCTGGTCGAGAAGAACGAAGGTGATGGCACACTGGATTTCGGCTCCGTGGAGGTCGAAGACGAAGGCCGCTTCCAGATGGAGATCACGGCCGAGAACAAGGACGGCTTCCTGATGTTGCGGCACGATTCGTTCGGCGAACGGGCGGGTTTCACTGTGACTCAGTCCGTCGAGCAGCTCGGAATCGACACCGACGAACACATCGGTGTCGACGTGCAGGGCACGATCAACGGCGAGACAGCCGACGGCTTCGGCCGCATTCTGACCGGTGTCAGAGACAATGACAAGACCGATGGTCTGGCGCTGCGCGTAACTGCCACCGCGGAGGAGGTCACAGGCACCAGTGACTTCGGCACGATCAACCTGGTGTACGGCGTCGGCCGCATCCTGGATGATACGCTGTCCTTCATCACAGACAGCTTCGACGGCACTCTCAAGACCCGCGAAGACGCCATCGACGACACCATCGACAATATGCAGGACCAGATTGCGGCCATGGAACGGCGAGTCGAGCAGAAGCGGCTGAACCTCGTCGGCAAGTTCGCTTCTCTCGAGGGAACGCTGGCGACCTTGCAGTCCCAGGGCGATTTCCTTACCTCACAGCTGGCCGGCCTGTCCAGAGGCTGATAAAGAAGGCGTGGGCGAATTCCTCAGGGAGCCGATAGATACCATATGAACCGACCCGCACACAGGCAGTACAGCGAAGTCCAGATCAAGACCGCCAACAAGGGCAAGCTCATCGTCCTGCTCTACCAGGGTGCGGTGCGTTTCATGCGCCGGTCCCTGATGCAGCTCGACGAGAAGGATATGGAGGGCAAAGGCAACAGCCTGATCCGTTCCCAGGATACCATCCTGGAGCTCATGTATGCCCTCGACCAGCAGCTGCTCGATGACGGCAATGAACTGGCTCAGAACCTGCAGCGGCTGTACCTGTACTGCTATCGTCGACTGGTGCACGCCAACACCCACCTCGATCGTGCCGCCATCGAGGAAGTGATCGAATTGTTCAACAATTTGCTCGAAGCCTGGGAAAAAGTCTCGGCGCAGGGCCCTGAGGGCCCACCGGTGAGCCATCGCCCAACGGTGGCACTGACCGGATGACACCGATGGCGCCTGACAAGCTGCAGCAGCTGCTGGAGATCCTCGACGAGCAGTGTGAGGACTACCAGTCCATGTACCGCGAAGGCGTCGCCCAACGCGACTGCTTGCGTGATGACGATCTGCGGGGTCTCAACGCCTCCACGGGCCGCATGAGGGCCCTGATGGACTCCGTCCGCGCGCGTCACACTCGCCTGCCGGTAGAGTTGATACGGCTCGAACGTGAGCAGCCGGAGGTGGCAGAGCGCACCGAGTGTCTCCGGCACACGATCCAGTCGGTCCTCGACCTGCGGGATCAGAGTGAGCGGGCCGCCCGCGGCTTGCTGGGCGAGACGCGGCGCCAACTCAGGCAAGTCCGCACCGGTCGACGTGCATCTCGTGGCTACGGACGCCCGCCCGCCGCGCAGGAATCCCGGTTTGTGGACAATCTGCGCTGACCGAGCCCTTCTCCCCGATCCTACAGCAGAACTCTCCCCGGGACGACTCCATATCCTGGTTGTCCGTTTCTGAGGCCCTGGGTATATTGGGCTAAAGTTTCCCGGCGAACCGCCGATAAGTAGAGATAGAGGCGGTAGGGCGACAGCATCCTGCACCAGCGGGTTTGCTCTCGCAACTCAGAGCGAAGGAACAGAATCATGCGCATCGACGGGTTACAGAACCTGCAGAAGGTTTCCCAGCCCAATCAGCGCACCGATGCCGCTCGACCCCGCAACAAGGTGGGGCAGGGCGACGACTCCGTCGAGATTTCGCGTCCGGCACAGGACGCGGCGGAACTGACGGAAACGCTGAAGGCGACACCAGAGACAGTCAACCCGCGGATCGGTGAGATCCGGGAGCGGGTGCAGTCAGGCTTCTACAACTCAGAGGATGTTCGCCGTGAAATCGCCGGCGCCATGCTCGACACGGATGGCATACGCCCCGTCGTCAATGAGGTAGCGGAAGTGCGTACCGCACAGCGGCAGATGGCGGACGTTCCCGACGTCCGGGAGGATCGCGTCGCCGAGTCGCGTGAGCGGGCGGCGAACGGTTTCTACGATCAGGCTGACGTGCGCACGCAGACGGCGCAGTCCATCATCGACGAATCCGCCTGAACCTGACCCACCAACCCACGGTGGCGTGATCGGCAGGCACGATCCTGCAGCATGCCGTCGCATATCTTCGGGGGGATCGACCATACGGTCGATCCCCCTCTTTCTGTTGAGGAAACCGCCTTGACCCTATACGTCGGTGTCGACGCATCCGGCGGTGCTGTGTGCCGGTGTTGCGGGAGCCGGGCGGCTGGCGGAGCAGGTCGCTCTGAAGGGGGAGCTGGAGAGCAGGGTCCTGGCTGAGAGTATTCTCGTGGTGACAGACGCGCGAACGGCTCTGGAGGGCGCTCATTGCGGCTCTCCGGGGATCGTCTGCATTGCCGGCACCGGATCCATGGTACTGGGCCGCAACGCATCCGGGGAAGAGGCACGCGCTGGAGGGTGGGATCCCGTGCTGGGGGATGAGGGGAGCGCCTACTGGCTCGTGCTCGAGAGTGTCCGCCGGGCCCTGAGAGCCCTGGACGGCAGCGGTCCGACCACACAGCTGCGGAAAGATCTGCTCGAAGTACTCGATTTGAGTGAGTGGGACGAGATCATCGCCGGTGTGTACGGCGGCGGCTTGAGCCGTGAACGAATCGCCGAAGCGTGTCCCGCCGTGTTCGCCGCCGCACGATCGGGAGATCAGGTCGCAGTCGAGGTCATCGATTCCGGTGCGCGCCCTGGGTGCCCAGGTGGCTGCCGTCGCGGGGCGTCTCTGTATGCCGGCGCCCGTCGCAGTCGCCTGCACGGGCGGAGTGTTCGCCGAACTCGACGCTCTCCGTCGTCCACTGATGGCAGGAGCGGGGCATACTGCCCTGGACCTGAGGGTGCCACAGGTCTCGGCTCTCCTCGGGGCGCTGCTGCTGGCAATGCACGTGGTCGGGACCCGCGTCCCCGATGCAGCAGTCGCCGCCTGGTCTCTGTCTGACAAGCCTTGACATGCTCGTCCGTCGCGTTACTTTCGGCAGTCTGGCCTCGAGGTGCAGCACCCGATGGCCAACCCCCTTATTTTGAACTGGTTAGGCACGATTCCCCGACGAGGCAGGGCCCCACAGGTCAGGTCTCCAGGATGCAGACCCTTCAGGATGCGACCCGTGGTTCGTGAGGTCCTGAGCGATCGAGAAGAGCAGGTACTGGCCGCTCTCGTACGCGCTCATGTCGATCTCGGTGCGCCCGTGGGCTCCGCCAGTCTGTTGGAACGGGAGCGTCTGGATGTCAGTCCGGCGACGGTTCGCAAGACGCTTGTCAGTCTCGAGGACAAGGGCTTCGTGCACCAGCCGCACACCTCGGCAGGGCGCATGCCGACCAACAAGGCGTACAGATTCTACGCCACTCACGCTCTCGGCAACGAGCCCGTGGGGGGCAGTAGAGAGCTCGGCAGCCTGCGGTATCAGATCGAAGCCAGACTGCAGCAGGTCTCCGCCGACGAGATCCACGGGCAGCTGGCGGAGATCATCGGCGGCGTGTCGATGCAACTCGGACTGGTGCTGGCGCCCCGCTTCGAGCAGGTGCGTATCGACCATCTCGAACTGGTACGGCTGGCCGAGAGCCGCATGCTCCTGGTTGTCTCGCTCGAGACGGGGCCGGTTCGCAGCCTCGTAATAGAAGTGGGGACCACGGCCGACCCCCGCGAGGTCGCCGGGGTTTCGGTCCGCCTCAACGAGCGACTGGCGGGGCTGACCGTTTGGGAGGTGCGGGCCACGGTCCGCGAGCGCATCCGTGAACTGGGCACTGGCTTCGAACCGGCGCTGCTGCGGGCTGTCGTCGAAGAGATCGAGACGATGGCAGCACCCTCGAAGGATCTGCTGCACGTGGCCGGAGCGCGGAATATCTGCGTCCAACCCGAATTCCGTGATGCCTCGGACGTGGCCGACCTGTTCGATCTGGTGGAGCATCGTGAGGCGCTCGCCGGTCTGCTCTTGGATCGCCAGGGCGTCGTCGTCACGATCGGTGACGAAAATGAGTTGCACGAGTTGCACCTGTGCAGTCTGGTGACGGCCAGTTACCAGGTCCATGGGGCCATTGGAGTCATCGGTGTCATGGGCCCCACCCGGATGCCATATGACCGCGTCGTCGCTCTGGTGAATTACGCTGCCTCCCGTGCCCCCGATCTGGTCGCCTGACCAGCCAGCAATCGGCTGTACGCGTCCCACACCGCATGCGTCCACACACATTGCATCAACAATTCTGCTAGAAGACTGACAAGAGATGAGTGAAGAGGACATCGACAAGGGCACCGAGGTCGAAGCCGACACACCGGATGTCGAAGAGGCGGGCGGAGCAGAAGAGGAATCCCCGGCAGCAGCCGAGGAACCGACCGAGCTCGAGTCGGCGCGCACCGAGGCTGCCGCAAGCCAGGACCGGTATCTGCGCGCGGCGGCAGAACTCGATAATTTCCGCAAGCGGACCGTGAAGATGCGTTCCGAGACGCGGGATGACACGCTGCGCGATGTGTTGCTCCAGGTGGGACCCATGCTCGACAACTTCAGGCGGGCTCTCGGTCAGGAGACCGAGGACGTCGGTTCCTTCCGGCAAGGCATGGAGATCATCTTCAAGCAGTTCACCGACATCCTCGGTGGCTATGGCCTGATCGAGATCGAGGCGGAGGGCCAGCCCTTCGATCCAAACCTTCACGAGGCGCTTGTCCAGGTGCCGAGCGATGAGCATCCCCCGGGAACGGTCATTCAGGAGATGGAAAAGGGATACAGGCTCAACGACCGGGTCGTACGTCCCTCACGGGTCGTCGTCAGTGCGGCGAAGGCTGACTCCGATCAACAAGTTGATTCCGATCAACAAGCTGACTCCGATGGAAAGGCGTAGGTAGAAGAGACGAATGGGCAAGGTAATCGGCATCGATCTGGGTACGACGAATTCGTGCGTGGCGGTGATGGAGGGCGGCGAGCCAGAGGTGATCAGCAACTCGGAGGGGGGTCGTACGACGCCTTCGATGGTGGGCTTCGCCAAGGACGGTGAG
>PVBE010336220.1_pt1 | contig 43619 bp, 36 predicted proteins | sample 1631181 | NCBI WGS metagenome assembly PVBE01 (sample SAMN08397723, study PRJNA350692) | Marine metagenome, whole genome shotgun sequencing project. | isolation source: water | place: Pacific Ocean | collected 2012-04
AGGTTGGGGTGGTAACGATCCAACCCACGACCTTGATGGAAATGGTATAGTTGGCGTTGGTGATATTCTAATAATGATTGGTGCGTGGGGTCCCTGTTAATCGCAGGATCTACTGGGGCAACCTAGAGAGAGGAGAGCCCTTACGCACAACGCGACCCGCCTTTTGGCGGGTCGTTTTTTAAATGCAGTGTTTCATTCGTTAGATCTCACATTTGAACTACGATTGCTGTCTATTACTTGGACCATCGAGAGTTACGATTTGTGCGTCATCTTTTTGAATCCATCCAGTTGATCCATTTTGTAATTTGATATGCAGCCAATCTGAACGACGACCAAGTATTTCAAATTCGACGCCTTCATTCATTGGCTCTTGGAAGAGCGGGGCGTAATTAACGCCGTTGCCTTTGCGGACAATAACTTCTTTGGCAGTGAGTACTCCGTGGTTTTGATATTGATCTGAAATATCTATTCCAACACTTATGCCCAGAGCAAGAGCAATACAACCTAGCGAAATTGAGAGCGTTTTGAATCCTGGAACGCTTCTGAACAAGCGAACTGAAACAATGGACCAGCATGCAAACCAAAATATTATTCCAAGTCCTAGGCGAAGTTGTGTTGGCAATGATTCATGCCAAAATGCGAGGCGCTTTAAGATCGAAGTCGTGTCTTTGGAAGCCATGTTGTTTGTAACAAGAGTGCGCGCATATTCCAGATTCGTTTGAAGTCGACGGTCTGAAGGCATGTACCTCTGAGAAGATCGATATGCCGCGATTGCTTCACCAATTTCGTTGGACTGAAGCTGAGCATTTCCTAGGTCGTACCAGAGTTTTCCATTTTCAATGCCATCATCAACAAGAAGTTGGTACCGGTTTGCTGCTCGTCGAAATAGATCTTTTGAGGCGACAGGGTCAGATGTTTGAAGTTGGACTGCACTGTCGTATGCGGTTTGGGCTTCAACCAAGATAGCACTTTGTTGTTCACTCGTTAAGTGAATGTCTTGGGGAGACAGGGAAAGAATACAGAGAAGAGTAGGGATTATAATCATGACATGTGCTCCACGAGAGTTTTTGCATCGTGTGCAAGAGTGTTGTCAGCAAGGCCACCGAACTGAGCCGCGTCACAACGTTGGAGCAGAGACTTTACTTCTCTTGAAACAGTTTTATCTTTTTCAAGTGTTCGAAGTGCTTTTGCAATTTGCTGTACTTGCTCTTTATCTTTTGCGTTTGAAAGAGAACGAAGCGTTTGTATTGCATGCTTCTTTGTAGATTTTAAAATAGAGGCGTCGCTCTGAGCTCTTCGTCGAATCATTATGAAACATCCAAGTGCACCGAAGGCAATTGGGGGGAATGCAATTGTTGCGACAAGGGTTGGGGTTACTTCTGTCGTTTGCGATTGTAGAAGTTCATCGCCCGTGTAATTTGCAAGGATACCTCCATCAACTTCAGTGACATGTTGTGGCTTCATGGTTGTAGGTTGTGTTCGTCCGCCAACTAAATCACTCGCAGAAACGGTTGCAACAGTATCGACTGTGATTGGAATAGCATTAGTCCAAACAGTGGTGTATGTTTTTGTGATAGGATCAAAGCTACTCATTGGAAGTGGTGGGATTTCAGTAATTCCACCTGTGCGGGGCCTGATGGTTTCCGTAAATGTTTTTGTTCGACCCTGAATTGTGCCACCAAGTGGTTTGTCTGGCACTTTGAATTGGCTAGTCAGTGCAGTGACACGATCAAGTAATGGTGCAGAAAGGTAATCGAGATTCACAGGTCCAGACGAGAGATCCGTGACACGCATTGTTAACGTAATTGGTTCGCCAGCATTGACGTGGGTTGGTTCAGCAACAACCCGAAAATCAAACCTGCCTACAGCGCCGGAATACCACTCTGGACAATCTTTTTCGGGTGGTGTAAGGACTTCGATGGTTGGCATTTCTGCTTGAGCACTGATAAGTTCAGATTGGCTTACGGTCAGAGAAGAACCACCAAATAAGCCGCTATTTCGTTGCCGAGAAAGTGAAATTGGATAATTCGCAATGATTGAAACGGGGTCAAAATGGAGTGTGCCTGTTGTTTCTGGCCATGTTGTTGCTTGAACGGTATAGACATAGAACGTTGCAGGTGCACCCTCTGTAGTAGTACCTTGAATTGTTTGTACGTGTGCTCTTCCATCCTGCAGCGCTTCAGTGAAGATCCCAAAAGAAGAGTTGTTACTAAAGAGCGAGAACATATCTCTTGCATCAAGTGTGACGCCTAGATTTTTGTCTGTAAATTGTTCTACGAAAATTTGTAATGTCATATCAATTGGTTGTCCAAGATAGACATCGCTATTCGTTCCTTTTACTTGCACCTTAAGCGCCCCATTTGTTGGGGTCTCAATTATTTCGATGACTTTTGGAATGGTTTGAAACGCTTTTCCATCAGCGATAAATGTAATTGCTGGAATTTCTAGTGAGCCAATTTGTTGAGGCGTAAGGTAGTAGGTGAATTTGATTGTTGAAGTAGAGGTCACTTTTCCATTTATAAACGTAGTTTGAGAAGATGTTTCAGTCCCAGGTTTACGTGAAATAGTAAATCCTTCAATGTCTGGAATTGTTGGTTCTCTGTCTGTTTTGACATCTTTGTAAACAATAACGAGTTTCATAGGGATGCCGATATAACCTTGGTTTTGTGGCATGTCGACAAACACTTCTTGTGTAAATGCACGTGAAGAAAAAATGGAAATAGCAATTAGAAGAGGGAAGAGATATTTCATGCAATTACCAATCCTTTACTACTGGGACTCTATCTGCAGCTCTGCGTGCAGCAAGTGCTTTTCGACGTTGTTGTTCCTTATCACGGATAAGTTGAAGTAAGCGGTTTGCTTCGTTTTCAGAAAGACGTTCACCTTCATCTTTAATATTTGTTGATTGGTCCTTGGACTCATTCATTTCTTCTTCAATGGACTCTAATGCACCATCTTCCGTAGGTTGTTGCTGGTCCTGTTGCCCATCTTGAGATTCATCTTGTGCTTTATTAGATTCGTTTTGATCGACTTGTTCTTCAGATTTTTGTTCTTCAGATTTTTGTTCTTCAGATTTTTGTTCTTCAGATTTTTCGCCATCTTTGCTCTTTTGACTATCTTCCTTATTTTTACTTTGATTATCTGAATCGTTTTTTTCCTTGTCTTGCTCCGACTCTGAGCCTTCTTTACTTTCTTCCGATTTTTCACTGTCTTGTTTTTGTTGTTCTTCTTCAGATGAACCGTCGTCTTTTTGTTCTTGGTCCTCTTTTTGTTGATCTGCAGACTTTTCATCTTGTTCTTGTTCTTGTTGATCGTCTTGTTGCTGTTTCTTTTGCTCCTCTTCCATTTGCTCTTGCATTTGGTTCAGTTGTTGCAGCATTGACCAAGCAAGTTCACCATTTGCCCGAGCATCCATGTCAGCGGAATCATGTTCGATAGCAGAACGATAACTCTCTAAAGCGTGTTTGATTTGCGTTTTTGCATTTTCAAGAGAGGCAATGTTTTCATTACTCGGTGCTTCTGTTCCTGTGCCTTCGAGTGAAGTCATTGTTTGTTGATAAATAGAGTTGCCCAAATTGAATGCACTAAACGTTTTCAACGTTGGATCTGTTGAAGATGCCATGGCATTATCAAATGCTTGCGAAGCAATGTCATATTCGCCAAGATTATAGTGCGCAACTCCTCGGTCATACATTGCTTCAGAAGTTGGAGTCGATTCAATACGAATGTATTCATCGAGTGTATTGGCGGCTTCCTCCCAATTGCTCTGTGAAAGTTGCGTTTCTGCAGATTCCAACAATGCCTCTGGCGTTGTTGTAAGCGCAATAGAAAGAATAAATGAATGGAGAATCATGCAGTCACCTCATACGCCCGCCGCGATGTTCTGTTCTTTGATCGAAGAGAAAGCCAGGAATCTCCTAGTATAATTAGAAGTGCTGGTATAGCAAACCATTGAAAGCGAGGGATGAATTGTTCAAGTTTCACACTATCAAAACTTTTCCCAGCATCTGATGCAATACGTTGAGCATATATAGAAGCAAGGTCAAGGTTTGCTGTTCCGGCCGGAACAAAGGCGCCACCGCCCGCCGTTGCAACGTTAGTGAGTTCTTCTGGGTTCATGACTGACCAAACTTCTTCTCCTTCATGCATGATAAATGATGGTTGGCCATAGCGAGTTGTTGGAATGCGAGCACCAGTTATTGGGTCGCCAATGCCCACTGTGTAGATGTTGATGCCAGCAGCGGCAGCTTCCGCGGCAGCTTCGGAGGGAAAACTTCCCATGTCTTCACCATCTGTGAGCACAATAATAGTTTTATGGTCTTGAACTTCATCGGTAAAGCTTTTTTGTGCAAGTCGGATGCCGTCGCCAATCATTGTTCCCCCTCGTTTTACACTTCGGGGAGACACATCATCAAGTGCAAGTCGTAAAGAGCCATAATCTAGAGTGAGTGGAACGGTTACAGTTGCATCTCCAGCAACAGTTACTAGACCCGCGCGATCGCTACCCATAACATCAAGAACATCAGCGATTGCTGTAGTTGCTCGTTGAAGTCTATTTGGTCGTACATCTTCTGCTAGCATCGAACGTGAAACATCAAGCACAAAAAAAGTGTCAATACCCTTTTGTTCAACTTCTCGATATCGAGTTCCCCATCGTGGATCTAAAAGAGATAGACAAAGCAGTGCAGCGGATAATGTGAGCAACACAATTCTGAACTTGCGATAGTTGTTGGAACTTGAACTTGTGAGTCGTTGAGCAAGACGTGGTGTTGCGATTCGCTTTAAAAGTGTGCTTCGTCTGGCGTATCCCATGACTAGAATGACACACAGCGCAATGACAGCCCAGAAGTACAAGGTGTTGTTTGGATTATTGAATTGTAAATCCATCAATCTAGAATCCTGTAGTACGTGGAACGGAGTATGACGTCGCTTACAAGTAGTGCGAATGCAACGAGAAGAAGTGGAGGGATCATAAAGCCAGCGATATACACGCTTTTAACAGCCATGTCCACATGGTTCACATACGTACGTTGTGTAATTTCTGTGCGTTCCATTTCATCAATTGCAGCATAAATTTTTTCTAACGATTCCGTGTCGGTTGCTCGGAAATATTTTCCACCTGTAGTTTTGGCGATTGCTTCAAGTGTTTCTTCATCAATAACAACGGGCTGATTTCGCATTGTTCTTCGACCAAAGAGATCGACAGTTGGATAAGGAGCCCAGCCGTTCGTGCCTGCACCGATTGTATAAACTGTGATATCCATGGCCGCTGCAATATCGGCGGCAGTTTGAGGGTCTATATCTCCAGCAGTATTTTCGCCATCGGTTAATAAAATAATGACTTTGCTTTGAATGGAATTGCCAGATTCTGATTGTATACGTTCATCAAGTGACGAAAGTCGTTCGACAGCAAGTGCAATGGCATCACCAATGGCTGTGCCATCTTCGCCTCGTTCGGTGACAATTGTTACGTTTTTAAGAACATCAGAAACAAGAAATTCGTGATCGAATGTCATTGGACAGTTGCTATCGGCAAAGCCAGCAAAGGTGACAAGCCCAATTAAATCCCCACTGCGACCATCGAGTGACCCCATGCCTTGAATGAAGTCGCCGGCGACTCTGCGAACAGCAGTAAGCCGGTCGACTGCTGTTCCGTCAATTGTAAAGTCATGTGCCATCATGCTTGACGACCGATCAATTACAAGTTCTATCGCAACACCGTCTGCGCTTTGTTGTGTTCGCTCAAACCTTTTTTGCGGACGCGCGACGCATACAATAAGAAGTGCGATAGCAAGCAATCGAAGGAGTGAAGGAACCCAAGCAGTTTTGCTTCTAAATGTAGAGGGAAGCAATGAAAGGTCGACAGCGCTAGTGTATGTGACACCTGTTTTATATTTAGTTCGAGTCCATCTCCACCAAATAAATGGAATGACGAGAAGAATTAAAAGGAGCCATGCTGAAGGGGAGTGGAATGTCATGCAGCGACCTCCACTCGTGTTTGTTCTACAGAAGGAGCGGTGTTTGTTACAAATTGCTCAGCTCTGACAATTGCATCGTCCCACGTGTTTGTGTTTGGTTCAAAACGTGCGAATTTTACAAGGTCAGCTGCAACAAGAAAATCAGCGAGTGCTTTGCGGTCAACATGTTCAAGTTTTGGGTTTTCTTTTTCAGCAATCAAAAATTCTCTTGTTGTTTGGCCAGTTGCAGAAATTTGAAATCGTTCTTCAATATAGATACGCACAATGTTGCTAATGGTGGTGTAAAATTGTTGCACTTCAAGATCGGTATCCCTTAACGTTTGCAACGCATTTGCAGCTTTGATGTGTGGAGGAACAAGAGGTTTCTTTTTATGGAAGATGAGGCGACTCAACAATAACAGAACAACGCATAAGGATCCAACAGCAATTATAGTTGGCCACCAGGTTGAACTTAAAAGCGGAACACTACTTCGGATGTCCCGCAAATTCATATCTTGAAGCGTGTCTCCAGCTACAGAGTTAACATGTACTTTTATAGGATCAACAGAAATGTTTCCCGTTTGTCCGCTGGAATTTGTCCAGTGAATTATGATATCAGCGACCTCTGTCGCTGAGCCGTCAAATGTATCGAGTCGCATCGACCAATACCACTGTCGACCTTCATTGCTCGGAATGTCAAGCATTGTTGATTGGTCAGTGACAACAAAAGGCCCAAAGGCGCCGTCATTTAAAAGTGAAAGTTGTACGCCATTCTTGCTTGTTGCTTCAATTTGAAGTTTAATTGGATCGCCGACCGTGAATTCAGTTGGCTCAAGTGTCACAGAAATTGAAATTTCGTCTTGAACAGTGTGAACTGTTTCAGCAGTTGAGACTCTTGGGAGAGTAAACAACAACAAAATGGCTAGGAGGTATTTCATGCAGTTTGTCTTCCCTCCCGCCTTCTAAAAAATTGACGTAAAGCGTTTGTAAACGGCTCGCCGGTTTTGGCATGAATTTGATCTACATTACAACGCTGCAGTGTTTGTTCAACTGCAATCTTTCGTTCAACAGCAAGTTGCGACCATGCATTTCGCACTCGTTTGTTTGATGTATCAAGGATTTGCATCTTCTGTGTCTCAGGATCAACTATTCGCATAAGACCAACATTTGGAAGTTCATGCTCTGCCCTGTCATCTGTGCGAACCGCAACAACATCATGTCGCCTATTTGCAATTTGAAGTGGTTTTTGCCAGTTTCGATCTTGCATATCTGAAACAAGGAATACGATGGCTCTTTTCTTTTGAACTTTGTTAAAAAATTCAAGCGCTCCAGAGATGTCAGTTCCGCTGCCCTTAGGTTCTATGGCAAGAAGTTCTCTAATGACACGTAGCACGTGCTTTGAACCTTTTCGAGGGGGGATGTATGCTTCAATGCGATCAGAAAAACAAATTAGTCCCACCTTGTCGTTGTTTCGAATTGCTGAGATTGAGAGTGTTGCGCAAATTTCAGCAACGAGTTCATCTTTGAACTGCTCATGGGTGCCAAAATGTTGCGAACCACTAACATCAACGAGTAGAATCACGGTAAGTTCACGTTCTTCTCGGAACAATTTGACGAACGGTTCTCCAAAACGCGCAGAGACGTTCCAGTCAATCGTGCGAACATCATCGCCGATTTGATAGTGGCGAACTTCTTCAAACTCCATGCCTTTGCCTTTAAATGCGGAGTGGTATCCACCAGCGAGCACATCATCAACAAGGCGAGAGGTTCGAAGTTCGATTCGCCGTACCTTTTTAAGAAGATCTTGGGGAATCATTCTGGTTCGCTCCTATGGTACTGGTACAAAGTCCAAGATTGCTGCAACAACGTCGTCAGAAGTTTTGCCTTCTGCTTCAGCTTCATAGGTAGTTGCAATTCGGTGTCGGAGTACATCGTGGGCGAGGTCTTTGACATCTTGTGGCGTGACATACCCGCGCCCGTCAAGGAATGCGTTTGCTTTCGCGCATAACGTTAACGCAAGAGTCGCTCGAGGTGATGCTCCGAATTCTACGAACTCAGCAAGTTCCTCAGAAACACGCTCTGGTGTGCGGGTCATCTGAACTAGGTCAACAATGTAGTTTGCTATTTGATCATCAATATAGATTTGATCAACGAGTGCTCGTGCACTTGCAATGGAATCTGGTTGCATGACACACTCAACAGTGTTGCATTGAGAAGTTGTAGCCATTCGCTTAAGAATTTCACGCTCTTCTTCACAGTTTGGATAGTCCACAATAACTTTCATCATGAAACGGTCAACTTGAGCTTCTGGAAGTGGATACGTACCCTCTTGTTCAATTGGATTCATTGTTGCAAGAACAAGGAATGGATCTGGAAGTGTAAATGTGTCAGAGCCAATCGTCACTTGTCGCTCTTGCATTGCTTCAAGCAATGCAGATTGCACTTTTGCAGGCGCACGATTAATTTCATCTGCAAGAATAATGCTTGAGAAAATTGGGCCCTTATTTACAACAAACTCTCCCTTGTCCTGTCGATACATAAGCGTGCCTGTCAAATCGGCAGGAAGAAGGTCTGGTGTAAATTGCAGTCGTTGGAAAGAAGTGTTAATTCCTTTAGCTAAACTTGAAACGGCAAGTGTTTTTGCTAGTCCAGGTACGCCTTCAATAAGAAGGTGTCCATTTGCTAATAGGCCAATAAACATGCGGTGGAGCAAAGCGTCTTGCCCAACAATTACTGCATGCATTGAGTCATGCAGTTGTGTAAATGGATCAGAAGCAGACTTTACTTGTTCGCCAAGAGCTTGGATATCGTTATGTGTAGGATTTGTCATAGGTTTAATGAGGTTCATAGGGACTCATACGCCCACTATTTTACGGTGGTTCAGGGAGTAGTGGAGTTTTTCTGAAAAAACCTCTACAATATAGTCATGCAAGAAGAAATACAAGTTGAGGGATGCCTCGTTTCTCTTCATTGGCCAAAAAGCAGTGCTGATGCAACTTTGGCAGTTGATTTGACAAAACTGCAACAAGCCAAGGCGGAGATTGAAGATGCAACCGGAGTAACACATCGTATTGAGGTGTGTGTTTGTTGGGACGCAGATTATCTTATTGGCAAAGAAGTTGTCGCAAGATCAAGTGATAAAGGCATTGTGCTTTCAGAAAAGTAAGCGACTGCGACGGGTTTGACCCGAGCAACTCCATGACTATCCGCGTTCAACTAAACGGTCAATCAAGAAGCTAGATTGCTCAAGGGCTTGCTCTGAGAAATCTCCAAAGTGATCGTGCACTTGCATAAATAAAGTTCTAAACCGATCGCGATCTTTATTAAGCACAATCTCTCTTAGTTCATCACCAGCATCTTTGAGTGCTTGAAGAACACGCGATGTTTCTTGGTTATTCATTTGAATATCGGCGTATAGATCTGCTGATTGTGCAAAGTGCCTTGCTGCCATCAACAATTCCATCAAGTAGATTGGCGAAGTGAATTCAAGTGTTCGCCGGACATCTACATCAAGGTTTTGAATTGTTCTACCTAAGATTTCTGTTGTTTGGTGCGTGAGAACTTGAACAATACCCATGGCCTTATCATGCTCTGAAGCGGTAGTGTCTAAAATAGAAAGACCGCGAGCATTAAAAATGTTACATAGCCATTTATACCATTGAGCATTATCGCGAGCGCACACAACGGCAATTCTTTGCCCTTGTAAAGAATGCACACTCGGGCCAAAGAGAGGGTGTGTCCCAATTACACTGCCTTCAAAATAATCGAGCATCGTTTCGATTGGTTCTGTTTTTGTAGAGGTAACGTCAAAAAGGAGCGCGTCTTTTTTGCAATGAGGTCCAATTTCTTTGATTACTTCTCTTGTCACTGCTATTGGAACTGTAATTGCAATTACATCTGCATCCTGCACAGCTTCTATATTTGTAATAGTAGTATCAATATCTGCAAGAATTACGGTATGTCCAAAGTCACGGAAAAGGGTGCAAAGCAATTGCCCCATGTCACCATGGCCACCAATAATGGCAATAGATTTTGATTCCATTTTTAGTGGAACCTCGGCACCAAGAGCTGCTTGTTTATCTCTACTTGCCCAGAGGATGACTCGAAACAGACTTTCAACGACGGAAGCACTCATGCCAGCATGTGTTGCTCGATCACCTCGATCTTTGAGCAAACTCGCTTCTCTGGTATAGTCTCGGATTCCATAACCAGTTACCTTTTTCACTTGGGCGACCTGTTCAACAACGTCATTTCTCTGTGAAAGCAAGTCGAGAATTTTGTGGTCAATCTGATCGATTTCCTCTCTGAGAGGAATTAGGGCATCTGGTACAGAATTATGGTCGTTATGTTGTTCCATTTTGATGCTAAGCAGGGTACCATCTTTACTTAACTTTATTTTATGGAATCCAAAAAAATGACTACTACCCCATGTTCTCCTATGACCGATGCAGATAGCCAATTTGTCCAAGAATTTATGGGACAAGTTTCTGAAAGAAATCCTTACGAGCCGGAGTTTTTGCAAGCCGTGCACGAAGTCGTCTCATCCCTTGATATTGTCATGGAGCGGCGACCTCAATACGCCAGAGGTAATATCCTAAGCCGTATTGTAGAACCAGAGCGCGCTTTTCAGTTTCGAGTTCCATGGGTGAACGATGCTGGTGATGTAGAAGTGAATCGTGGGTATAGAATCGAATTTAACAGTGCTATTGGTCCATATAAAGGAGGATTGCGTTTCCATCCAAGTGTGAATCTCAGTATTTTAAAGTTCCTTGGCTTTGAACAAGTATTTAAAAATAGTTTGACAACACTGCCAATGGGCGGTGGCAAGGGTGGCGCTGACTTTAATCCTAAAGGCAAGAGTGATGGAGAAGTCATGAGATTCTGCCAATCATTCATGTCTGAATTGTTTAGGCATATTGGACCCGACACCGACGTTCCTGCAGGTGACATTGGGGTTGGTGGTCGAGAGATTGGGTACATGTTTGGCGAGTATAAAAAATTAACAAATACTTTTGTCGGTGTTCTAACTGGACGTGGTCTAGAGTGGGGAGGCAGTCTCATAAGACCAGAGGCAACTGGATATGGCTGCGTGTACTTTGCATCTGAAATGCTTTCAACACGTGGAGATTCGATTGAAGGAAAAACATGTCTAGTATCAGGTTCTGGAAATGTTGCGCAATATACATGTGAAAAGATAAATGAACTTGGTGGAAAAGTAGTAACGCTCTCAGATAGTTCTGGATGGATTTATGATGGTGATGGCGTTGATGCAACCAAGCTTGAATGGGTTATGGATTTGAAAAATAATAGGCGTGGACGAATTGGCGAATATGTTGAAAAATTTCCAAGTGCAGAGTTTCACCCGCGAGAAGACTCACTTGATCACAACCCGATGTGGGCAGTACCAGCTCAATGCGCCTTCCCCTCTGCAACTCAAAATGAAGTGAACGGTGTCGATGCTACAAACATGCTTGAAAATGGAGTGATTGTTGTAAGTGAGGGCGCTAATATGCCAAGTACTCCTGAGGCTCAATCATTATTTGTAAATGCTGGTATTTTGTACGGCCCCGCGAAAGCAGCTAATGCTGGAGGTGTTGCAGTGTCAGGTTTAGAAATGACTCAAGCAAGCCAGCGACTGTTTTGGACACGAGAAGAAGTGGATGCAAAATTGAAGCAAATTATGACGAATATTCACACGCAATGTATTAATGCATCTAAAGAATTTGGGTGTGAAGGCAACTATATCGATGGAGCAAATATTGCTGGATTTGTCAAAGTTGCCAATGCGATGTTGGCGCAGGGCGTCGTATAATTAGAACAGTTTTTTTGAATTTTTTCTTTGAAATTATGCTATTCGTGCTATAATTGCACACACGGTGGGAGTCGTTGCACACGAATAAGGAGTGGTGCAACATCGGAAATAGAATGACTAATTGGCGTATAGGACGCTGTAATCAAATAGAACTTTTTTGTTTGATAAGACGAAGGTATTGCTTAAGGAGCAATGTAACCATTGAAGACTATGACTATTGCATTTGGTGATCGTGTGACACATCCAAAATTCCCCGAATGGGGAAGTGGTGCTGTTATAAAAGTAGAAAATACTGTGCAGAAGGGCGAACCGACAACTCGGATTACTGTTCGATTTTCAAGTGCGGGATTAAAATCATTTGTTGGCAATCACTTCCCACTTGATGTTCTTGAAGATGGACACTCGATGCCCGGAGACAGTAATCGAAAACGTCCAGCAATTGCAGAGGTTGAAGACCTAGAGCGGGCTGGCTTAACGGAAGCAGTTGAGCAAAAGTTACTCGAGATTATGCATGCAATACCGATGGCGTGCCGTGATCCATTCAATACGTCAGAACATCGTTTGAGAAGGACATTAGATTTATATAGATACGATATGAGTGGCCGAGGATTAATGGAATGGGCAATGGCTCAAACTGGAATGGATGACCCACTCACTCGTTTTAATCGAACAGAGCTTGAAGTCTTTTTTAAGCACTATTCTCAAGACTTAAATGAACATCTCTCAAAACTTCTTTCAGAGATGAGAGATGAAGCGACAACAGTTCAGCGTCTTGTTGCTGAGGCCTCGCAGCGTGCGAAGCGTGCTGTCGAAAAAATGAGCTGATTTAATCGCTGCCGTTTTCGCCAAAGAAATGATTGTCATTTTCTTCATCACTACGTGTGCTATCCCGACGAATTTGCTCCACAAGTTTACGTAGATAGATATTCTCGCGTCGAGTCGCTTCAAGGTCAAAGACCATGTACTTCACACTTAGGCGTAAATAGTCCAAGGAATCTTGTAGTTTGGAAACTGAGTCTTCGATTTGAGATTGCTGCCCACGATCATTTTTGCAGAGTTCTTCCAATTTCCTTCGATGTTCAGTTGGAAGTGTCTGAAGTTGCTCTATTAATCGGCACATTCTATCTTCAATATTTCGCTCGTTCATTTGATTCTCTCTGTTCTCTGTCAACTCTTAATTATGTAGTTGTGACATACGGTTGCCACACTCACAACATGCACATACTTGAGCCCTCGTCCACCAATTGTGCATAAAATGAGTCGAATATGCTAAAAACGGCGATGCTCTCGGACGTTCTTTTCAGTTTGTATGGGTTATTGTGCTTTTAGATCAATAGAGCCTAGAAGAAGCGAATTAAGCTCCAGAAGAAACCGATCAAAATAATGATAATGATGAGGGCTAATGCCTTTTGTTTGAAGGCGCGATGTATTGGATTTTGGTGGACAGTGCCACCTTGAAGCCATGTGTTACAAGAGGGGCACTGCTGAATATCGTCCCAAATTTCTTCGCCACAATGCGGGCAATACCCTGTCTCATGAGTGGAGAATCGCTCGATATCTTCTTGGCTTGGTCCTTCGTTGTGGTGCAATGAATTACTCAGATTCGAGGTGCATTTATCATTTCGGGCTACTTACGAGATTCATTTGAAGAGCTTGGTTTGCTTGATTTATATCGTAGCAATTGAAGTTGTATGTAAGTGGCACGCGTTTGTAAAGCCAAGGGAGTGTGCCAAGACCTTGCCATGGTTCTTGTGGGGATAGATTTTTTACTGTTCCTCGCATTCGTTTTGGTACGAACGGAACCCAGCCAACTTCAGGCAACGCATATTCTCCCCAGACCATATAGTAGGGGTTAACGTTAGTAATACCTACTGCATCAGCGTTCGTGATTCCGATTACTGGTCTTGCTGGTATGCCGGCAGATCGTAAGAGTGCAACACACACACAGACTATGTCAGTAGCTGACCCCTTACCCTCTTTAACCGCATGCATAGCGCCTTTAACTTTTATACCTGTAGTTACAGGAATAGTAGCGTTGGTGAAGTTTGCATATTGTCCATCGCTTTTAATAAAATTCAGGCAGTATCGAATCAAGATTTTCGCGGCGGTGTGAACGGAAACAGATTTTGGATCCCCATTATCTTTTACAGCTTGTTTAAATATCTCCTGTTCGGATTCAATAAATCGTGAGGGTTCAAGATATAGAGAAACTGATTTGTCCCATGATTCTGGCCAAGGGATAGCAGAAGCTTGTCTTTCGTTGAGTTCGCTTGCAAACGTCATGGCATTAAAGCGAATGGTGTAATTTTTTTCGGGGATGAGAAGTTTCCACTGTTTTGCGTCTTGAAGTTTTTCTACACGGAACTCAACATTATTATTCGTTGGGGTACTCACAAGTACTGTGGCAAGGTCCACCTTGGACCAGTCAGTTCGTGGCAAGAGGGGCCATCCTATTGAACGGACTGGGTTATGTATATCTACTTCTAACTCATAAATGCGTGCGTCACCACGTGTTAGTGGTGGCAAAGGCGTCTCTTGGGATGGAACCGTAGGGGCTATCATCCCTAGACCCGTAATGCTCAAAAGTACAAAGATAAGCCGACCTCTACGGAGAGGTCGGTGTCGAGTGTGCTTTTGAGTTGTAATCAAGTTCATGAAATTCACTGAAATCGTTTACTTCATTGGTTCTTCCATTGTGTCAATGGTCGCAGTTGTATCGCTTGTTGATGGTGCTCCCCAAACAACAGATTCTGCAGCAGGGCGTAAGTAAATTTCAACGCGTCGATTCTCTTTTGTGCCATCTTCGCGATTTTGTACGAGAGGTCGGTATTCACCGTAACCAGAGATTTCAAATCGTGCTGGGTCAACGCCATTTTCTGCTAACGTTTTTACAACGCTTACTGCACGGGCAGTGGAAAGTTCCCAATTGGTAGGATATCGTTGTGCAGAGCTAGTAGGTTTGACGTCGTCAGTATGTCCCATGACGACTACTTCAAAGTTTACAGCTTCTGGAGAATTCAAAATTTCGGCGACTCGGCTGATAAGGTCAGTCGCGCCCTTCTTCATTGTTGCTCGGCCGCTAGAAAATGTAAAGTCACTGCCAAAGCGAATCATTCCTGAATCAGCGTTGAACCAAATGTCATCAGGATACGATGCGGCAAGAGCAGCAAGTTGTCGTTGGGTTGCAATTGGAAGAGGACCAAATTTAATATCTGTCACAGTTGTGAGCAGGGAATTATTTTCAGCATCAATCGCATCGAGCTCACTTGCAAGCAAATCGTATTGGTCTTGAAGTCGGTTTAAGTTGGCAACAGTTTGGTCAAGTTGCCGATCACGGTTTGCTAACGCATTTGTTGCAGTGTTGCATTCTGCTTGAGAAATACTGAGTTGCTCTTGTAGCGATAATGTTGTTGTACGCGCAGTGTCATATCGCTCATGTCGAACGCAACCAGTTGCTGAGATACCAATTAGTGTCATGATGCCCGCGGTGAGTATTGTTTTGTGCATGGTGAGAATCCTCCTCTTGTTAAATCAAATGTGTCGGGATCCGTCCCAACTTCATGTACAGTGTAGCAATCCTTACGTTGAGGAACAGCCATTTGAGACACAGAATGCCTAGAAATCTTCTCCATACATCTGCAATTGTTGACCATAGAGGCGTGATTGCTTCGCCCGGAGCAATCCTCTTAGAGGGTGATACGATCATAATGGCAGGAACTCCTCAAGAAATTGGTCACCCAGAAAATACATGCATTACCCAAATTGACAAAATAGTGACTCCCAGTTTTGTGAATACTCACGCCCATCTCGACCTAAGTGGTGTTGGGATTGTGCCACCATGCAGGTCCTTTTTTTCTTGGGTTGAAGAAGTGGTTTTGCCAATTCGCCAAGAGACACATTCAATTCAAGCATCCGTCTCGCGTGGGATTGAATTACTCTCCAAAGGCGGGTCATCCATTGTTGGAGATATTTCCGGTACGCAAGAAGCAGCAGAACTTGTACAGGATTCTCCATTAAACGCGACGACGTTCATCGAGTTTTTTGGAGTTGGAAAGCGACAAAACGCATGTGTTGAACAAATACGACAGTTGCCTGAGCAATTTGGTATTGAACCACATTCGCCATATTCTTGTGGCCTAGAGGTGTTCAAAGAGGCTTTTTCAAGTGGACGGGCGATAGCGACGCATTTGGCAGAAACTTTAGAAGAGGTGGAATACTCGAAAAATCGTTCAGGTTCGATGGTGGAATTTTTACAACGCATGGGTGCTTGGGTTGAAGATGAAGATGCATGGGGTAGACATCCTGTTGACGTCGTACTCGATCTTGCTGGGGATATACCGTGTATTGCTGCGCATCTGAATTACATTGAAGATGCACACTTGAAACGACTCGCTGAATCTCAAATGACAGTTGCATATTGCCCAAGGGCAAGCGAGTATTTTGGTCATCGAGGACATCGTTGGCAAGAGATGATTGATGCGGGAGTACGTGTTTCAATTGGAACAGATTCGCTTCTTTGTCTTGATACACCTGATCGGATTAGTGTTATTGATGAACTACGTTTTTTATATCAACGAGACTATCCAGATCCATTGCAACTACTAGCGATGGGTACTATTCATGGAGCAGCAGGACTTGGCCTAGCTCAAGATCTTGTCACATTAAATGTTGGTGACACGGCTGGACTTCTTGCTTTTGAGGTACTTGGGCGGTCGCCTCTTCTAGATATTTTTGAATCAAAGGAAATGCCCAAGTGGGTTCATAGCCTGATTTGACAAAAAAGAAGTGGAGTAATACGCAAAAAAAGGCCCTTCTGTGGCACAATTACCAATTTGGTCGATATGATTGCGTCTTCAGATGAGTCAACCTACGATTACCATTCCTTTTGATTGGGCCACAATTGCTCTTGGCACACCTTATTTGCCAGCTGCTTTTGCATTTGTCCAAGACGGACTTGGCTATACGGCAGAATTATTTGCTAGCCGAGATATAGGCAACTATGAACTTGAGGAATTCGATCGTCATGTGACTGGGCAACAACTGTGCATGGGATTACGAGATTTTGCGATAGATAGATATGGTTTGCTCGCACCCGTCGTATTGAAAAGTTGGGGCGTAAGGCGAACAGAAGATTTTGGCGCTATTGTTTTTCGAATGGTTGAGTTAGAATTATTACGAACCAGTCCGCAAGATTCAGAAGAAGATTTTCGGGCAATTTTTCAATTCGATGAAGTTTTCCATGAAAGAGATTTGGTGGAATGCATCGGTTCAAACCAGTAAGGCGATTCGCTCATGGCGGGTGATTCAGAAAAACAAGCAACACACGACATTACAAAATTGCACCTATGGCAAATTCAATGGGTGCGAGATTTATTATTACTGCTTATTATTTTGTTTGGAATTTGGCTTGGGTATGCAATGCGAGACATTACGGTTCCACTGCTTGTCTCATTGCTCTTGGCGTATCTCTTTGAGCCATTAATTTCATATTTAGCGAATCACCCAAAGTTTCCTCTTGGAAGAATTCCAGTAATTTCAGGCATTTTGCTGATTTTATCTGCTGGATTACTAATTGTGCTCGCAGTGACTATTCCTATGGTCATATCACAAACATCGTCGCTTATTCATGAAGTGCAAGACGGACATTTACGTACGAAACTCGAACAGTTCAACAACAATTTTGTTCCAGAAGATATTCGAGAAGAAGTGAGTCAATCAATCTCGTACTTGCCTTCTGAAAAAATTTCTGAGAATACGAAGAAAGTACCGACTGCCGAGAAAGACAATGCTGATTTGTTTTCTATTGCAAAAACAACCGGTGGCGTAGCACTTGGACTTGTTGGTAGGACCCTCAGTTTCGTCATCCTGGTTGTGTTGATACCGTTTTACTTCTTCTTCTTTAGTTTATGGTTCCCAAAAGTGGTGGAGTTTATGAAGGGAATTGTGCCAAATCGTGGTAATAATAATACCTTTGCTTTACTAATAAAAATGGACGCTGCTGTTGCTGGGTTTGTCCGTGGAAGAATTGTGATTGCATTTATCATGGCAGTTTTACTTGCAATCGGTTGGCTCGTTGTCGGTGTTCCATATGCAATCTTGCTTGGTATTGGTGTGGGCATTCTTTGTTCTGTTCCATTTTTGGGTTTGGTAGGTATCCCAATTTCAATTGGCTTGTTGTTTTTAGATCAACTTGGAGTTCCAGAAGCTGATCGGATGGTGTGGTGGGGGATTTTACTTTGGCCAACACTTATCTTTGGTATTGTGCAAGCGATAGATGGTTGGCTTTTGACTCCACTTATTGCTGGCAGGGCCACAAACCTCGACCCAGTTACCATTTTTGTAGCAGTGCTTGCTGGCGGAAGTGTGCTTGGTGCCTATGGCATGTTGCTCGCTATCCCTATCGCCGCTTGTATCAAAATACTTATCCAAGATCGACTGCTCCCCAAAATTCGTGCATGGGCTCGTGGTGATGCTGATGACCCTCTGCCATTTGACGATTAAAGAGTCTTACACATGCTCAGAGTGGGCGACCAAATTCAGAGGACAGTTCAGTGAAAGAAATTAACGACGCTTGCGTTGTTTAAAGCGCTTTTTATGACTTTGTGTTTTTGTTGAGTTTCGGCCGCCAAGACCCGACAATGCTGATGGATCAATATCACCACCTGCATTTTGCAAAGCAGCCATCTTAGAGGCCATTCCTCCGCCAGCCATTTGTTTGGACATCTTTTTCATCATTTGAAATTGCTTTACAAAACGATTTACTTAATTGTTATTTGTTCCAGAACCAACGGCAATACGTTTGATTCGGCTTTTGCCAAGAAGAGTAATGTCAGCTCGTTCTTTCTTTGTCATTGAACTTGCAATGGCTTCAATTTGATCAAACTGCTTGTCGTCGACCTGCATATTCTTTAGTGCTGAACCAACGCCGGGAATCATTCCTAGTATTTGCTTCATTGGACCCATACGTCGAATAGACTTTAATTGCTTAATAAAGTCATCGACAGTCATCTTCCCGCTTGCCATTTTGTCGGCAAGTTTCATGGCGTCTTCTTCTGAAATTTCTTCTTGCGCTTTTTCCACAAGAGAAACAACATCACCCATTCCTAGAATGCGGCTTGCAATTCGATCGGGATGAAATTCCTCAAAGGCGTCAAAACGTTCCCCAGTGCCGATGAATTTAATGGTTACACCGGTCACTCGTTTGACTGAAAGGGCAGCGCCGCCACGAGTGTCGGAATCAAATTTAGTGAGTATGACTCCGTCTACTGCAAGTTGTTCATGAAACGTACCCGCGGCATTTACTGCATCTTGTCCAATCATAGCATCAACAACTAGATAGACTTGATGTGGCTGTGTTGTATTTTGTACGCCACGTAGTTCCTTCATCAATTCGTCGTCAATGTGTAAACGACCAGCAGTATCCAGAATGACAACGTCAACTTTATTTTTCTTTGCTTGTTTGACGCCTCGTTTACAAACACCAACTGCAACACCTGTTGCAGTTCCATATTCGCCACATTTATCTGGCTCGCTGTAGCAAGAAACATGTCCAACACCTTTGCCATTTGTTTCGACATCTTGCGCAACAACTTCGAGTTGTTCTACAGCCGCCGGACGTTGAAGGTCTGCTGCAACAAGCGATACATTTTTGCCCTTGCTTTTAAGATATGCAGCAAGTTTGCCACATGTCGTTGTTTTGCCTGAACCCTGGAGTCCACACATCATGATAATCGTTGGCCCCGGATCGACGAGCATCACATGGCTGTCGACAGGCCCCATGATATCTATCAGTCGTTGGTTGACGATCCCAATCATTTCCTCACCAGGCTTTAGGGAGGAAGTCACGTGTGCACCTATCGCATCATTGACAACGTTATTACAAAATTCTGTAACAACATCGACGTGAACATCTGCTTCAAGCAGAGCTCTTCGAACATCTTCCATTGCCTCTTTGACATTGGATTCGCTAATTTTTCCTCGACCAGAAAGATTTCGAATAGAGGACGTAATTTTGTTCGAGAGATTTTCAAACATGGTGTATTGTTATTCTAACAGTTACGACAAAGCCAAGTTTGCAATTCATCATGTTTCAGGCAATTGATGCAATGTCTTGGAGTTGCCCACCCGCGGCGTGCAGTGAGAATTCCGTATTGCAATTGGTCGAAATCTTCTGGTCGGTGGGAGTCAGTATTGATTGTAAGCAAGGCATTGCCATCACAGACTGCACGAACATACGTGTCGCGTAAGTCAAGTCGATAACTGTTTGAATTTAATTCAAGCGCTGTTTGATGTTCAGCCGCCGCGGCAATAACTGATGGGATGTCGAGATCAAGACCCTTTCGTTTGTTGAGAATTCGACCTGTTGGGTGTCCGATGATATGGACAAGGGGGTGTTCAATAGCAGCAAGAAGTCGTTTTGTTGCATCAGTCGTTGTTTGTTGCAGTGCTGCATGAGGTGAAGCAACAACGATATCGAGCATTGAAAGAAGTTCATCATCAAAATCGAGTGTTCCATCAGGCAAAATGTCTACTTCGCTTCCAGCTAGAATCGTAATTCCTTGTGTGCGTTCATTAATTTCATGAATCGATTCAATTTGTCTACGCAGACGTTCGGGTTTTAAGCCGTTGGCTTGTCCTTGAGATTGGCTGTGGTCAGTTACTGCAATTGTGTGGTGCCCAAGTTGCATTCCCATCTCTGCAAGTTCTTCAATTGACATGTGTCCATCACTCGCAGTAGTGTGACAATGCAAATCAGAACAAATGTCATTAATGGTAATAAGCGAAGGAGTTTCTGTGATAGAAAACTCCCCATGGTCTTCGCGAATTTCAGGAGGTATCCATGGCAACTCAAGGTCGGCGTATATGGCTTCTTCAGTACTACTTATATTTGAGGGAGATATCCCATATTCATTAAGCTTTTTCTCTTGTGAAATTGCTCGCTCTCGGAGTGCAATGTTGTGTTCCTTGCTTCCTGTGAAATAGAGAAGGGCTGCGCCAAATTTATTTTCGTCAACAATTCGAAGGTCGACTTGCATTCCAATTTCAAGACGAACACTACATTTTGTTTTGCCTTGTGCTAGTATTTTTTCTACGTCTTGCATTTCGCAAAAAAGTTTTGCAAGTAACGGTCCATCAGTTGTACTTGCAAGGATGTCGATGTCGCCGATTGTTTCATTCCCGCGGCGCAATGATCCTGCGAAGTCTACTTTTGTTACACCTTTAATTGTTTGAAGGTAGTTGATTAGCCTATTTGCAATTGGCATCGCAATGCCAATACGCGTTCGATCTGCATTTGATGCTAAGAATTCGAGGGACTCCGTTATATTCTGAATAGTTTTTGATCCCATGCGGGGAAGAGATTCAAGACGCCCATCCTGTATCGCTTCTTTTAGAGAGGGAATGCCAACGACGTCAATCTCTTGCCATAGACGTCTGACTGTTTTTGCACCAATTCCCTGTACATCCATGATTTCGAGAAGTCCAACAGGGATGCTTTGAACCAGTTCTTCAAAGTCATTCATCTTCCCAGTAGTGGTGTATTGTTGGATTTTTTTTGCGCTGCTTTTTCCGATTCCTGAAATCGTAGTGATGTCATCTATAGTGCCAACATCTTCAGTCAAATCTTCAAGTGCGCGGGCAACCTTGCTATTGGCATTTATTTTGAAGGCGTTTTCACCCTTAATCTCAAGAATAGTCGCCATCGTATGAAACATCTTTGCGAGGTCAGTGTTTGTTGACATTATGCGACATCTCCTAGTCCAAGCTCTTTTCCATGTGCTCGAAAGAGTCTTGCTTTTAATAAAGGAGATTCTGAGATAGTAGGATCACGTTGAATCCATTTGCTTGCCACTGAACGAGCAAGCCGGAGAAGTTTGAAATCTCTTGGAAGACGTGCGATAGTAAATGGGGCAATGCCACTTTGCTTTGCACCAAATAATTCGCCTGGACCACGGATTTCTAAATCTCGTTCTGCAATCAGGAAGCCATCAGTAGTTTCAACAATAGCAGAAAGACGTTGAGAAGCATCTTCAGTCATTGGGCTTGCGATAAGTGCGCAAATGCCTGGCTTTGATCCTCGTCCGACACGGCCTCGTAATTGATGAAGTTGTGCAAGTCCAAAACGATCAGCGTGTTCGATGACAATCATTGTCGCATTTGGAACATCGACACCTACTTCAATGACGGTTGTGGCGACAAGAACGTCAATATCTCCATTGCGAAACCCTTGCATGGTTTCTTCTCGTTCAGCAGAAGTCATTCTGCCGTGGACGACCTCGACAATGGAGCCACGCAGGTATCCCTCTCGTAATTCGTTTGCGTGACCTATTGCGGACTTTAATCCGGAAGCTGATTCTTCGACGAGAGGGGCAACAACATATGCTTGTTGGCCTTGTTCAACAAGCGATTGCAAGTAGGCATATACTTTCTGAGCATCCTCTGGCTGTACAAGTTTCGTTGTAATTGGAGACCGGCCGGGCGGCATTTCATTGATAGTAGAAACGTCAAGATCTCCAAAAATAGTGAGAGATAGGGTTCGTGGGATTGGGGTAGCCGTCATGACGAGTGTGTGTGGAATTGCGAAGGCGTCATCGGATTTATTACGAAGCGTTGCTCGCTGTTGTACTCCAAAGCGATGTTGTTCATCTGTAATAGTTAGCGCAATATTTGAAAACACGACATCTTCAGTGAGAATAGCGTGAGTGCCAACGACAATATCTATTTCTCCGCTACTTATCTGCTCAATAACCAACGTTCGCTCCTTTGTGCTTAAGGAACTCGTCAGCAAGGCAGTCTTGACCTTTGTGTCTTGTAGAAGTTGTGAAATAGTCAGGTAATGTTGTTCAGCTAGAAGTTCGGTTGGGGCCATCATTGCGGCTTGGTAATTACATGTGACAGCCATTAGCATCGCATGAAGTGCAACGACAGTTTTTCCAGACCCGACATCGCCTTGGAGTAAACGATTCATCGGTGTGGATGTTGAAATGTCACCGGCAATTTCCTCGACAACTCTATCTTGCGCATCAGTTAATGTAAAAGGAATACGTGCAGCAATACGAGCTTTGATTTCGCTATCCCATCGTAATATTGGTGCGTGCATTGTGTCGCGTCGTTGATGACGTTTTAGCATGACGCCAAGTTGAAGCAAGAATAACTCGTCAAATGAAATTCGACGCTTACCGCTTTTTGCTTCTTCTTCAGTTTTTGGTTGATGAGACAACGAATACGCTTTTGCTAATTCTGGCATCGCTAATTCTTGTCGCAAAGATTCAGGAAGGTGGTCCTCTATTTCAATGACTGCCTTGTCTAACACGCTCTCAATTAATCGTGCAATTACTGTTGATGTAATACGATCGTTGCTCGGATAGACTGGGCGTAAGTCGCGGTCAACAAGTTTGACATCTTCACTTTCTTCGATACCTTCCCATCGAGGGTTATTCATCTGCAGAGCATTATTGCGACGCGAAAGTGAACCATGTAATCGAACTCGCATGTCAGGATGCAGAGACTTTGATAACCATGGTTGGTTAAACCAATTGATATGAATCGTTCCGGTCTCATCTTCCGCAGTCGCCTCAATTCGGCTTCGTTTCCCTCGTCGCCATCCAGGTTTAATCTTTACTAGAGTTGCCTCGATTGTGACAAGTTCAGACATTTTGTCATTCCCGCCAAGCATCGTGTCAGCATCTTGTATAGTCATACTTCCATGGTGCATCTCATAGCGCATTGGTAAATGCTTAATGAGGTCGGCGACTGTCACTATTCCTAAATCGCGTAGTGCCTCTGCCCGTTCAAAAGTAACGGTAGGTAAGTCGGAAACCAAAATCCGAAGCATGTTTTTTTCGCTCGTGTCTTGCATAGCCCCGCAGACAGGATACCATCCTTGACGTGACTGACTTGTTTTCTAAACTAGAAACCCCATCTGAGGTAATGAAACCGTTTACGGTCTCGGAAGTAAGCAAGCAAATCAACGATATTCTCAATGTAAGAATTGGCAGAATTGACGTTATTGGTCAAGTGAACGGGCCAAAACTTGGCAATCATTGGTATTTCACACTTTCCGATGGCGAATCAAAAATTGATTGTGCTATGTGGTCTCCAAGAGTGAAGGCCAACGCTACGGGAAAACTTCAAGGTTGGAAACCAAAGCAGGGCGACCAAGTTATTATTCAGGGTACCGTTGGGCACTATGCAAAATTTGGCAAAACGCAAATCTATGTTGAGCGTATCGAACCTGTGGGCGAAGAAAAAGGCGCGTTGCAGCTTGAGTACGAAGCGTTGCTCAAGGAGTTTCGTGAAGCAGGGTGGTTTGATGAACAACACAAAAAACCACTTCCAAAATATCCACAACGAATTGCAGTTATTACTAGTGCTTCGTCCGCGGCAGTACAAGATGTAATTGAAACCACTAGGCGAAGAATGCCTTCAGTTGAATTGTTGATTATCAATGTTGCTGTTCAAGGCGACTCGTCAGCGCTCGCGGTGAAAGAGGCAATTGAGCGAGTTGATTCTTCAGCGAAATCAATGGGAATCGATGCAATTATCGTGACGCGTGGTGGTGGAGGTCTTGAAGAGTTATGGTCTTTTAATAATCGCGGAGTTGTTGAAGCGGCATTTCGTTGTCAGACACCAATCGTTGCGGCGATTGGGCATGAATCAGATACGTCTATTATTGAACTCGTTGCGGATCATCGTGCATCAACACCGACCCAAGCAGCAATGGTGCTTGTGCCAGATCGCGACGAACTATTGCAGATGATAGAACACAGTAATGTTCGACTTTTGAACGTGACTTCTCGTAACCTTGAGCGTTGTTGTTCTTCACTTGTTCATGTTGAGCAAAAAGTTCTGTCTTCCATGAATTCTTTCATTCATCGTTTGTCACTGCACATAGCCTCTCGTGCTGAATTACTTGTATCGAAACGTCCTCATGCATTAGTTCAGAGTCGCCAGAAGAAAGTGATGATTATGCAGGCCTCTTTGAGGGCCGCGACGACAAAGAATTTGACAAATACAGCCCATCGAATTGGCTCGCTTGAATCTCGTTTGGAATCAATTGGTCCCATTGAAGTACTTCGTCGAGGTTTCTCATTGACTCAAGATTCTTCAGGAAACATAGTTCGATCTAGTAAGAATGTTCAAGAAGGGGATCAAATTCGAACGGTTCTTGCTGACGGAAGTATCAAGTCCAAGGTAGAGTGCGCATCATGAGTACCGACAATTTACCTAAACCTGAAAAAATGACCTTTGAGCAAGCATCCGAAGAACTTGAGGCAATTGTGAAACGCATCGAAGAGGGCGATGATGATTTAGAAAAGATGATGGAAGTACATAAGCGTGGGCAATTACTAGTGAAGCGCTGTAAAGAACTTCTAGAAAATGCTCAACAACAAATACAAACAATGGAATCGAAAGACTTAACGTAATTCCTACTGGGAAAGGACTCCCTACTTTTGCTTCTAGCAACGCACGCTACAATTGATCAACTGCTTTTAAAGGCCTCATTATTCGAGCATCTTCCAGCAGCGACATTTGTGTTTGTACTGGGCGCATGTGTTGGTAGTTTTATGAACGTAGTACATTACCGTTTGCCAAGAAACATGCGATTACTTGTTCCTGCGAGTAGTTGTCCATCTTGTAATCATCGTCTTCGATTTTTTCGAGAGAACATTCCAATAATTGGCTGGTTCGCAATTCGTGGGAAGTGTAGATATTGCAAGGAGCCAGTGTCATTTGAATATCCGTTTGTCGAACTCCTTACAGCAATGTTGTTTTTGATGTGCTATGTCTTGTGCTATTGGGTTCCAGAATCTACTCCTTTTTTTGGTGAAATCTTCGGGCCATGGTGGCATGACAATGGAATTATTCGGACATTGCCAATGTTCATCGCACTGCTTACTATGGTCGGCGGTTTGCTCTCCATGACATTTATTGACGCAAGAACATTCACAATTCCAATCCAAATACCAATCTTTATGATAGTTATTGCTTTTCTTGCAACTCTTTTACAGCCGTGGCTACACGTTCGACATACCCCAACTCAAGTTTGGCCATATCCATTAATTGATTGGACTTGGTCACTAGCAGCATTCTGTGGAATGGGTGGCGTGTTATTTTCTACTTTCTTGTTAAAAGTCGGTATTTTGAAATACAGTTTTTCTGATTATGAAGAATACGTTCAGGGAGACGAAATACTGGCAGTTTATCCACATGCTCGGCGTGAAATGTTTAAGGAAGTTGTCTTCCTTCTACCAATCGTATTGGGTTTCATCATCGGCTGGTTTCTTGGATATGAAACTGGTATACCTCCGCTTGCCGTTCAGGGGATTGCTGGGAGTATTCTTGGATACCTCGTAGGAGGTGGGCTTGTCTGGGGAATTCGCATTTTGGGCACATTGGGGTTTGGAAGAGAAGCGATGGGACTGGGCGATGTACACTTGCTTGCTGGTGTTGGCGCAGTTATTGGGTGGTGGGACCCGGTTCTTATATTTTTCATCGCACCCTTCAGTGGGTTGTTTTGGGCTGCAGTTTCAGCAATTCTTGCGAAGATAGGTAAGCAATATCGAGAGATACCATATGGCCCACATCTAGCAATCGCTACCTTGCTTGTAGTTTTTTGCCGTCCGGGTATTGATTGGGCGTGGTCAATTGCGATGACAAATGTTCAAATGTCCACGATTTCGACCCCTGAATCCACCACCGAGGTTACCCCCGAGGTCACCACAGAGGTGGTTGTAAAGTTTTGAAGTTTTCATATGTGGTGGGTCGATTTGACGAATGGGTCAAAACAATGTTCAATACACATATCACCACTTCCCGTTGGATACGGACAGTGAAACAGGATGTTTCTCTTGTACTTGGTGAATAGTCCTCAATAATGGAGAAAGGACACGCATGATGCGACAAAAAGTAATAATGGTGCTAGCGGGACTGGCGGTTGGGTTTTCGATGTTTGGTTGTCAGAACAAGATGCAAACAGAAAACAACTTACTAAAAAAAGAAAACGAAGAACTTCGATTGCAGTACAAGGAAGCAACTTCGGCATTGCTTGCGGCAGATGAAGATTTACGTAGAAGTCAAGGCAACCTACGCTTTGAACAAAAGCATAGTGAAGAACTTCAAATTGCGCTTGACACTCGTCCAGAAACAATAAGCATCTTCGAAAATATTAGTGGTGTTGATGTCACGCTTCGCGACAAAGACTTGGCACTCACAGTTGCAAGCGATTTGCTATTCAACTCTGGAAGTGCGACGTTGAAAAAGACGGCAAAGTCAACATTGCAAAAAGTGGCAACTGCGTTGAACTCAACTTACCCAAAACAATCGATTGTGATTATGGGATATACCGATACAGACAAAATTAAGAAAAGCAAATTTAAGAGTAACTGGCACCTCGCGTTTGATCGTGCATGGTCAGTGCGGGATTTTCTTGTCTCAAATGGCGTCAACAAAGATCGAATAGCAATTGAAAGTTGGGGACCTTTAAAACCGCTTGCAACAAAAGCAGCAAGTCGACGCGTCGATATTGTTGTTGTTGACGATTAAATTAAGACTTTTTTCTAAAGCACGGCGAGCAGATAGTATTTGCTTGCCGTGTTTTTTACATGCCTCTTTGGTAAGATACAACTCATATGGGAATTCACGATCGAGATTACGCAAGACCTAATCGTCGCGGCGGTTTTGGCGGTATGAAACGCAAGAAATGGTCTGTTACAACTTGGCTCATTATTATTTGCGTTGGCATTTACATGATTGATCCATTCCTTAAGCACTTTCTTGTTGAATGGCTGTATTTATCAACTGATCACGCTATCTGGGGCCTCCAATATTGGCGGTTTATTGGCTTTCAGTTCCTTCACGCTAACTTTCAGCATCTACTTTTCAACATGATTGGATTGTTTTTCTTTGGCCCACTAGTTGAGCAATATCTCGGTGGAAAGCGATACCTTGCGTTTTACCTCCTCTGTGGCATTTTTGGTGCTGTGCTGTATCTCATCTTAAATCTTGGCGGGCATATATTTGGAAACGATATTCCAGGATTGCTCTTCAATGATACTGCAACTCGACTTGTTGGTGCTTCAGCAGGCGTTTTTGGCATACTTCTGGCTGGGGCATTTTTGGCGCCAAACATAAAAGTACTTCTCTTCTTTTTCATCCCAATGCGACTCTCAACCTTGGCGTATTCGCTAGTGGCTATTGCTCTATTTACGGTTCTCTTTGGTCGAAACAATGCGGGAGGCGAAGCCGCCCACCTAGGTGGAGCTGCTTCAGGTTGGTACTTCATCCGGCATCCACATCATCTCAATGGCTTCTTTGATTTTCTTGGAAAGGTAGATCCAACGTCGGAACATTTTGCTTGGCGCGAAAAGAAACGTACACAGGTAGACATTGACCGTATTCTTGACAAAATTCATAAAAAAGGTTTGCAGAGTTTATCTTCCAAAGAAAAGAAGATTTTGCACAAGGCGTCAAGAAAAGGTCGTGAGGATTCTTAGTTGCCACTGACGTTTGAAATTCATCATCGTAGTTCTGAACATGCGGGAAGAACTGGTACTGTAACAACACCTCATGGATCATTTCAGACGCCAGCTTTTATGCCAGTTGGAACCCGTGGAAGTGTTAAAGGATTAACACCATCACAGGTTAGAGCAACTGGTTCAGAAATAATTTTGAACAATGCATACCATTTAATGCTTCGCCCAGGCGATGAGCAAATTAGGCAACTCGGTGGAGTTCATGCATTCATGCGATGGAACAGACCAATCTTAACAGACAGTGGAGGATACCAAGCGTGGTCTATGGCAGACATTAATACTGTTGATGAAGATGGTGTTACATTTAGGTCAATAATTGATGGTTCTAAGATTCGAATTACTCCAGAGCGATCAATAGAAATACAAAACAATTTGGGCGCCGACATTATCATGGCTTTTGATGATTGCCCATCAAGTGTTGCACCTCAAACACAAAACCTTGCGCGTCGTCGGCATGCATTAACAAAACGAGATGGCGAGTTGTCAGTGGTTGAACATGAAGCTCGATTGTTGCAATCGCTTGATCGCACTGCGCGTTGGCTTGAGCGTTGTGCAAACTCTCATCAACGTCCAAATGAGCAAGCCCTCTTTGGTATTGTTCAAGGCGGAACGGACCTTGATCTACGCTCCCGTAGCGTTGAACAAGTGTGTAATGTTGAACTCCCTGGATACGCAATCGGTGGTGTAGCAGTTGGAGAATCGCCCGAAAAAATTAACGAAGTCGTCCAATTCACAGCAAATTTGCTTCCTGAGAAAAAACCTCGATATCTCATGGGGGTTGGATATGAACGAGATTTGGTCGCTTCGGTATCCTCTGGGATGGATATGTTCGATTGTGTTCTTCCCACCCGCAATGGCCGAAATGGCCAAGCTTTTACGAGAAAAGGGCAGATTCACCTTCGAAATGCGTGTTATAAGGCAGATACACGCGTTATTGAAGATGGTTGTTCATGTGCTACTTGCAGTGGAGGGTTCAGTAGAGCGTATCTCAGGCACCTTTTTATGTCAAAAGAGATGCTTTCGGGTATTTTGGTGAGCCAGCATAACATTCACCACTTCCAGTCTCTGATGATAGACATACGGCTCGCAATCGAAGATAATTCCTGGTCTGCGCTACCACAACGCTGGCCAGTGCTTCTCAGCCAATAACCCTACCGTAGAAGGAACTCTTTTCATGCATTCAACATACCACACAGATATAGTTGCCACAGTGGTGCTCGCCCAGTTTGGGGAAGAAGCAGCTCAGGACACGACACAGACAGAGGTCGTAGATGGATCACCGATTGGCACAAATGATGTTCAGCCGAATCCACTCGGAGGAAACTTTTTCACCATCATGATGGTTGTGCTTGTTGGCATGATTGTTTTTAGTATGTTCGGTGGTCGAAAACAAAAAAAGAAACGATTAGCAATGCTTGATTCGCTACAAAAGCGAGACACCGTGCTTACACGTGGTGGAGTTTTTGGCACTATTGTAGAAATTAAACCCGATCGAATTGTATTGAAAGTTGATGAATCATCCAATACAAGAATCACAGTACTACGCGATAGCATAGAGCAAGTAACTGCCGATACAAGCAACGACTAATTAACTAATTATTTACTTTTACTTATTACCTTATAGAATCATCTTGGACTAATACCGTTATGCAGAATCTCATCTGGAAGATCATACTGATTGCTCTACTCTTAATTGGCTGTGTGTTCGCAGTAACACCTCCCGATAAAAAGATACGACTCGGTCGCGACTTGAGTGGTGGCGTGAGTTTAATTTACTCCGTTCGTATGGATGAGGATGTCGATCGTCAATCAGTTCTATCTCAAACAATAGAAGTATTAAAGGAACGGGTAAACCCTGATGGTGTTTTTGACATCCAAATGACGCCTCTTGGTACTGATCGGATCGAAGTGGTTATGCCATTGCCCAGCCCACAAGTCAAAGAACTCATGGGGGTTTATCGTGGGCATTTAGACGAATTACTTAAAGCAGCTCAGATTCGATCGGGCGAGTTGGATCAAGCATTGATTGATGAAAGTGCGTCAAAAATCTTTGGTGACGATGGACTTCGAGGTACATTAGTTTCAAAATTACAAGAATTACACACTGATCTTCAGTTTGTTTTAGAGGAACTCGAGGCGAACCCAACTGATGGATCACTCGAACAACAAGTTGCAGATGTTGAAATTGAGTATGAAGATACTCGCGAACAATTACTTGCAATGAGTCTTGATAGGAATGAAATTGCACGACTATTGCAACTTTCAGCTGAAGGCGATCCATTACGAGATGAGAACGGCCGCGTTATTCGGGATGCAACAACAGATGAAGTTTTGCGAGGCGTAGCACCTCGAGATGTTGCTTTTGCAGAACTTGAAACTTCCTATCCACATCTTTCTTTAGAGCTTGGTTCACTCTTAGACTCTTTTGATGAGTACCAACAAAAACGTACAGGTTTTGATGATCCAGAGGATCTCATTCGTATGTTGCGTGGAGCAGGCGTATTAGATTTCCGTATTGCAGTTCAGATAGGGAAGTCCGAAGGAATTGACGCCTCGGATATGCGTGCTCAACTTGCTGAGGTAGGTCCTGACAATACAGATTCTACAGTTGTGAAGTGGTTTCCGATTAACAAACTAGATCAATGGGTTGAAACACCCTCGCAACTTTCGGCATTAATTTCTGATCCTCAGACTTATCTTGCAGCGCGATTATTAGAAGCAGCGGAATATGATGGCGATATCTATATCTTGTTGTATGCGGATAATTCAAGAAGTATGACGCATCAAGCTGGAAATAAATGGTCTGTAACGAGTGCATATCAAACAGCGGATCAATTTGGTCGACCAGCGGTAGCGTTTCGGCTAGACGGTGCTGGTGCATCTCAAATGGGGAAAATGACAGGGGCGCACGTCAATGAACCTATGGCGATTGTCCTTGATGGACAAGTCTATACGGCTCCAAATTTGCAGTCTCAAATTAATGGGCAAGGTCAAATTACAGGTAGTTTTTCACAGAGTGAAATTCAGTATCTGCTCCAAGTTCTCGCAGCAGGCTCGCTTGAAGCTCGGTTAAGTCACGACCCAATTGCTGTAAACATTATTGGTCCAACAATTGGCGTGGACAACTTAACACGAGGTTTATCTGCACTGGGTTGGTCAGTTGTTGCAGTCATTATCTTCATGTTGTTCTACTACATGGCGGCTGGACTTATCGCAGACTTTGCGTTGCTCGCAAATGGCATTCTCATTTTTGGAATTATGGCTCTCATCGATGGCACGTTTACTTTGCCTGGCTTGGCGGGTGTCGTCTTGACAATGGGTATGGCGGTTGATGCGAATGTTCTTATTTATGAACGAATTCGGGAAGAACTTGCAGGTGGAGCTCGCGATTTGCGTGAAGCAGTTCGCGAGGGATACAATAAAGTGTACTCAACCATTATTGATGCAAATCTTACAAACTTGATTGTTTGTTTTGTGTTATATCGGACTGCAACAACTGAAGTGAAAGGTTTTGCTGTCACACTTTCAATCGGTATTGTTGCAACACTATTTACATCGCTCTTTGTTACACGAGTTATTTTTGAACTCTATACAAATGTATTTGGTGGTCGTAAGTTGCCAATGCTTCCAACGATATTTCCTATTATTGGTCGTATACTTCATCCAGCAGTAGATTGGGTGAACCTTCGAAAAGTATTCTGGGTACTGAGTTTTGTTGTGTGTGGTATTTCGGTCTGGCTCTTAGTTGGCCGTGGTGTGACGATGCTTGACACAGAATTTCGTGGTGGTGTTTCTCTCACAATGCGAACTTGTCAGGATGGCGATGCTCGCCTACTTCTAGGGCACACTGGCGAAGATTCAGTGGAATCACGAGTGCACGCAATTGGAGAAGCAATTACTGGTGAATCCCAAAAAGATATAATTCTTTCAGAACTAGCTGGCGCTACAGTGCTTACAGTTGGTGAAAGTCAAGTTGATAGTACGGGTAAGGTCGTTTCAGATGGTTTCCAAATAAAGGTTTCAAACCCCCCAGGAATTCAAGATGATGCCATCGTTACTGCAATAATCGTCGAAGCAATTACAGATACATTTGGAGAGGATCTAGATGTTCCACCCGCACTTTTCTTTGCAGGTGAAGGCACTTCTTCCTTTGAGAAGTACACACATCAAATTCCGCAAAACGCAGAAGTTGTTGGCGATGTGCTTTCTACAAATGCTCGAGGTGATATCTCTGCCTATCGTGGAGGTGTTTTAATTGTTGTTGAAGATATACAGCCTGCCGTTACTATCGAAGAAGTGCAGAAGAGAATTGACCGCATGCGGCAACAACCGGAATATGCACGTGATGCTGCTGGTCGTGAAGTAGCGACCTTCGGTTTGAAACGTAGTGAAGAAGAGGGGTATTCGTCAATCGCAGTCGCTGTTTATGACCCAGATATGAACTACCTCAAGAATAATCCTGAAGTAGTAGATGAACGAATTGCCGCGAATGAGTGGGAACTTGTTTCCACAGCTCTTTCTCAGCCACAAAGTCTCGAGCAAGTCAGTAGTTTTTCTTCTCAGATTGCTGAAACAATGAAAGCGAATGCAATCGTAGCGATCGTGCTATCTTTGCTTGGAATCTTGGCATACATTTGGTTCCGATTCGGGTCATTACGATATTCGCTTGCGGCGATAGTGGCATTGCTACATGACGTATTAGTAACGCTTGGAGCACTTGCACTTGCGGGCTATGTTGCGCACATCTCCTTCTTCAGTCAAACGTTGAAGGTTGAAGCATTTCAGATTGACCTTGGTGTAATTGCAGCGCTGCTTACTGTGATTGGATACTCCTTGAACGACACCATTGTTATTCTTGATCGTATTCGTGAAAATAGAGGAAAACGCCCGTTGCCAACGCAGGAGATCGTAAATGACTCTATTAACCAGACGATTAGCCGTACTGTGTTGACATCTGTGACGACGCTCATCGCTGTTATCATTATTTACCTTGCTGGAGGTGGAGGAATTCGACCGTTTGCCTTCGCATTGATCGTTGGTATTTTTGTTGGGACGTACAGCTCAGTTGCTATTGCTGCACCACTTGTCTTCAAGGGTCATTCACCAAAACGAGACGAATTGGCTCAGGACCAGATTGTCTCTGAATCAGATTGACTCAGAAACAAGTATTGGAAGATCCAAATGTTTGGGTATACCTATCGAAGATTTGCCACAATTTCAAGATATATCTATCTTTGAACCGATTTATAGGTTGAACCGAGTTATTAATAGTTGCCAAGGAGGGCTTCATTATGTCCGGAAAAAGTAAAACCGTACTTTCAATGTGTGTTCTTCTACTGGCAGCACTGGTCGTTTATTACGGCATGACTCCACAAGAAACATCTCAAACGGAGCTAGATATTCTGCCTAAGCAGCGACCGACATTATTTGGTGGTGATCCTGAAGAAAAAATGATTGAATTGGGATTTCCTCCAGTTGCAACGACTCTTCCAGAAGTGATAGTACCTGAGGAATCAGTTGTTCCAAGTTCAGAAATAACTCGTAACCCAGCCTCTATCTTTCGTTCAAGCTTTTCTCGAGATGTTCGGGCAGAACCAGTTGTCGTTGCAGATGAGCCAGATGTTATTGAAGAGCCAATAGTTACTCTTCAAGTACTTCCAAAGGCAGTAAAAATCGTCGAGCAAACATATAAAATCTATACCGTGAAAGATGGCGAAACATTGGGTGAAATCGCATCACGTGAACTTGGCAGTTTTAAAATGTGGAGAGAAATTGCCTCTCTCAATGAAATCGCTGACCCAAGCCGTATTATGCCAGGGCGTGTGTTGCGAATGCCAACACAGAAAACTGTGAATGTTAAGGAGCCAGTAACTCTAAGAACGACCGTGCGAATTGGCGAAAGAATTCATATTGTCATTGATGGCGATACGATGAGTTCGATTGCTGGCGAATATTATGACGATGTGAATAAGTATGGGGTAATTGTAAATGCGAATCCTAAAGTTGATCCGAATCGATTGAAAATTGGGACAACTTTAACAATACCTAAACTCTAAACGCTTCTAAGTTTTTCTCCATCCGTTCTAAACTCCTACTACCAATCACCGTGCAATGTAATGCTTCATGAATCGGTGATTTTTTTCGGATAAAATCAATTGCGTCGTTTCCTTCAAGGTGCCCACTGTTAATTGCTTTTTTGACGAGCACAACAACACCTTTTTCATTTGCTTGTTCTATCACAGATTCATTCGTTTGATTTGCTGCACTGTATTCAATCATCATGACGTCGGACCATTCAATGGCTTCCTCTTGCGCTTGAACTGTTTTTCCACTGAAGCCGATTGTTCTTGTTTTCCCTTCGTCCTTAAGGATGTGCATCATTTCAACGGCATCGCTCTGGTGAAGAACCTTGAGATCATCAGGCGGAGCGTGGATAAGTAGAGAGTCCACCGATTCAGTTTTGAGAGTTCGTAAACTTTGCTCTACAGATTTCCGCATTCCAGCACGAGTAAAATCAAAGGCACATTTGCCATCGATTGTGAGTTCACCGACCTTCGTACAGAGGTTGTATTCATCTCGTCGATCGCGAAGGTAATTCCCGATTCGTTCCTCGCTATAGCCATACGCAGGGGCAGTATCAATGAGTGTTATACCTAAATCGAGGATGCCGTTGAGTACGGCATTTGCTTGGATTTCAGTGGGCATGGGTTTTCCATATGAGCGGTATTTATTGCCAGCAACACGTCCAATTTGGTAGGCACCATAGCCAACTTTGCTCAATGGAACAGGGAGAATCGTTTTCGTATTCATTGTGTACAGGTCAATTCAATTTGTGACCATGGTTGGTCAGTTTCCCAAGGAGGCAGTGCAACAGTAGGGCTTGGCCAACTAGAAACTAATGTAAGTTCGTCAGAATCAAATTTCGATGGGGGTCCTATTCGAGCGACAACCTCGTCGGCAAGTCTTGGCGCAAATGCTAATTTTGTTGGCCAGCATGTAAGTACTTCGTTTTCTTCAATAATAGAAATGTCAGTTGGGCGAGTTCCTCGCAATTGTTGCTCTGCACGAGTAGTTTTGTATGTTGTAAATTCAGCATGATCAAGAGGCACGTTTGGAAGTACGGCTTGCAACTCTTTCGCAGCGTAACTCATTAAATCTTCAGGCGTTTTGTTTATGCCATCTTCTGCAAGTTGACCACCAATTTGCCAGACAGAACGTCCCGCGTAATCTTTTGTAGTTGTTATTGTCACTCTTGTTTTAGCGCCATCAATGCAATGCCCATTGATAATTGGCAACTCGCCGCGGACCATTACCATATGTAAAGGACGTTCTTGTGTTTCATTCGGTGTTAAATTGAAATTATCGCGGAGTTGTGAATTGCCTCTTCCTGCACTGAGCACAACGTTTTTTGTATGCAAATCAAGCGGCTCTCCAGTGTCTGGATGTAGCAATTGCACGAGCCAGCCATTGTCAAGTTTTGAAACTTCGACACCTCCTTCTACGATTTGCATGAGGTTTGTATCAAGTTCATGGGAGAGAACTTCAAGCAAACTCCTTGGTTCAATAACTTGTTCATCAAGTCTGGCAACTGGGCCCTGAATATCATGAAATGCTTCAGGAAGTTCATCTTGGTCTAAAAGTTTTGGTTTTGTTCGCAGTGCAAGTTTTGCAGCGAACCAGCCAAGTTTTGAACGGATGGAATCAGTGCGCCATACATGACAGAAATCGGATCGTAACAAGACATTTGTTAGATCTGGTGTCGCCTCTCCAGCAAGACAGCGCCTCCATACGAGCGGCATTTCCTTAATCGCTGTTGCTGAATGCTCACCGTGCCCTGTGATGGCATACTTAAGCCCTCCATGGATAATTCCTTGAGAGTCAATTGTTTGCCCTGTTCCAAGAGATTTGGATTCTAAAAGAACAGCACGATGTCCTGATGCAAGGCATCTGTGAAGAATAAATAATCCAGCAACTCCTCCTCCGAATATGACACAGTCCACAGGGATTACATTTTTTGTCATATGTATATCTTATATTGTGAAATGGCAACGAACCGCATCGTGTACCATAGATTACATGAAGATAACTGACTGGAAGATTGAAGGAAGTGGGGGAGAAGTAATCTATGGGACGACCCATGATGCCCAAAGTGAGTTAAAAGGCGTTATCTTGATGGCGCATGGCTTTAAGGGATATAAAGATTATGGCATGTTCCCATGGCTTGCAACGCGACTCTCTGCTGAGGGTTTTATTGTGCATCGGTTTAATTTTTCTCATTCAGGGATGGTAGATGGCGACGGTCCATTTGAACGTGAAGATCTTTTTGAACAAGCAACGTGGAATACTCAGGTAGAAGATTTGCAGATTCTTTCAGAAGCATTTACGCAAGAGAATATGCCGTTAATTCTGTTTGGGCACTCTAGGGGTGGTGTAGCCACGTTACTTGCCGTTGGGCGAGGCACCGTGCCCGCCGATGGAGTCATAGCGCTTTCGTCCCCAAGTGGATGCAATCCATTTTCAAGGGAAGATCAAGATCGTTTACTTGATGATGGAAGACTCGAGTCTCCATCAGGCAGAACTGGGCAGATGCTTTATGTAGGAAAAGTATTTCTTGAAGAGCAACTCGAATCACCAGAGATGCATGACTTGCAAACCCTTCTTTCTCAAACCGACGTTCCGTGCCTTCTCATCCATGGCGAAGATGATTCGACTGTACTAGCAGAGTCGGCTCATAGAATTGCAGAGAATATTTCAAACTCGACCGTTGCAATCATTACAGATGGCGACCATGTCTTTAACACACAAAACCCTTTCCCTATTGATGGTGAGCCCTCACAACAACTGCAAGATGTCTGGGAAGCGATACAGGTATGGTTGGAATGCTCATTTGGATCTGAATCAGTTCCTAAATGATGGGAAGAATGCCAACAGACAACGTGAATGTCCCTAGTTTTCTAGGCTCAGGCCTTTTGTAGACCAGTTGCGGTCGTTTCGACTATTGGCAGTTGGTTTTCGCTTGCTCGCTTAATTGCACTTGTTGCAATCTCACCTTTCTTGCCAACTTCTTCAACAGTTACAGCAACGTGCTTGGATACGCCTCGTTCTTGCATTGTGATACCGTACAATTTGTTGCATCCCATCATTGTTCGCTTGTGGTGAGTAATAACAATGAAGTGACTATTCTCAAGGAAATGTGAGAGTGAACTAATAAAACGATGTGTGTTTGCTTCATCAAGTGCAGCGTCAACTTCGTCAAGGACACAGAATGGTGATGGCTTTGCTTTAAAAATACTTAGAAGTAATGCAACTGCTGTCATCGCTTGTTCGCCACCACTTAATTGTGAGATAACTCGAGGTTGTTTTCCTGGTGGTTTCGCTTTTATTTCTATACCTGCTTCTAGCAAATCGATGTTTCCATCTTCATCAGGCAACATCATGATGTCGGCACTTCCGCCACCAAAGAGTTTCCTGAACATGCCTTGTGGTCCAGCAAAATGTTCTCTAATGGCATTGAAGGTTTCTTCAAAGCGAGATTTGCTTAATTCTTCAAGTTCATCAATGAGGGAAGTTAGGGATTGGACAGAAGCGTCGATATCGACAACTTGTTGTGCAAGTTCGACATTTTTGCATTCAAGATTTGTTTCTTCCTCAATAGCATCAAGATTAACATTTCCTAGTTTCTTAATTTCATCTCGAAGCTGATCGCCTTCTGTTTCGATCTCATCTCGGTCAACAGCAGGCCGGTCCCCAGTTTCTGCTTTCTCATTCCATATTTTGTACTCATCAGAAACATCAAGCTCAAGTTCATCAAGGGTTCGTTCTTCCAAGTTTTCTCGTTTAATCTCAGCTTCGCGTCGGCTGAGTTCTATTGCGTGAAAATCTCGTTCAAGATGTTGTGCACGTTCACGCGCACTTTGAAGCATCACAGCAGACTGTTCAACTGCATAATCGGCTTCTCGCATCTTTTCGTGATACGCATCAATAGATTCCTTGCATGAAGTAGCAGCAATTTGACAACGATTAATTTCTTCGTGACTTTCTTGTTTTGAAGCTTCGAATTGTTCGAGCTGACCTAGACGTCGCGCAATTTGATCTTGCAAGAGAGTACGCTGTCGAGCTGCTTCTTCAATTGCAGCATCTATGTGTCGAAGTTCACGACGATCAGCTTCGTGTTTTTCTCCAACTTGCCCAAGGTCAACTCTTGCTGCTGTAAGTTGCTCTGCTGTAGATTCAGAAAGTCGTTGTGCTGCCTGTACATTTGTCCGGTATTGGATTCTGCGATCTGTCAGCGACTCAATACTTGCAGTAACTTCTGCAGTCTTATCCTGAGCGTTTCGAAGATGTAATTTGCTCTGGTCGATACGTTGTATGAGTTCATCGATTTCTTCTTGAAGCACATGAACTTGACGACGGCACCGATGGATATCATCGTCAAAGCGTTGGAGTTGGTATTCATACTCAACAACAGAGTTTCGTGCGTTACGAACTCGTTGAGCGGAATCAAGTTGCTGTTGCTTGGCTTGCTCGCTATCGTGAAGCAAGTCGCTGAGTTGGGCTTGCCGTTGCTCAATTTGTTGGTCAAGTGCGGAAACTTCAATAGTGAGGGCGCTGATTTCGATGCGACGAGTAAGCCAGCCCTTTTGATTACCAGTAGTAGATTTGCCGACATACATGCGCCCATCAGTTTCAAGAAGTTCTCCGAGTTTTGTTACAAAACGCCAGTTAGAAAATGTTTTCTGTAATTCAATTGCAGTCTCTAGAGATTCGACGACAGCAGTTTTTTCAAACAATTTCTTTGTTGCTGAAATTGCATGGTCAGCTACTCTGATAAGAGAGAGCAGAGGGGTCACTTGTGGAGGAGTTTCAAGTTGTTCGCTCGGGGGTACGTCCATTGGAAGGAGCCCCACTCTTCCGTTTATATCTTTAAGTGCTTGTTCTACTTGTGGGACTGAATTTGAAGAATCGACAAGTAATAATTGAATATCTTGTCCGAGTCCAATCTCAACTAGATGAGCGTCGGCATGGCTAGCATCAATGGCATCCCCAAGCATGCCCTTGATTTGAGGGAATTGTTCCTGGTTATCGAGTACATGCTTGACTGCGTCGGACAACCCTTCGCGTGCATGTTGCATTTCTTCAAGCAAATGTAATCGTGAGCCAGATGCAGCGCGTTGGTGTCGCATTGATTCAAGGTCGCTTGTTAGTCGTTCGGCTTGCTCGCCAAGGGCATGTGAAGCATTATCGTGAGTTTTCAAGACAGTTTCATGTTCAGAAACCGTACTTTTTGCTTCAGCCATAAGAAGAGAGGTTTCTTCTCGTTTTGTTTCAAGTGAACGATGTTCTTCTTCAGCCCTAGTTTTGCTCGCTGCTGCTCTAGAGTGTTGTTCGTTCTCACTGTTGAGACGTTCCTTTGCAGATTGGGCAACAGCATGTAATCTAGATTGGGTTGCACCTTGCTCTTCAAGGTCATCCTGAACGGTGGAAAGTAGGTCTTGAAGTTCAATGACTCGTTGACTAATCTTTGCATGCTCGCTCGATACCGTATCTACTTGCCGATCGATTTCTGCAAGTTGCTCTGCTGAAGCAGCGATTTGTTCAGAAGCACCTTCTCGTTGTCCCGAAAGGGCTTCTTCCCGAGTTTTGAGTTGTGATAGATGGGAGCGTTCATCGTCCACTTGTTGTTTTGATTCCTGAATCGAACGCTCCATCATGTCGCAACGTTGGTTTGCGTGTCGAATGGTTGACTCATATTCAGTAGATTCTTGTAAAAGCGATTGGTGATTTGTTTGCAATTGGTGACGGTCGACTTCTCGTTGACGTTTTACATCTTCAAAATCAAGTAATTCCTTCGCAGTTTTTTGCCGGTCTTCTTCAAGACTAGAAAGCCGACTAGTTAAGCCCATTAGTTGTATGTGCAACTCATGGAATTGGTCGAGAACTACATGCGTGCGGATTTCTCGAAGCCGAAGATCAAGCTCTGTAAATTTTCTAGCTTTTTCTGCTTGATTACGAACTATACGCAATCGTCTCTCGGTACTGGCAAGTTGTTCTCGGACACGAACTAGGTTTATTTCGGTTCGTTCTAGTTTTCGTTGCGCTTCTTTTCTACGCGACTTAAACCTTGCAACCCCAGCGGCTTCTTCAAGTATGCTTCTGCGTTCGGTCGGGTTCGCATTGAGCATTGCTGCAACTCGACCTTGTTCAATAATTGAATAGGCGTTGGTGCCAATTCCAGTGTCGAGAAATAATTCGCGGATATCTTTTAGTCTAACTTTGTTTCCGTTGATAAGGTAATCACTGCGTCCATCTCGAAAGAGCCGCCGAGTTACTCCGACTTCATCGGTATCTACAGAGAGGAATCGACGTTCGGCGTTTTTCGTATCAGAAGTATTGTTAACTGGATTGTCGAAGGTTAGTGTGACAGATGCTGCTCCAATGGGTTTACGAACAGCTGATCCAGCAAAGATTACATCGAGCATCGCTTCACCACGAAGACTTTTTGCTGATCTTTCTCCAAGGACCCACTTAATGGCATCTACAACATTAGATTTGCCGCATCCATTTGGACCAACAATACCAATAATGGGTGCATCAAAAACAAACTCCGTAGAATCGGCGAATGATTTAAAGCCTGCAATGGTTATTTTAGATAGCCGCATGTAAAGAAAGACCTCCTGTCTTGTGCCATGACTCCATCCTGAAGCCACTTCGTGCACCCAAAAACTATGGTTGCATGAGTCCTATATTAGCGAGAAAAACTGAATTGCCAAGTGAATTATCGGGGTTATTGCAATCAGAAGAGCAAAAAACAGTGATTATGGTGCAGTATCTTGCTCTTCCGCCACAACTGGTGGGTCAGATTGCATAAATCTTGTATTTTCCTCTTCTGGTGGCACATCTTCTGCTTCGCTAAAGTCAGGTCGGTGGATGTAAGTTGTCTCTGAGGTAAGACGTTGAATGGTAGCAAGAAGGCGGTCTTGTTCAACCTTAAAATCAGCATTAATATAGTCTTGGCGCCAAAGTGCATGGATGGCACCAAGAGTACGACTGTATGAGAGATCTAAACCTGCGGCAGGTTCTTCTGGAGTGGGTAGATGTGCGAGAAACATAGTAAACGTTGGTAGGTCTGATGTGACAGTTTCGTGTACTGTTCGTTGTCGCCCCTCATCTCGGTACCGAACATCGATAGTTTTTTCATCGTCAGGATTTTCCTTAATCAGTAAATTGTTGCTCCATGTTGACAACATCAATGGACGTTCAATTTCTAGATTACCAGTCAATATAATTTGAGGCCATCCTGTTTGAGTGACGTATATCATGTTGTGTTTTGAGGGAACAAGAAGTAGGTCGAATTTATGGTTTACGGCGTACTGTTTGATAATGGGGTCAACCCTCTTAGCAAGAGTTTCTGCTGTGCGAAGGCGTACTTCTATGTCATTACTATCTAATAGTGGTCGAAGTCCCATCTCAATTCTAAAATCAGCGGGCATTTCTTTCAACATGTCAATGGCATCAAGGCGGCCGCCAAGTCCTATGTCAGAGGTTGCCATTTCAATAAGAAATGGAACACTCATAGGATCGAGTAGGCCACCACCTGCTCGAAGAGCAGCAAGCCGTGGAAGTTCATCAGAATAATCATATAGTTGGCGAGTAATCGGAAGTGCTCGATTGCCTATGGCACGCCATCTCCATGCTGCCGCATTTGCATTTTTTGGACTAGGATCTTGTAAAAGAAGTCGCTTAATTTTAAGGGCTGTTGATTCTGGGTTTTGCACTCGCATCGTGATGTGCATCATGATGTTCATGAATGATGGTACATCATCTTTCCATGAAGGAGGCACACGAATTTCAATTTGTTCATCACTCATTCCATGTGCAGTTGGACCATCTTGTCCAAACTCTTCTGGAAAAACACGGTTAATTGCTGTCTGAATCATTGCAGTTCGAGTGTGGCTTGGATCTACAAGCACGAGTCGCATTGGAATGTTATGAAGTACTTCGCCGCCTTCAAGAATTCTCCCGGCATTTCTGCGAACAGAATCTTTGCCAATAGCACCGGGTTCAGTAAATGGATTGATAAACAAATTTCCACTTGCTGTTGCTACTTCCCGTGCTTGGGATTTTCCAGTTGTGAGTTGACCTAGACGTAATAATGTTGGAATTAAGTAACCGCCTTCTATACTAGTTGTTGTGCTGCTTGGTTCTGCAAACACACGTAAATCAAATTTAGTTCCACTGAGTGATGGATGGTCAGGATGCAAGTCGCCTCTGGAGGGTTTCCTCCCAGTGGCTGCTTGAGGTATGACGGCTTCAACAATGACAACAGCGGTGTCCTTCGAATCAAGTAATTGTGTGGGTGACAAGTCGCCCCAGCCACGCGTTGATTCGCCCAATCCTCTTCTTGCTAAGTCTGCAATCATGTGCGCGCGTACTTGAGGCGGCATTTCATTTGAGCCAGTGCCATTGAGTCCAACAACTAAACCATACCCAGCTGCGAGCGTTGGTTTATACGTATCGCTATAAGTCGGTTGGTACCCAGCCATGGCAACATGCTGTTTAATTGTCCCACGCAACATGTTTGGAACTTCTCCTGCTAGAGTGCCATAGGATCGAATTGGACGAGGGTTCTCTCCGGCGCGTTCAATAGTTTTGCACGAAACAAGAGTTGTTAAAACGAGTAAAGACATGAGTATTCGCATGGAGACATTGTACCCTGACTTTGAAAACTGTCTATATTCTTAGGGATTCTTGGTCTGTGACGGACTGCCTACAAGGGATTGCCAATCATTTTCTGATAGGTCAGATTTTATCCCAGGTCTGCCACAGACCAAGGCGGGAAATAACGGCAAGCTATTAATCGTGGGTGAACAATATGCAGGGTGAGTTTTTATAATGTCCAGTGTGCAGAGTATTGTGCTCTTAAGGGCATGCGCCCCAGTTTCCAGTAATGAACAATAGGTCGTTAACATCGACGATACCGTCATTGTTGACATCGGCGGTACTTCCAGCAGTTCCCCATTGGTCAATAACTGCCATGAGATCAGCGACGTTTACAACATTATCTCCGTTCGTATCTGCAGCACAGGTTGTGCTATCGCAGTCTGTAGTCATAGAACTTATTTGAATTCCGTCAACATGCCAGCCACGGTAGTCATTGTATAAACTATCCACCGAATCAAAGAACCATTCAATAGTCAGTGTATCGCCAGCAACGTTGTTGATTTCTACAACTCGTTCTTCCCAAGCGCTAGATTCAGATGGCTCGTCTACAACAATACCATTTGCTCGAACCTCTGCAACGTCGTAACCACTTAGATC
>PVBE012487288.1_pt1 | contig 43578 bp, 33 predicted proteins | sample 1631181 | NCBI WGS metagenome assembly PVBE01 (sample SAMN08397723, study PRJNA350692) | Marine metagenome, whole genome shotgun sequencing project. | isolation source: water | place: Pacific Ocean | collected 2012-04
ATTCTGATGAACTTCATATTTTTAATTTGATCTTACAACAGAAGAAAGGAGATAAGAATAAAATTTACAGTATTCACGAACCCGATGTCAAATGTATTGCAAAGGGCAAAGAATCAAAGAAATATGAGTTTGGCAACAAGTCATCTATTGTAAAGACCAAAGTATCTGGAATTATTGTTGGGGCATTAGGGTTTAAAGACAATCCTTATGATGGTCATACATTAAACCCTCAACTGGAACAAACTGAAAGGTTAACAGGAAAACTTCCAAAAGTTGCAGTTGTAGATAGAGGTTACCGAGGCCGAAAAGAAGTGAAAGGAGTGAACATACTAAGTCCAAAAAAACTCCCGGTAAAAGCAACAGCCTATCTAAAACAAAAAATGAGAAAACTATTCAGAGCCAGAGCTGGTATTGAACCGATTATAGGACATGTTAAGCATGATCACAGGATGGAAAGAAACTATCTCTCAGGTAATATTGGTGACAATATGAATACGATATTGGCTGCAACAGGATTTAATATGATTAAAATGCTCAAAAGATTAAAAACCTGTGGTTTAGAAAATTATTTTCATATTCTTAGATCAATTCTTTTTCCCAAAACTCAACTTTGTTTAATTTTGAATTGAAAAATAGTGGGCTTTTTCAGGATTAACTAACTAATCAGAATTATTTTAACAATGAAAATTATGGATAGGTATAAGGTTATATGGGGAATAAAGGATTATGGGTATATGGGAATATGGCTTATAGTCACCCATATTTCCTTATTTCCTTATTTCCCTATCTCCCCTATACCTTGTATTTTACGATTTTGTAAATGAATGACTCTTATAAAGCCAACCTATCTTACTACAAGAATTTTTGTTACTACTTTTTCAGATTTATCAATAGTGACTGCAAAAACCATATAGATGCCGGTAGCAACCCGTTGTCCGTTGAAATTGTTGCCATCCCATATAGCCTGACCCCCTTCAGATTTTGTTTGATAAACCAAATTTCCATAGCTATCAGTAATTTTAATATATGAATTGTTTTCCAATCCCTTTATAGCTATTAATCCTGTAAAATTTTCTCTAACTGGATTAGGGTAAGCATAAACCTTTGATCCAGGAGGCTGTGGAGGAGTAGCAGTACCTTTATATGAAATTATACCAACTGAGGTGCCAATATAAACTTCGCCTTCATCATCTAGTGAAATGGAAGTAATATTATTAGAAAGCAGTGGACTATTCTCTGCAGTAAAATGATGAATCTGATCTAACCCGTCTTCAGAGAAAAGAAATAGCCCGGCACGTTCTGTGCCAATCCATTTTCTGTTGTCCCCATCCACTGTAATTGCAGTTACGAGCTCCGTTTCAAGAAGGTAATCTGCAAGCCCGGAACCATCATTTCTTGGAACCAAAATCTGTTGGGCATCATAATTTGCCCCAGGTACAAAAATTTGACCAGGTGAGTAAAAAACAGCTATACCTTTATCCGTTCCTACCCAAACTTCACCATCATTATCAGAGGCAAAGGAATATATTTTATTACCTGGAATATTTCCTTGTCCTGATGAGGATCGTAATACTTTAACTTCATCATCTCCCTCGTCATCAACTGTCCCGTTATCAGTAAACACTATAATTAAACCATCGCTCCGTTTTATCATCCACTTTTGGTCGTAACTATCTACCAATAATTCACCAATATCCTTTCCGCTCAACGAGCCACCAAAATTAAAAGACTTCCATTCTCCATCGGTTTTCATAACCGACAACAGATTAGGAGCTCCAGAGTTAGCAACCCACATATTATGGTGGCTATCAAATTCAATTCCACTAACATTTATAAGGTTGGGATTAGATATCCATGGTTGAAGGCTAGAGTTTTGATCGTCAAAAATATCAGTAAGTTCGTTGTCAACAAATTTCACAACTCCCGCTTGCCATGTACCAATATAAGCAATAGAATTGTTTGAAGGATCAACTTTTACGCAAACGTAGTCACTTATAGAATCAAATGCCGGAGTTGTCCATGCATTATGAGTGAACCAGACATCCTCAATAAATGAAAAAACTCCATCCTTCATATATAGCTTGGACCAGTTGGATTGTCGGCCACCTGAAGCAACCCAAACATTACTACCCCCAGCATCAAGTTGAAAAACATTGTTTGATCCAGGTCCGTTTGGTTTGATAAACTCACCATTCCAACCAGTATTCCATGTCTTAACCAAGCCCTTTGATTTATCACCAACCCATATAAACTCTTCATCCATATTAGCTGATAAAGGATTTATCGACTGCTGACCGGGCTTCCAAACACTGTATTGAAAGACCATATCCTTATTAAAAAGTTGTACCTCAGCCTGATTTACAATTAACATATTATTTCCAACAACATTCATTTGATGATGCTGGCTGTTATTATCCTTCTCAAAATAAGCCCAGTTATAACCGTTAAAAACAAACATAGTATCCATATCATACTGTCCGCTATAATAATTAGCATATACTTTTCCATTAAAACTCACAACGTGATCATAAGGCAAATCGGGATAAATTAAACGTTGATCTTTATGCCATTGGTGATAATCCGCAAGGTTTAATCCATCAATATCAGCATAATATATGCCATTCTCAGTTGATGCAAACAACGAAGTGTCGTTATAAGTAATTTCAAATACGTTTATGGCATTACCATCAGGTCCAATATAGTATGTGTCGTAAATCTCTCTCCTATCCATATCTAATATCACAATCCCAAAGCCACATGCGAGATATGCAAAATCATCCTTAAACATGATGTTGTTAATGGTCTTGTTTCCAAGTATCTCTTTGTCTTTTATATCAGGCATGTTTATAATTGGGCCATCAATTGGAATTATATCCAGATTTGTATTTGTGTAAGCAACCAATATTTCATTAGTGTTACTGTTATAACCTATTTTACTAATTCCAACATCATTCAATCCTTTAACTTTGTCAAACCTGTCAATACGATTATCAAGTTTATTATAAGTGAAGATACTCAATGAGGTAGCCGCATAAATCATGTCATCAACTATGGCAACATCAATAATCATGTCATATGGTAAATGAGTTCTCCAACTTCCTATTGGTGAGCCCTGCGATATGCATGTTATTGGAATAAAAAGAATATATAAAAGTAAAATAGAAGTAAACTTGGATTTTCGCATTCTAAGGTATATTTATTTGTTTATTATTAACTGCAAATAACAAAATTTATTGTTAATTATAATACTCGACAACTCAAATAATTCATATAAATAATATGGTTTGTGATTGCTGTATCAGGGTGATCGATTTCTGTCCTTTTGTATGGTTTAATAACGTTGATTTGCGCTCAAAACAAATTGCCAATAATCTATTATTTCAGTTAATCACTCACGATATGATACAATTGCATTTTTTATTTCCTTAACTGACAGAGCATCTGATACAGTGTAATTACCGATAGCTATTCTCCTGAGGCTACTCATATATGCCCCATTGTTCAATGCTTTTCCAAAATCATTAACCAGCGACCTAATATATGTTCCTTTACTACATTCAACTATAAAATTAATTTCTGGTAAATCAAAACTTAACAGTTCGAATTTTCGGATAGTAATCTTTCTTGAATTCAGTTTTACTTCATTATTCTTTCTTGCGTATTCAAAAGCACGTTTTCCTTCAATTTTTACCGCTGAAAATATGGGAGGAACTTGTTCTGTTTCACCGAGAAACTGCGTAGCCGTTTCTAATAATTGACTTTTTGAAATGTTGTTTATGTCAAATGTACTATCAACTTCAGTTTCTTTATCGTAAGAAGGTGTTGTGGCTCCCACAAACATACTTCCTATATAAACTTTATCAAGATCCTGAAATGAATCAATCCTTTTTGTGAATTTTCCTGTACAAACAATTAATAGACCAGTTGCTAACGGATCGAGGGTTCCTGCGTGACCAACTTTAATTTTTTTAATGTTAAGTGTTTTTTTGATCGTTGATCTTATTGAATTAACAACATCGAATGATGTCCAGCCCATTGGTTTATCAATAAGCAATAATTCTCCTTCCTCAAAATTAAATGCCATCAGGAAATTGTTAAATCAACTCCAAGAAAATATAATACAAGAATTACAACACCCACAAGAATACGATACCAACCGAATATCTTAAACCCGTGCTTTGTTAAAAAATTAATAAAGGATTTAATTGCGATCATAGCTACTATGAAAGCTACTACATTGCCAAATAGTAATATATCAATATTTTCTGTTGTAATAGCGCTATAATTTTTCATCAACTTATAACCTGATGCAGCTAGCATTGTTGGAACGGCCAAGAAAAAGGAAAATTCGGCAGCTTCTTTTCTGCCCAGCTTTTGAGTCATTCCGCCTATAATTGTTGCAGCCGATCGTGAAACCCCAGGTATCATTGCAATCACCTGAAAAAAGCCAATTTTTAATGCTTTCGAATAGGTAACTTCCTGATTCTTTGAAGGATTGTTAAACCAGTTATCAATAAATAACAGTACAATGCCTCCAAGAATGAGCATCACGGCAACCACGTAAACACTTTCTAGCAACATATCAATATAGTCGCTAAGAAGCAAGCCAAAAACGGCTGCAGGTAAAAAGGCTACAAACAGCTTGTAATAGAACTTGAGGGTTTGAAAAAACCTTTTCCAATAAAGTACAACTACAGAAAGTATCGCTCCAAATTGAATGTTAATGATAAAAGCTTGAATAAAATCGTTGCTTTTCATCCCCATAATACCTTCAGCTAATATCATATGCCCGGTAGAGGATACAGGCAAAAATTCAGTAATACCTTCTACTATAGCGAGAATAAGCGCTTCAATCCACGTCATGTACTATGAAATTATTTTGTTTGCTTTGGCCGATACATTATTGCAAAAATTTCAATCATATAACCTACGATTATAAGAATAGGTGCCAGTGTAAGCCTTCTGAATCCAAATATTGCTTCGCTAAATACTTCCGGATCATCAGAACCGCCTCCTACCATTAATAAAAATCCGGTTATTATAACTAGAAGACCGACAATTACAATTATATAATTTGTTTTGTTAAAAGCAAACATCAATTTGTTCTCTTCTTTCATTTGTTTTTGAACTTTGGCTGACATAATCTAATTTTTTTTCAAAAGTACAATAAAATCACATTGTTTAATTTTCATTATAGCATTCGAAATGATTTAGGTTAATAATCTTATTGAGCTAATCTTGCTTTACGTAATCGGAGTATTACAAAAGTATGTACAAGAAGACGTTTGAAATATATTAAAATAATTATTAGTGGCTCAACTTTAACCAGTTACAACTATCCATACATAGCGTCAGTTTTCATTCTTAGATATTTATCTACGGCAAAAAACGTAGATATTCCTGCAATTAGCAAACCGCAAACTAACACGAAAACATTAAGATAAATTAACATCTCTCTACTGGAAAGTAGTACAAGTTCGGGTATACTTTGCTGAGCAGCAATAAGTATTCCTTGTAATAAGCCAACAGCTATCAACGCACTCACTAAGCCTTGTACAAATCCAATGATAATAAATGGTTTAACAATAAATCCTTCTGTGGCACCCACAAGTTGCATGCTTCTAATAATAAATCTCTTAGAATAAATTGAAAGTCTGATTGTATTATTTATTAATGCAACTGTTATGAATAATAGCAATAAACTAAATCCAAATAATATTAAGCTGATTTTTTGAAGGTTTCTATTAATAAGATGAACCACCGATTTTTGATAATAAACCTCTTTAACTGAATTATTTGCTCGAATAAAATTCTCCATTAAAAGGATACTATCATTGTTTGCCCAGTCAGCATTAAACCGAACGTCGATTGATGGTAGCAACGGGTTATATTTATCCTCCATAAACTCAGTAAAATCCTCGCCCAATACATTGGCAAGTTTACGTGTGGCTTCTTCTTTTGTAATATATTCTGTTGATTTAATAGCAGGATTTATATCCAATTGCTTTTGTAAATATATAATATCAGCCTCCTTAATTCCATCTTTCATTATTATCTCGAAACCGATATTTTCTTTAATATAGTTTGATAAACTTTTTGCATGCAGGACAAATAGTCCCAGAAAACCTAGAGTGAATAAAACAAGTGTAATGCTTATTACAGAGGTAATATATGAGGTGTTAATCTTTCGTTTATAATATTTTTCGTTGTATGAGGCCATTTTAAGAGGCTAAAATAAACAAATCTATATTTGAAATGCAGTAATTCTTTGGGAATTAATCAATGGCAAGATTGATTTGGAAGAAACAATAGATTAATTAAAACAGCTAATTAATTTTGGATTCATTTTGAAACCTATTCAGAATCCAATTAATTCATCTACATTAGTGGCATAATAAATACTATAAAACCTGAATAGCGTAATAACTATTATTATCAAAAATTAAGAAGTTACAGAAATGCAAGATTCGAAAATTGGTACTTTCTCAGCAATGTCCATTGGCATTGGAGGAATGGTTGGTGGTGGCATTTTTGCTGTTACAGGTTTAACTGTTGAGCTCACAAAGGGGTCGGCACCACTAGCATTTATTATTGCCGGTATTGTTGCTTTGTTAACTGCCTACTCATACTGGAAATTATCGCTTTACTTGCCAAATAATGGAGGTACAGTTTATTTTATTAACAAAGCATTTGGCAGTAGTACTCTTACTGGAAGTATTAATCTACTACTTTTTCTTTCCTATATTATCCTAATTTCAATATATGCATTTGCATTTGGTGCTTATGGGGCTAGACTTTTTCCTCCTGAATGGTATCAATGGCTCAAACATGGGCTTATTACCTTTATTCTTATTGCACTTGCTACAATTAATTATTTTAGTGCATCGCTGGTGATAAAGTCCGAGAATATTTTGAATTTAGTCAAAATGATACTCCTTGCTATCTTTGTTGTAGTTGGGCTTATTACGCCAATAAAATGGGAACAAATGGATACAGCTAATTGGGTCGATCCGTTTGCAATGGTATCTGGAGCAATGATTATCTTCTTAAATTATGAGGGATTTGAACTAATAGCCAACGCAAGTAGTAATATAAGAAAACCAAAAATAGCTTTACCTATTGCATACATTGGTGGTGTACTAATAGCAATAACACTTTATGTTTTGATTGTTATTGTTGTTGTAGGACATCTAAGTTTTTTTGAAATAACTAAATATAGTGAACACGTCCTCTCTGACACAGCAAGTCAGTTTATGGGTAAATCAGGTCTAATTATTATTTCAGTTGCAGCCCTGCTGGCAACAAGTTCTGCAATCAACGCAACTTACTATGGATCGGGTCGACTCACCTATACAATTGCTAATTCAGGTGAATTACCGAAGATACTTGAAAAATCGATTCATAATCAACCTGTTTATGGAATGATAATATTCGCTATTCTGGCATTGTTTGTAGCTAACCTAATTCCTTTGGGTGCAATAGCTACAATGGGAAGTGCAGGATTTCTATTGGTTTTTATGATGGTAAATATTGCTAATTTCAAGATGTATAAAACAACCAAGAGCTCAAGAATAATAACTTTATTAGGTGCTTTTTCCTGTGCTATTGCTATGGGAGCTCTCATTTATGCAACTGTGAAAGATGCTAACACACGCTGGGAAGTACTTATTCTGATAGCGATGATGGGTGGTGCGTTATTAATAGAAACTATTTATCGAAAGTATTTTTTAAATAATGTAGATAAACAGAAATAAAATATCCCTTTAATTAAATTGCTTTTCAAGCAGAATACTTTTATCCTTGTGACCCACCAAATGTAACTTTTATTAATTTCGCAGATTCAATTTTTGCGTATCGAAAAAGATAAATTCAGAATAAACGCAACAAGTAATATTAATAATGGGATACGATTTTAGAAGTATAGAAAAAAAGTGGCAGGACTATTGGAGACTTAACCAAACGTTTAAGGCTGATATTGATAATACCCGGCCGAAATATTATGTGCTCGACATGTTTCCATACCCTTCTGGCTCAGGGCTACATGTTGGCCATCCTCTTGGATACATTGCTTCGGATATTTATGCACGATTTAAACGTCACAAAGGTTTTAATGTGCTTCATCCAATGGGTTTCGATGCATATGGGTTACCAGCCGAGCAATATGCAATTCAAAGTGGAACACACCCTGAAATAACTACTGATAAGAATATTCTGAGATATCGTGAGCAACTTGATAAAATTGGATTCTCCTTCGACTGGAGTAGAGAAATAAGGACAAGTGATCCCAGTTACTACAAGTGGACACAATGGACCTTTATTCAAATCTTTAATTCATGGTATAATAATAAGACCAATAAGGCCGAAAGTATAAGTGACCTTGTTTTGCAATTTGAAAAAAATGGTAATCATGATATTGATGCTGTTTGTTCTCCAACCGAACTTTTTACCAATAAGGATTGGAATAATTATGATGAAAAGACCCAGCAGGAAATTATCATGAATTACAGGCTTGCGTATTTGTCGAATTCAATAGTAAACTGGTGTCCTGAATTAGGTACTGTGTTGGCTAATGATGAGGTCAAAGATGGATTATCAGAACGTGGCGGGTATCCTGTTGAAAAGAAAATGATGAAACAGTGGTCGTTGCGAATAACATCTTATGCCCAAAGATTGCTTGAAGGATTGGATATTCTTGACTGGCCTGATTCACTTAAAGAGATGCAAAGAAACTGGATTGGAAGGAGTGAAGGGGCTTCAATTAAATTTAAGGTTTTTAATGATCCACATGATGGAGAGATTGAAGTATTCACAACTCGGCCTGATACAATCTTCGGATCAACCTTCATGGTCTTAGCACCCGAACATGAACTTGTTGATTTAATTACAACATCTGATAAAAAAGAAGCAATTCAAAGTTATATTTCATGGACAAAAAACCGAAGTGAGCGTGAAAGAATGACAGAGGTTAAAAATATAAGTGGTGAATTTACAGGAGCTTATGCAGTTAATCCGTTAACAAAAGAGAAAATTCCAATCTGGATTGCTGACTATGTACTTTCAGGATATGGCACAGGAGCTATAATGGCTGTTCCAGGACATGATAGTCGCGACTTTGCTTTTTCAAGGCATTTTAATTTGCCAGTTATACAGGTAGTTGTTAAAGAAGGAGATGACCCCTCCGACCCAGCCAGTTGGGATGATTCATACGATTCAAAAGAGGGAGTAATGATCAACTCTGGATTTATAAATGGAATGCCGGTAGTTGATGCAATGATAGCTACGATTAGAAAAATAGAAGAAATGAATATCGGTGAAGGAAATATTAATTATCGATTACATGATGCTATTTTCAGCCGTCAGCGATATTGGGGTGAACCTTTTCCTATTTATTATAAAGATGGAATGCCTTATGCACTTAGTGAAAGTGAGCTGCCTCTTAAATTACCAAAGGTTGAAAGCTATTTACCAACAAGCGAAGGAAACCCTCCACTTGCAAATGCTCAAAACTGGGTTAATAAAGATGGTTATCCACTGGAAACTAACACCATGCCGGGTTTTGCAGGATCGTGTGGATATTATCTTAGGTATATGGATCCACATAATGAAAAAGAATATTTTTCTAAAGAAGCAAACAATTACTGGCAGGATGTAGATCTATATATTGGTGGTGATGAACACGCAGCTGGCCATCTGATTTATTCAAGGTTTTGGAGTAAATTTCTTTTCGACAAAGGACTTGTGTGTGAAGATGAACCTTTCAAAAAATTAATAAATCAAGGTAAAATACAGGGAAGGTCCAGTTTTGTATATCGAATTATGGGAACAAATAAGTTTGTCTCATATAACATTCGCAAAGAATATAAAGTTCAGGAGTTACACGTTGATATTGATCTTGTTGATAATGATGTACTGGATATTAATGCTTTTAAGAACTGGAGGGAAGAATTCAAAGATGCAACTTTTATACTGGAAGATGGAAAATATATTTGTGGTCATGAGATTGAAAAAATGTCGAAATCAAAACACAATGTTCAAAACCCGGATGCATTAATTGAAAAATATGGAGCTGATACACTGAGATTATATGAAATGTTTCTAGGGCCTCTTGAGCAAGATAAGCCATGGGATACACATGGAATAGAAGGTGTGTTCAGATTTTTGAGAAAATTTTGGAAGTTGTATTTTGATGATGATGATAACTTTATCGTTAACGATAAAAATACTTCAGAAGAAGAATTAAAATCTCTTCATAAAGCTATAAAAAAAGTTACGTCTGATATCGAACGGTTTTCATTTAATACCGGTGTAAGTGCCTTTATGATTTGTGTAAATGAATTAAGTGATTTAGACTGTCATAACAGAGAAATTTTAGAACCACTTGCAGTCCTTCTAAGCCCATATGCACCGCACATTACAGAAGAAATATGGAAAACTTTTGGATATGATAGTAGTATTTGTGCAGCTTCATATCCCGCTCATAATGAAAACTATTTAAAAGAAAACACCTTTGAATATCCTGTTTCTTTTAATGGTAAATTGAGGTTTAAAATAATTTTGCCTATTAATATGCCTAAACCTGAAATTGAAAAAGCGGCTATTAACGCAAAAGAAACTCCAAAATGGATTGAAGGAAAAACGATTAGGAAAGTTATCGTGGTTCCTAACAGAATTATTAATATTGTAGTAAGTTAGTAGTAAAGAAATATTAATAACATATATTATAGCTACTTAAAAATGCATCACAAAACTCGCTTCCTATTTCTACTAACATTATGTTTGTATGCAACAAACTTTTTGTTTTCACAAGATACAGTTATAAACCATGCATTTAAAACAGGTGAATATCTTAAATACCGGGTTTATTATAGTTCAGCTGTTGGAAATTTTACTGCAGGCGAGGCTATTCTTACAGTTGGCAAGTGGGAAGATAAGTATGCTGGAAAAACCAAAGATGTATACCGTATTACAGGTATTGGAAATTCAAAAGGTATGTTTAATTGGTTTTATAAAGTTCGCGACAAGTTTGAAACTTTTACGGACAAGAACACTCTGCTTCCATATGCGTTTATTAGAAAAACACGTGAAGGAAAATATGAACAGGATGATATTGTTATTTTCGACAGGGAAGAAAATGAGGCTATTACTAACTCTATTGAAGTAAAAGCTATTCCTCCCAATGTTCACGATATGATATCAGCTTTTTATTACATGCGTACCATAACCCTGGAGGATTTTGATGCTGATAGTATGTACTTTATTAATTTCTTTTTAGATGATTCGGTGTATGTGTCAGCCGTTAAATTCATGGGTAAATCAGAAATTAACACCAAATGGGGAGATATTGGATGCTTAAAGTTTGCTCCAATGATGGCTTCAGGAGAAGTTTTTGCAGACAAGTACCCTATGTCTGTCTGGATAAGTGACGATGAAAATCATATTCCGATACTCGTTGAATCAGCGGTTATAGTGGGTTCTGTTAAAATGGAATTGATCGAATTTGGTGGACTGGTAAATCCAATGAAAATTAATCTGGAAGAGTGAACGCATTGAAATATTAGATATGACTTCTGTCTTCCAATTTAGGGTGTTGTTTCTTTCACACGCATGTCTCCCAAAAGCACATCCCAGAAACCAATAAGACGACCACCAATTTGTGTTTCTTTTCGTTTTACATAAACTGTGATATCTTTCTTAGTAGTATCCTGATAAACAAGCCTTCCTTCAGCATCAAATCCTTTGAACTTCTGGAATATTGTAATAACTCCAACATATGTGCCATCCGGTTGCTTCTGAAGGTCGCTCATATATTCAATATTATACCATTCTATCTCCACCTTCCTATAATTCAATCGCATTAATCTTTCAAAATATTCACGAACATTATAATAGCTTATCTCTGGCTTACGTAATGAAGAAACTCCTATTTCACTACCTGCCATAAATAACTCCTCAGCTCTATCAATTACTCGATTTGCTTCACTCCAAGGTGTTTCTTTACTTCCAATAATACTTATATATTTACTTAGGTCACGTGCTTTTTCGATGGCAAGGCTGTCGATTGCCTGTTTGCGCTCATAGCTTAATTCGACTTGAGCAATTCCGGAAATTGAGAAGCTCATTGCCAAAATAATAATCCACAAATATGTTCGTTTCATAATTTCTTTAATTTTTAATTAATTCTAGTTCCGTAATCTTTCCCAAACCGTCATGCTTTACTGCATCAACTTTGTAAAAATATTGTTTTTTATCTTTTAAATAATTAAGAAACATACTTATTGTAGTTGGACGATCGTAATCGTTAAATCCTCCAGCCTTACTTATAATAATAAGTACAGGGATATCAGGTGTAGCAAACTGTTGCAATATCAAATTTATTTGCTCATTAGCATCATCCGTATTAGTTGCATTTGCAATGGCAATAAGCTGATTGTCAATTTCCTGATACTTAGATGCAGCTACCATTGCTCGTTTCTCTTCTTCACGCTTCAGCCTTTCCTCTTCAGCCTGGCGTTCTGCGTCTGCTCTGTCCGTTGAGAGTTTTGATTCAACTTTTGATATAAGATCATTAACTTCTGGATCATCAATGTTATATGATTTAATTACTTCCAAACGCTTGTCTTGTTCATCAAGACTCCAGTTTGTTGTACCGTTTAACATGGCTGTGAGATCTTTTTTAGACTGTTCAACTTTCATTTTATATTCAGCTGCGGCTTTTTCGCGAGCTAATTTTTTCTTGCTTTTACAAGAGCTGGCACCACTTGTAATAATTATTGCTGCCAGTAAAAACATCAATATTCTTGTGGGATTCTTCATCACTAATTTCATATTCTTATGATTGATAGTTATTTTGTTTAGTGTAATATGATAGAAAATAAATTCTCAATTTGGTTACAAACCTAACTTCACTAAGTATAATAATGCAAAAGTATCGAAAAAATTGTGCAACCTTTGTGAAATAATTTCTATGGCCAAGCACTATACAATACCAATTTTTGTTCCTGAACTAGCATGCCCCTTTCAATGTGTGTTTTGTAATCAGGAAAAAATTTCCGGCCACCAGAATATTCCAGATAGAAATGAAATTATTAATACTATTGAAGTATACTTAAAAACTTTTAAATCTAAAAAAAGGATTGTTGAAGTTGGATTTTTTGGAGGAAGCTTTACAGGTATCCCTATTGATGAACAACTATACTACCTTGAAATTATTAAGCCTTTTATTAATGCTGGTACTATTCAGGGAATTCGATTATCAACCCGGCCTGATTATATTAATGATGGCATCTTAAAAATGCTATACCAAAATCATGTTACAACAATTGAACTTGGAGCTCAGTCGTTTGATGATGATGTACTACAAAAGTCGTTTCGTGGGCATACCGCTAATCAAATAGAAATAGCATCAAAAATGATAATTGATACCGGCTTTAAATTAGGATTGCAGATGATGATTGGTTTGCCAGGTGACACGATTGAAAAAGCAATATATACTGCCAATAAAATAATTGAATCCGGAGCACATGAAACACGTCTTTATCCTACCTTAGTAATAAGGGATACAGCTTTACATAAGTTGTACTCTAATGAAAAGTATAAACCTCTCACACTAAAACAAGCTGTTGAATGGACAAAACAAATACTTCCGCTTTTTGAAGAGGCCGGTGTAAGGCTCATTCGTGTCGGATTACATCCCTCTGATGGACTTGTTTCTGGCAATGAACTGGTGGACGGGCCTTTCCATTCTTCATTTAAAGAACTTGTAATCTCATCATTATGGGCTGACCTACTGACACCACTACTTATTAATGGGACCGATAAAAATATAGAAATACATGTTCCTACCAAAGAGATTAATTATGCTATCGGCCATAAATCAGCAAATAAAAAAATGTTACTTGAGAGATTTAATTCGGTTAAGTTTGTGCCAGAAGTATCTTATTCTGCACGAAACTTCACATTAAAATCCCTGAATTAAAAGTAAGACAGCAAGTACAATCTTTTGTCCGGTTAGATAAAATGATAATTATAGCAAATAAAAATATTCCCGAACTAGCTTTAAAACGATTAAAAGAATATGGCCGAGTTCTGACTTTTGAAACCACAGGATTAACATATCCATCAATTTCATGTCACCCTGATGTGTTCTTATGTTTATCAGATGATCAACTAATAATTGCTCCAAATACACCAGATGTGTTCAGCAAATTATTAAATGAGAATAAGATACGATTATTGAAAGGGCAAAGTGATGTTGGCTATAGTTATCCCGAAACAGCAAAATATAATGCTGTTATCACCAAGACTCATCTTATTCATAATTTAGAAGTTACCGATAACACAATTAAGGAATCTTGTATTGATAAAGGTAAAATTCACGTTAATCAGGGATACACAAGATGTAATCTGCTACCAATTAATAATGATAACTTTATTACATCCGACGAAGGAATTTATCATACATTAGTCACTAATAAACTTAATGTACTTTATGTTGACCCTCAGGAGATTCTACTTCCGGGATTTAAAAATGGATTTATTGGAGGTGCTTGTGGGGTCTATCAAAATCGCATTTTTATAATAGGTAGCTTAATCAATCTCTCTAACGGTGAACAAATGGCGTCATTTGTAAAAGAAGCTGGGTATCAAGTTATTGAGTTGTGTGAGGGACCATTATTTGATTGCGGCAGTTTGATATTTATTGATTGACCTTCCAACCTTTTTGCACATAACTAAATGCTGTGATATAACTCCTAACAATAAGTTAGATTTTTGTTGACTTAAATCAAATACACTATTACCAGTCGCAATTCACTATTAAATATCAAGTTAATTGATTGATACGGGTTTTTTTACTATTTTTGCACCCTGAAAATTTACTAATTACAACGTTATGGAAAAAAAGAGGGTTCTATATGTAAATCAAGAGATTATGCCCTATCTGCCCGAGACTCACATTAGCAAGATAGGACGTTTTCTACCTCAAAAAACGCAGGAATCTGGAAAAGAAATACGTACATTCATGCCTCGTTATGGTTTAGTAAACGAAAGGAGAAATCAACTCCATGAGGTAATAAGGTTATCTGGCATGAATCTTATTATTGATGACATCGACCACCCTCTGATAATTAAAGTTGCATCTATACAACAAGCAAGGATGCAAGTTTATTTTATTGATAATGAAGACTATTTCCATCGTAAATTTTTATTTAGAGATAAAAATGATACTTTTTTTGAGGATAATGATGAAAGAACAGTTTTCTTTTCGAAGGGTGTATTAGAAACTGTAAAAAAACTTGGTTGGGCTCCTGATGTTGTTCATGCCCACGGCTGGTTTTCAAGCCTTATTCCTCTTTACATAAGAACTGCATATAAAGATAATCCTATATTCGGTGATCTGAAAATTATTTTCTCATTGTATGATGACGATTTTTCGGAAGGATTTAAAGATGGATTTACTGAAAAAATTGTCATGAACGGTCTAAATAAAAGTGACCTTAAACACTATAAAGACGGAACATACGTTTCGATGATGAAAGGTGCTATTGATAGATCAGATGCACTGATCCAGGGAAGTGCGGAAATAGACCCAGAAATACTTAAATATGCAAAGGCATCTGGAAAACCTATGCTAGATTATATTGAAGATGAGAATTATTATGTTGCGTACAATAAATTTTATGATAAAATTATCGGAGAAGATTAGTAAATCAATAATTTCGTCTGCTGTTTTCAGTCTGCTTTCCTTCATTATACTTTCGTTTCTATTTAATTCGTGTTCCAAGAAGGCCGGACAAATTGGTTTTGTAATTCAACCTGAAGACAGCAAACTCCAAGTTGCCTTTACAGATACATCTTCAATTTATGGCTATTCGGAACTCTTAGACTCAATAAGGTCCGACAAATTAAGTGTTAGTGCCTTTGGTAGTTTGAAGGATCCAGTATTTGGCGGTACTACTGCAGGATTTTACACACAATTCATCCTTTCCGTTAATGGTCATGATTTTGGAGAAGATAGACAATTAGATTCATTGATACTCACACTAAATTATGAAGGGGTTTATGGTGACACAAATGTTATACTTACTGCTCATACTTATGAAATGTTAGAAGGTATAAGTAAAGACAGTATCTATTATTCAAATCTGCAACTTCCTCTTGATCCTACGGATTATAGCAATTTTTCGTTTATGCCGAGACCTAATGATAGTATTGTGATAGATGGAGACACACTTAAACCAATAGTCTGGATGAATTTATCAAATATTAGCACTGCTCTTGGTGATAAATTACTAAATGCAGATTCTGCAGAAATGGACGATAGTGAAACATTTCAGGAGTACTTTAAAGGGCTTTTTATTCAGTCGCAACCTGTTTATGAGGATGGTGCAATAGTATATTTCGGTCTTTCCTCAACATACTCAAAACTATCATTATATTACAGCAACAGTGAACAAGACTCACTTAGGTATGATTATATTATAACTACTACAACCGCTACTGTAAATAAATATGAGCATGAATATAATAGTTCCAGCCCTGATTTTAAAGCACAGGTAATTAATGGTGATACTATGTTAGGATCACAAAAATTTTATGTTCAGGGGTATGGGGGTGTTCAAACAATCATTAAATTCCCTTATTTGATAAAATGGGCTCAACTCGGAAATGTTGCAATCAATGAAGCCAAATTAGTCCTTCCTGGTTATCCTGAAGATGAGTTTTTTGGGGCTCCTGCAAAAATGTCCTTGTTAGAAATTGAAGAAGATGGATTGGGAATACCATTAATCGACCAAAGTGAAGGAGAGGCCTATTTTGATGGAAAATATAACGAGTCAAGAAATTCTTATGAATTTAGAATAACACGCTATATTCAATCTATGATTAGTGACACTACATTGCCCAACAGAGGGCTGTACTTATTCATCTTTGGAGGTTCGGTTCACCCCGAGCGTTTTATCTTTAAAGGAAATCAAAACGGCGCAGACTCAACCGGCATAATGCTCGAAATATTATATACTGATTTGTAAAACCAAAACTAATTTAACCTCTCTTTTTTTGAAATTTCCTGTTTTCGTTTATATTTGTATAATTAAATAAATAAAACATGTGTGGAATAGTTGCTTATATAGGATACAAAAAGGCGCACCCTATATTAATTAAAGGGTTACATCGTTTAGAGTACCGAGGTTACGATAGTGCAGGCATTTCACTGTTAAATGGTAAAATTCATACATACAAAACCAAAGGAAAAGTTTCTAAACTTGAAAAGTTTTTAAAAGATCAACATGTTGAAGGAGAAATTGGGATAGCGCACACTCGTTGGGCTACACATGGTGAACCAAATCAAATAAATGCACATCCACACTCCTCCCAGTCAAAATCAATTTCAATTATCCACAACGGAATTATTGAAAATTATTCCACATTAAAAGAAGAATTAAAGGCGAGAGGATATGTTTTCGAATCGGATACTGATACTGAAGTGTTAGTAAACCTAATTGAGGATATTCGAATAAAAGAAAATGTTCTTCTTGATGAAGCCGTGCGTATTGCTTTGAGTCAGGTTATTGGTGCTTATGCGATTGTGATCTTGTCAGAGGAACATCCTAATACATTGATAGCAGCAAGAAAAGGAAGTCCGTTAGTTGTTGGAATTGGCGATGACGATTTCTTTCTTGCGTCTGATGCCACACCAATTGTGGAGTATACCAAGAATGTTGTTTATCTTGAGGATGAAGAAATTGCTGTTCTTACAAGAGGTGAAGAGTTAAAAATTAAAACTATCAAAAATAAGGATAAAACACCTTATGTTCAGGAATTGGAATGGAATCTGAGTGAACTTGAAAAAGGAGGATACGAACATTTCATGTTGAAAGAGATATACGAACAGCCTAACTCTATTAAAGATAGCTTAAGAGGAAGGATAAATCCTATAACTGGCAATGTTTCTCTGGGTGGGATTATTGATTATGAACAAAAACTAGTAAATGCTAAACGCATTATTATAATCGCTTGTGGTACATCATGGCATGCTGGTTTAGTTGGTGAGTATATGATTGAGGATATTGCACGGATACCCGTTGAAGTTGAATATGCCTCAGAGTTCAGATATAGAAATCCAATAATTAGTGAAGATGATGTAATTATTGCTATTTCGCAGTCAGGTGAAACTGCTGATACATTGGCTGCCATTGAGTTAGCAAAGAAGAAGGGTGCAACAATTCTTGGAATATGTAATGTTGTTGGTTCATCAATTGCGAGGGCTTCTCATGCAGGTTCATACACACATGCAGGACCTGAAATTGGGGTTGCATCAACAAAGGCTTTTACAGCACAAGTTGCGGTACTTGCAGTAATGACACTAAGACTTGCACAACTTAAAGGAACAATACCAAAAGCCAAATTTATGCAGATGTTGCAAGAACTTGACAGAATACCTGAAAAAGTGGAAAGGGTATTAAGTACTAATGGCACGACTGAGAGAATTGCAAAAAAGTATAAAGATGTAAATAATTTTCTTTATTTAGGCAGAGGAAATAATTTCCCTGTTGCGCTTGAAGGAGCTTTAAAACTTAAAGAAATATCATATATTCATGCCGAGGGTTATCCAGCTGCAGAAATGAAACATGGACCGATAGCCTTGATTGATGAAAACATGCCAGTTGTTTTTATTGCTCCACACTTAGGTATTTACGAAAAAGTTGTAAGCAATATTCAAGAAGTTAAAGCCAGAAAAGGTAAAATTATTGCAATAGTCACTGAGGGAGATACAATTATTAAAAAGATAGCCGATTATGTAATTGAAATTCCTGAAACTGAAGAATTTCTAATCCCACTCCTCGCAACAATCCCGCTACAAAAACTGGCTTATCATATTGCAGTTATGCGTGGCTGTAACGTAGATATGCCACGTAATCTTGCAAAATCTGTTACTGTCGAATAATTGAGCTATTTGGTTACGATAATTTTTCTTACAACAGAAGTACTTCCAATATTTAATTTGTAGAAATATATTCCTGAATCCACACCTGTAGTGTTCCAATAATAATTGTGTGAACCACCAATAATTTTTTCCTCATTAGAAAGATCTGTTATTTTTCTTCCAGTCAAATCAAAGATTGAAAGGCTGACTTCATAACTTTTATCCAGAGAAAGTTGAATAGTGACATTTTCATTAGTCGGATTAGGGTATGCTATAACGTTTAAATCAGTAATCGGATTATCATCAATATCAGTCCACATGTAATTTATCCCAAAAAAGAATAATATTTCAGCCATCACTTCATCTTTGGTTGATCCTTCTTGATCAACAAGACCTGCAAACTCAAATGAAGTACCAATAGTTTTATATACTTCATTTTCAAAAGAAACCCCTGTGCCATATTCAGGTTCTGTATTTTTGAAAATGAGCAAACTGTTTGACTTTGGTGCAATTTGGTCTATATAACTGTTTATACCATTATATTCAAATTCGAAACTATGCATGATACTCCCGCTTTCACCAACAATAGTTCCTAAGTCTCCAGCTCCATCAGCTATACCCTCTATATTAAAAAGTTCATGAACACTTGTTTGGTTATCATATGCCCAGGTATCACCTCCTTCCATGTATATACGTCCGCCATTTTCAAGGTATGTGGCAAGTAAATCACCCTCGGCATTTTCTAACACATAATTATCCGGATATATCCCTAACAATACAAATACTGATTGATAATTATTAATATCTGCAGACCAATCAATTACAACATCTCTTTCTACTTGTAACATATCCAAACATGATTCAATTGAACTTGTAGAATTGCTATTTGCCAAATCGATAATTAAAATAGACTTAAGTCCAATTACTGCAATAAAGTCATCGGTTCCACTAATCCCATGATCAGCTATCATATTTATTTCGAAAGTTACAGAAGTACCCTCAGGCGTATCAGATGCAGCAGATACGCTAAATATTACTTGTTCTATTTCATTACCGGGAATATTGCCTAATGATTGAGGATCGCCGTTTATCTCAATGTATTCACTTGAAGATTGCAGCTCACTCATAACATTATAAGCTTCTGATGTTCCATCGTTTGATATATCAACAGCAATTTCAACAGTTTCACCTGGATCAATTCTTCCATTGCTATTTCCATCCGAATCATCGATTGCAAATCCACTAAAGACTAAACTTGGTGCATGACCTGTTAACATGAAAGAAGATTCCCAAATTTCATTACCATTTTCGTCTTGAGCAGATATCTGGAAATTTGCAATAATTAGGTCAGGGATATCATCAGTCACATTAAACTCAAATCCATCAACCACTATCACTGTATCATTTGCAGCAATATTACCATAATCGGCTTCTGTTGAAACGAGTTCAATATATTCACTTGTAGTTGTCAAAGTTGCAGTCACACCTACTGCTTCTTCTAGTCCAACATTAGTTAAACCAACTGTTAGCAATATGTTCTCGGAGTAATCCATTAATCCATCATTATTACCTGCTATGTCATTGATTATATTTGTTGCATAGACTATATAAGGCCCTTCAGCTGGTATAATTTCAATTGTGGAAATATATGGTCGATAATTGAAAGATGTTACCACAAAATCAGCTGTACCTAAGTTGGTAAGTCCTTCGTAAGTTAAGGTTGCAGACCCACCCTCAACAATTGCTGAACCAATAATCTCACCATTCATACTAAATGTTGCAAATGCACCTTCTGCATCACATGTGATACTCATTGTTGTAGAACCTAATATAACAGACGCTGGGTGTGTAACGGTTAAATCTTGTGGGACAGCTGTTCTTATCTCAAGTGAAGGATCACCAAAAATAGTCCAGGTATCTGTCATTTCTTCACCAGCAGTTCCATAAACATCATTCATGTTCATACAACCATTCATGGATATTCCTCCGAATGTACGTTTAATATTATCAGAATATGCTTCACTCAGTATATCATTCATTTCATCCTGACCGCGCATTGGAGGATTCCAGCTTTGGTTGATTGTTGACATTAAAGTGGCAATTGCCCCTGCTGGTTCACCGTTATTTTCAGCCCTTAACCATGCCTCGGCGAAACATGTTCCTGCTACAAAGTTTCCGTTTACGCATGCCACTGAAAAAATAAAAGGTAGTTTTCCATTATTAGTCAGGCTATTAACATTGCTGTTTGAAAACCCTGAAGTACTCCAAGAAACCTGGCTGCCATGACCTGTATAGTTTATAATCGTTGCTCCTGAATTAATAGCATCACCTACCATTGTTGAAGTAGGGTTGTTATCAGCATCATTACCTCCTTGGCTACCATCAAAAAATTCATAAGCATAATTATATGTAAAAGGAATTAACTTGTTATCACCAATATTTCTGATGTGAACATAGTCATATTCATTATCATCACCAGGACCTTGATCAGATGCTATACCCACAGCTTTTGAATACCAGGCAGTGTCTGTTATTGGGTTTTGTTCGTAATCCAATACTCTTGTCACCTGTGTTACAACTTGAGCTTCTGTTTCTGCTGAAAATCTTCCAACAAATAAATCAGGATAATGATCGTTACCTGCAACATAAGAATAATCCACATCTGAATCCCAACCTCCTGCATTACTTGTAGGAACTTGAGGTGCATCACCAACCAGTAGAACAAAAGTAAGCCCATTGTCAGTAAAGTAATTGGCAATGTATTGTTTAATATCAGACGCCCCACCAATTGTTGCTACATCAACAATCTCAACAGGAGTTCCTGTCTTTATTTTCCAATCAATAAGAGGTTGTACTTCGTCCATAAAATCACCGTGTGAGATAATCAACATATTTCCTACTTCACCAACAGGATCATAACGAGAGGTTAAATTGTAGTTTAACAGTTGACGAGAATAAATATTATGAAATGTGCTTTCAACTTGATCGATCTGATAATCAGAAGGCAATGTATTTATTGTAGAAGTTCCGCTTTCGGTAATCTCAACAGTAATATCATAATAAACTCTTAAAGTTTTTGATATAGGATTATATTGCATCGGGTAAATCAGAACTGTTTGTGCACGAAAGTCTCTTACTATATAAGGTTCTCTCAAATTTCCTACTTCACCTGGATAATATAAATCAACTGAGTATTGCTTGCCAAATTCATATGGAATACTTGAAGGATCAACAGTGCGTACCAAATTCCCTTTTGAGGGTGCAATTAACACATCTTGAAATTCTTCATATTGCGATGACACAATTTTCATCTGCATATTTGCCTGATTAGGAATAATAAGTGATGTTGCAAAAACTGGCAAATTGGGAGCACCAAGCTTTAAATTTGAGCCACTATTCTCAGCAGAGATTAGCCATGCCGTTCCCCTGCTTGTTTCTACATCATTTTTCCAAAACCCGTTCATTGAAAAATGAACCATCGAGGTGTTAACATCTGACGATACAAGTTTAATATTTTCAGATGCCTGTCCTTCGTTTTTTAATTCAATCCAATCAGTTGCGTTTAAACTTAAAAAAGCCGCAATCATTAATACTAAAGATAAAAATCTTTTCATTTGGTTTATTTTTAAGATAATGTTTAATATATGTGACACAATAAGTTAAGATGAAGTTTGCTGACACTAGAACTTTTTTAGTTTTCATTTTTTTATTGTCGAGCTTTCTTTCGTAAGATACATTACAGGATATATAGTAGCAAAAATACCAATTACCATGACAGTACCAAATACAGATATAAAATCTAATAAGTGCATTTTCACCGGATAGGCTGAAATTACAAAAGCACCATCACCTCCACTAAGCTGCAGTAGTCCATAATTTTCTTGAATGAATAAAATTGCAAACCCAATTACTAAGCCAATAATACTGCTTATGAAACTTATTAACATTCCTTCTGTAAAGAATATTGTTTTAATAAGTTTCAAATCGGCACCCATACTTGCCAATATTCCAATATCTTTATTTTTTTCTATGATCAGAATTGAAAGTGACCCAATCATATTAAAAGATGACAGAATAAGTATAAAAATCAGAATCAGGAATATAGCTGTTTTTTCAGACCGTAAAATCTTAAATAGAGCATCATTTTGTTGAAACCGGTTTTTAACAACATAATCATTTCCTAAAATTGACTGAACATTACTTTGCATTTTATCTTCATCAACCCCTGGTTTATATCTTATTTCAACGCTGGTAACCTCATCAGTATATTCAAGTAATTCACGAGCAAAGTGCATTGGAACAAAAACATATTTTTCATCAAATTCTTGTTGTATTGAGAAAACACCTGACGGATGAACTGCTCTACTGTTAAAGGCATTTTCAAAATTAAAGGAAGAAGCATTTCCTCGCCGAGGCACATAAATAGATAGCAAATTTGAAATATTTTGTGGATAGACATCTAGATACCATGCTATACCAGAACCAACAACAGCGAATTCCGATTTTCCTTCTTGAAGAATAAAAGACCCGTTAACAATCATTGTATCTATTCTGGATAATTCGATAAAATTATCAGAAACTCCCTTTATCCTTGCAATATGTTGTTTATCCATATATTTGAATAAAGCATCTTCTTCTACTACTTGAGATACTCCACTAACTCCCTGTATATCAATAATTTTTTCATAAGGGAATTTGGAATAGTTAAAGGTTTTACCTTGTTGGGCAGTAATTTGTAAGTCCGCATTGAAAGTGAAATAAAGCGACTTTATCACATCTTCAAAGCCATTAAAAACAGATAGTACAACAATAAGTGCTATTGTGCCAACTGATAATCCAACAACTGAAATAATTGAAATTATATTTATCAGATTATGCGACTTTTTCGAAATTAAATATCGTTTTGCTATAAAAAATGAAAGTCGCATAAGTTGTTTTTGTTTTGCAAAGACTAACTAATTACAAATATCCGATAAATTTTAAGATTAGTTTTTAATTTTCAAGTCATTATTGATCATTCTGGTAAGATATTGCTGCAGGATGGCCTTCACAGTTGTTTCTAAACTATCTGCGATAACGGTTTCAGTTTTAATAAGGTTTTGCTTATGCTGTGGGTCTTCATCATTATTATACAATGATGTACTAAAATCGCCATCGAAAAGAAGGCTGTACTTTCCCGAAGTTATTTGATAGAGTCCGTTAACATATTGTAACGCAATTCGATGCGAGCTATCATTTAGAATGCTTGCTCCGAAAGCAACAACTGGTTCACTGTAATTCAGATAATCAAGTATGGTTGAAAAAATGTCTGTTTGTTGAACTGTTCCACTGTAATTACCTGTAAACAAACTGTCGCCAGGGCTATAAAACAACATTGGAATAGCATAACGCCCTGACGTGTTTTTGTAATAGCTCATTAAATCATTGTTCAATATATGTCCTAATTCTTCAACATCATTTTTATTTGAAGGAATTACTGATTGAGCAGGATGGTCGGCAACAATTATAAATAAAGTGTTAGTATACCAAGGCATTTTTTTTGCAGTGTTGAAAAACTTCATCAAGGCAAAATCAGTATATTTTACTACTTTATGAATTTTCATGGGACCTTCAAGAAATTTTTCTTTATGCTTTTCAGGAATGTTGTAAGGATAATGTGAGCTAAGCGTAAAATCAAAAGCAAAAAATGGTTGCTCAAATGAGTTTAATTTCTGAGCAAAATATTGTAAAAAAGGTTCATCATATATTCCCCAATAGCTATCGTAATCATCATCGTTATTATATTCAAAACGTCCATAATAATCATCAAATCCGGCATAAGCAGCAAATCCATCGAAATTCATTGTTCCATTAGTACCACCATGAAAAAAAGCAGTGTAATAACCTTTTTCCTTAAGCATAATTGCGAGGCTGTTAGTTTTGTTTGTATTGTAAACAGATGTAATAAAAGGATCATCCATTAAGGATGGAACCCCAATTACAATAGCCGGTATAGCATCAATTGATCTTAAACCATTTGCATACGCATTTTCTATTACTAAAGAATGTTGCATCAGAGAGTCGAGAAATGGAGTGTAGCCTTTGTATGCATTTAAAGAACCAACATATTCTTTAGAAAAGCTTTCTAAAAGAAGTACAACTATATTTTTCTTATTTAACTCCTTATTCTTGTTCTCAAAATTGTGTACAACAGGATATATTTCTTGGCATTGTTTTTCGCTAAAATATTTCTTTTCAGTTAGTTCATCATGTCCGAATGTTGTCATTACCGTGAAAACAGAATTAAGCACCAATGGCATTTGCGAAACACTTACATGTTTTGACGCATCAATTATTGATAATGGTTTTAGCTGAAGTCCGCCACGGGCTCCAACTAACGACAAGCCGATAATCACTACCATTATAATTAACTTATAAACTAACTGTAATACTTTTTTCTTTTTTAACGACAGAGGCTTTGTCGTAAAAGGCTTCTTGTCAGCAATAACAATTTCATCAAATCTATTTTTATTGAATTTTGGGTAGATAATCCAAGTAAGAATTAATATTATCATCCACACAATTCCTACAAACCAATAATCTTTTATAAAACCAGGAAGCAAAGTAGGTACATCATCACTAAGAAAAATAAATTTAAAAATATCCGATGTTGACCTTTTTTGCACAAAATGAAAATAAATAGAATCACTAAGATTACTAAATAGAAGAATACTATTAATGACAATGAAATATATCTTCAGAAATAATTGTATCGGTCGAAGTGCAATAAATCTACCTATTGGAATTATATGAACCAGTATAAACAATAGGTTAAAATAGCATAACACAGAAACATCGAATCTAATTCCAACAAAAAATATTTTTGCTAGTTGCCAAAATTCAATATCAGCAAACAACCCGAAATTATAGATGTAAAAGAAAAGTCTGCCTATAAAAAAAAGGAATAAAGCTAAAAGTAACCTTTTAATAAGCAGTATTATATTATAAATATAAGAATGCATATTATTTCCAGGCTTTTGCCACAATACCGGTTCCGCTACTGTGTAACTGCTTCAAATCTAACCAGTTTAACAGTAGTACAAAAGGAAATGTTATTAGATAGTAAATAGGAAGAACAATGAACATAAAATAAGAGGTATTCAGCATAAGTATTGGAAATTTCATGCTTAGTTTCCAGGCTAGTTTGCCTGGTTTACCGTACTGGTAATAAACTTCACTGCGTGAGAATCCTGCCTTTTTCATCTTTTCAGAAATTTCATCAACGCCATATCCATCTCGTACATGTTCATCAATAAATGACTGACTACCACCATCTTCATGTGAGTGGTGGTGTTCATGATGAACATCAGAACCTCCTTTATCTGATGGAGTTGATACTAATAGCATACCACCATCTACTAATGCTTTCTGGAAGTTCTCAAAAACAATTTCATCCTCTTCAATATGCTCCATCACATCAACACATATTACCAAATTATATGCACTTTCTTCATTTAACTTTGTTAAATCTCCATGATCAAATGAAGCGTTATTCAATCCTATTTTGTTGAAAAACGCATTACAATCGTCGACTTGTTCTTGTTTAACATCTAATCCTCTTATATTCCAATTGCTATTTCTAGATGCAAGATAAAAATCGTACTGACCAAATCCAGAACCGGCATCAAGTATGTTTTGTTTTCCTGATATCTCTTTCTCCCATATTCTTATTTCTTTTCTAATATACCAAGAGCGAAGTAACAATATGTCTAGCAGCCGATAAAAAATCTTACGGAGTATAGGTGACATATTAAAGAATAAGCCAAGTTTTAGTTTTATTGGATCGTATTGCATATTAGTATTATTGAATGATTAAATGAGCGATTGCATGAATACTTGATTAAGTATATTTATATTCAACCACGAGAACATTTAATTATTCATTTAGTAGATTTTCAATATTTTCAATGTAGTCCAGAGAGTCGTCAATATAGAAACTCAAATCAGGGACAATACGTAGTTGGTTGCGAACCCTGGAACCCAGTTTTCCTCTTATTTCTTTCGAGTGACTGCGGATTTTTTTTAGGAGTTCATCTTTGTCAGATGTAGCAAAAAGGCTCAGGTATACTTTCGCCATGGATAAATCAGGAGTAACTTTAACTTTCGTAACAGTTACCATTGCACCTCGTGACACATGTCTTAATTCAACCTGAAATATTTCGCCCAAATCCTTTTGTAATAAAATGTTTATTCTTTCCTGACGTATTGTTTCCATTCTGCAAAAGTATTTAATTATCAATGAAACATATTAAGTTGTACAAAAAAGAATGTTATACCATTTCTTGTGAAGGATAATTATTATTGATGAATTTGAGTAGTAATTAGCTATCAAACTTTACTACCTTTACTGCAAAACTAATTACCCATAAAACGATTGTATACCATCGCCAATAAAATTCACAATAAATAACACTGATAAATTAATAATACGGTTTTATAAATTTGTAGTTAGTGTGATTGAATAAGAGCAATAATAAAATCCCTGTAGGTGTGAGTTCCGGAGAAATAGTTACTATTTTTAAACACTACTTACGTACTTCGTTTAAGTTCACCGTAAACAAGAAGTTTACAACTGTTATGACTGAAATGAAAAACATAATGGTTAAGACAGAGGCAATATTTTGATACAATCTCAGAGGAGAGCTTACCAGCTTTTGAAATTGAACGAATAGCTGAAATTGAAAGCAATATGATCAAAATATTGGGAGATTATCTTTCGCAACATGTTGATGAAACACCTAATGATGGGTAGTTGTTAATTGACTACCACTAGTTCACTAAAATTTACCTTGCTACAATGAAAACCTTGTTATAGGTTTTTTCATTCACGACTGCACGTATAATATAAGTGCCGGATTTAATGTTTGCTGTTGATACCTGATAGTTGCTATGATTAGTCATTAAATCAACCTGTTTAGAAAAGATTTTATTCCCATACATATCAAAAATATCTATTGCTAATTTACTTCCCGGCATTGAGTAAACTGGAAGACTAAGAGTTCCGGATACAGGATTTGGGTATGGTAATCCCACAATCTCATCAGAATCTATTTCTCCTCCTGGAAATATGTAATCAATGCCATAAACATCAATAAGTATTTCAATGTCACTAATAATTGGTATTTCGGGGGTAAGTTCCATCCTTATTTTCTCAGCATGTACACCTGCTATTTCAGGATAAAGCCAATAAGTATTTAATTCTATAAAGTCAAAACTAAAATCTCCACTACTATCTGAATACTTACAGGTTAACAAGTTATTTGAGTCATCAAACAGGTATATATGTACTCCTTCTACAAATAACTCCTGATATGAATGAGGTAAGTTTATATATTCAACCTTGCCGCCCAAACCACCTTCTCCATCAAATATACCGTTCGGTTCCATAAGTTTGATGTTACATTCCCAGTTCGTATGTTTTAAATGTATTGTTTCAGCCTCTTCCCAAAAAGGTTTGTCGCCGAAATATGTCGGCATTAGTTTTCCATAATATTCTGATTCGTAGGTGGGTTCAACTTTTACAACGTAATCACCCTTTGGAATATGAAAAAAATAATAATATCCTAAAGTGTCAAAAGTCATAGTGTCGATACTTGTATATCGGTTTAACGAATCGATCATGTATAAATAAGCACGACCATCATCAATCGGGAAATACTCTGAAAATACATGACCCCCTAAATGGTAATATTCCGTTTCGCCTATATACAATTGCTTTGTAATTGTGCTTTTTATTGGTATATTGTTAACTATTGCTGTAACAGTAAACTTGATTTTAAAAAGTCCGTACGATTGATATGAATGTGTTGGATTTTGAAGATTGGAGGTTGTACCATCTCCAAAATCCCATTGCCAGCCAACTAAATACTTATGATTTGTTTGATCTATAAATTTGAATTGATTTCTATCTCTACCCGATTTTTGAAAATATTTAAATCTTGCCTGAAGCTCCTCGGCTTGATATGGAAGATAAATTGCAAAATCTGCAATAATTACACTTTTGCCTCTATCGATAAATCGAAAATAGACAGTTGTATCACAAGAAACTCCAAAATGATCGTAAGTATAAATGATTAACGATCCATTATCTTCGGTTGTTGCAATAGTATCATAGTAGTAACCTTCAATATTAGTTTTCAAAACCTTGCTATAACGACTACGTCCGGTTTGAGTGGAATCGCTTTTTATATAAATCGTGTGTCCTTCAACCGGGTTACCATATTCCAGGTTTGTAACCTGGCCAGAAATAATAACATGGTTAATAGTATTTGATGAATATGAGATATTCACAAATATTACTAACATGAGTAATGATGTAATTCTGTAATTATGCTTATTAATTAAATTCAATTTCATTCTTCAATATTTTATTGATTTATTAATCCCAAATCATTCATGCTCTACTTCATTAAATATACTAAACCAACTCTCAAGGTAAACCCTGATGAAGATGTGTGATTGTATGGATTATTGTAAATGCTTTTAAAATTATATCTGTAACCGGGTTCAATAGCAATTGATATTTTTTTATTTATTTCATATTCTATACCTGCACCAAGCCATAACTGGAAGTAGATATCTGATCGTATGGGCAAATTATTTTGCAAGTCTACAATATCAGAATTTTCATCCTCAGGTTTAGGATTATCGATCCAACTTGCAACTTTCAAATTAAAAGCAGGACCTCCCATAAAATACCAGCTAATTACCGATCCCGGTTTTTTGTATTGGTAGCCAAATAATGCTGGGACTTGTAAGTAAAAGTATCTGTTGGTAACTCCCGATACTGAAATATGAGGTATAGAATCCCAAATTTCAACTGATTTTGTGTGAAAAACAGGATTAATATTTCCTAGAATAGTATCAAAAGTAATATCATAAACATCTTCGTAAGAGCCCATGTATTCGTTTGTAATGTAGCTTATTCTGGCAAAACCTCTGTCGCGAACGAATGACAAACCTGCACCAAAACGAAAAAACCAATTTTTATTCAGAAAGTATGTTGGTTCAATATTTATACTATATGAATTAAGTATCTCAACAGAATCGAAATGGGAAATTGATAATTCAGGAGTTATATAATAGCTTGTTTTCCATCGTGGAAAAGAGAGATTATTTTTTTGTTCAATCACTGGTTCATCTGGCAATGGGGGTGATATATTATGATCTTCTGGTTTATATTCATTACTATAGATACTAGGAAATAATAAATCATCCTTTTTCATTTCAATAATCTCTTGGCTATTGTTGGTTTCATATTGAAGATCTTGTTCGCTAACCTCAATTGATTTATTTTTCGGAATAATTTTCGGCTTTATCTCAACATACGAATTTGGAATATTTGCATCTGATGGTTGTTCGTCAGCATTTAGATGTTTTTCTACTTCAGTATCAACTGCATCTGAAATGCCAATGTTATTATCCTTTCCCACAGTAGAGTCTGAAGAACCTCCGAGTCCACCAACTTTTGAAGAGCTGCTTTCCTCCTTATTTGTAATTTGAAGAGTTTCGTCGTCGGATGTTTCAAATGATATTGGATTAAACAAAAATATTGACGTAATTAAAGCAAATAAAATTAATATTGAAGCTGCAATAAACCATCGTCTCCTAAAAAATTGATTAGTTTTTTGCACATGAATGCCTTTCTCTATTCCTGTCCAAATATGATCAGGAGGAGAAGGAGATAATTGTTCAATCTTATCTTTTATAAGTTTATCGATATGTATATTATTGTTATCCAAGGTTTTCTTTATCTCTAATAGAAAATATTTTCTTTTGTAATGAAATACGAGCTCTTGAAAGTTGTGATTTTGAAGTATTTTCGGAAATCTCAAGCATTTGGCCTATCTCCTTATGTGTATATCCTTCAATGACATTTAAATTAAAGACCATACGATATCCGGGTGGTAATTCATTTATCAGTTCGAGAAGTTCGTCGGCAGCCATTTTCTCAACAATATTATTTGTTTCTTTAACTTTTCCTTTTACGTATTCTAGGTCCGTATTGATTCCCTGTTTAATTTTCTTTTTATAGTAGTTTATTGCTGTGTTTACTATTGTACGTCGCACCCATCCTTCAAGTGATCCCTCTCCACGAAAATCTCCTATATGTTTAAATACTCTAATAAAGCCATCTTGCAATATATCATCGGCATCTTCACTAATTAATGCAAATCGAAGACAAATACCATACATCTTTGGCGCAAGTTGTTGATAAAAAACTCTTTGCGCTTTAGAATCATTTTCTTTTAACCTATCTATGAAGGCACTATCAAATTGCATGAAGGATAAATTATTGCCTAACTCTGGTAGGCTAAATTTTTCCGGCAAGTTACTAAAATACCTTCAATTTTTAAATTGGATGACACCGACGCTCAATGAATGGTTGCACAAAACATGCATTTTTTAAGGTTTTTAGCGTAAGTTCAGAATCAACGAAGTACAAGATTTGTAATTCAGAATAAAGAATAATCAGAAGAAAACGACAGAATATTAAAACGTACAAATAGAGGACACAAATTATATCAACTAAAACCAGCTATTGATAATTAAATCATTAATAATGTTGAGTAAACTGCTTTTCTGAATAGGTTTAGTGACTAATTTATCAAAACCCGCTGCCTTAGCTCTAACAATATCGTCTTCGTTGGCAAAGTCGATTTGAGCTATGATGGGTATCATTGAGTTTTTTGATTTAATAATTTTTGCAAACTCTTCTCCATTAACAACTGGTAAGTCAAAATTTATCAATATTAAATCGGGTTTATTTTCGGTGTATAGCCTAATTGCTTCATCACCGGTTTTTGCCCTTAGTAGTTTTGCCTTTGTTTTGGCTAAAATTACTTTTAATAAGTTATAATCTACTTCTTCATATTCTCCAATGAGTATTATAGAGTTTTGCCAATCATATACAGGATCGGATGATGTATAATTGATTGATTTTGTTTCTAGTGAGATAATTGACTCTGGTAGACTTAAATTGAAAACAGAACCAATACCTGGTTTTGATTGCATAGATATATTTCCATTAAGTAGCTGTGCAAGTCCGCGAGAAATAGCTAGACCAAGGCCGGATCCACCTACTTTCCGTGTCGATGAATTGTCAACCTGGCGGAAATGTTCGAATATACTTTCATGATGCTTAATATCAATACCAATACCAGTATCTTTTACATAAAAACAAACCCCGTTTTTGTCTTTGATTGTAAAACCAATTTCAATCTTACCTTTAGTGGTAAAAATAAAAGCATTATCAACAAAATTAAATATTATCTGACGTAACTTTACAGGGTCGGTAAGTATTACAACGTCTGTATAATCATGCTGTTTGTTCAATAGCAAATCAACATCTTCTCTGTTATACTTAAGTTCAAAATTCTTACAATCTTCATACACATCAACAAGAAGTTCAATAACATTTACCTTTTCCTTACGGATATCCATTTGTCCGGTTTCTATTTTGGAAATGTCAATTATATCATCGATACGCTTTAACAAAACATCACTACTATCTCTCACAATGGTAGAATATTCTTTGCGTTCTTCGAATGAATTGTCATCAACCAATAAAAGTTCTAGAAAGCCTAAAATGTGATTTAGGGGTGTTCTGATCTCATGCGATAAGTTGCTCAAAAAAGCGGTTTTCAGCATATTTGATTCTTCTGCTTTTTCTTTAGCTTTTATTAAATTGTTTTCAGCAATCTTCCTTTTAGTAATATCACCTATAATAATCATATATGACACGACTTCGTCATCTGAAGACAGAATTGTTATTCCTCTGGAGCGAAAACGGCTTTCTTTATTCCCAAAATCTTCAAGCTTAAATTCATGGTCAAACTGCAGCTGATTATCTAACAGCTTATTTATTTTTTTATTGAGTGCTGTTCCTTGAAATGGATTAAACTTATTGATATGGATCTTGGCATTGAGTTTCAGTTTATCAAAATCAAAAAGTTTAATGAACGACATATTGGCTAGTTGCATGTACCCATTCGTGTCAAGACTGAGAATTGCGAGCGGAATATTATCTAGTATATCGTTATATAAATTATTCGATGTGGCGGGTAAAGAATTTATTAATTTAACAGCTGCTAACTCACTTTCAAGCTTAAGTATTCGCTTTTTCAGGAGCATACTTTCTGCTTCCGGAGCTTGCTCGGTTCTTTGCTTATTGTCCATTTTTCCTTTGCTTGTTATGCCAAAGATATAAAAAAATTAATTAATCAGTATAAAATTGTTTATAATTATTAACTAATACTTAATTAATTTTAAATAGTTACGTTGGAAATAGAGTTTCTGCTTAGAACTTAAACAACTATTACAATATTTCCATGCCATTATTTCTTCTAATTACAAGCAGAAAATCTCTCTTAAATCAGAAAACAGTTATAAGATAATTAACAAAACATAAACTCGACAAGTTTTTCATGGTCGAGATTACTAAGATCATGGTTCATGCCTGAAACATTGTTTTTGTTGAACTGAAAAATAATCTCGGTTTTTCTTCCTACACCAAGATCAATCTCATTTAGGCTAACAGGAGAACCAACTTTACGGAAAAAAGACACAAACTCTTCAATTGTATCATCAACATTATTAACATTAAAAAGTCCATTTCCAAGCTTTATTACCCTTTCCGGAATTCTCTCCTTTTGAAGCTTTAACCATGCAGGATATGCAATGCTTAATGAAGCACCATGTGGGGTGTCGAAAAGTAAAGAAAGCTCATGACCTAAGCAATGAACTCCCCAGTCGCCACTTTTTTTCCCGTAGTTTGTTAATCCATTCAGTGCAAGTGTTGCATCAAGCATAATATTTGTCCTAAGGTCAATATTTGTTAAGTCATCTAATAATAATGGACCCCATTTCATCGCATCCTTTATTATATCTATGGTAATTTGATCGGTAATTGAGGGTTCACCTTTTCCGAAAAAAGCTTCCATAGCGTGAGCTATTAAATCAACGATGCCATAAGTTGTATAGTTTCGTGGAACACTAACGGTAAACACAGGATCAAGAAATGAGTGCTTAGGAAATATGAGTTCATTTACATAACCTATTTTTTGACCAGTTGTATGGTTTTGAACTACTGCAGCAGCATTCATTTCAGTTCCCGTTGCTGCTAAAGTTAGAACAGTTATTATAGGAAGTGCCTTTTGAGGTGTCACTTCCCTAGTCATAAAATCCCAAGGTTGTTCACCTGTTGCAATACTTAGTGCCATAATTTTTGATGAATCTATTACGCTTCCTCCACCAAGAGCAACAATTACATCAATTTTGTTTTTTCTGCCAAGCACAGAAGCTTCTTCAACATCTTCAATAATGGGGTTTGACTTTATTCCAGAATATTCAAAGATCTCCAGTCCTGATTTTTTCAATTGCGATACCACCTGATCATAGTAACCATACTTTTTAACAGAACCCTTGCCATAAACAAGTAAAACTTTATTCCCATAATTTTTCACCGTACTTCCTAATGTGTCAATTACATTTGCTCCAAAATGAAGTTTAACAGGGTTATAAGCAATAAAATTTTCCATGCTGATTAGTTTAGTTTTTATGAATAGCACTAATTTCGTTTTCTCATGAGACAAACCCAAATTCTGGGTGGCTCTTCCTGTTCATTTCCAAAATGGCTTGCTCTAATTGACAAAATTTTAAAAAATGGTTCAATTGCTTTAACAAGCTTCTCAGCCGAAAGCAATGGAGGTCCGGGATCAGTTTTTATACCATCCGCATTTCCGATTAATGAAAGCCAAAGTCCATTTTTTTTCAGAACTTTTGAAATTCGTTTTGCTATTTCCTTTCTCTCATTTAGGGAATCAAAACAATGAAAAAAACCTCTATCAAAAACAAAATCATACTCATTAGGAGCTAAAGAGTCTGTTAGAAAATCAACTACCTGAAAATTTACTTTTGCATTAAACTCCTTAGCATTTTCAAGGGCTTTATCAATTGCAATTTGTGAACCATCATAAGCTGTAGTTTTGAAACCCTGTTGTGCAAGCCAAATTGAATCGGTTCCTGTTCCGCATCCAGTTTCGAGTGTTTTGCACGGTTTTATTGGCCAGTTATCAACTATTTCGACTAGGTTAAAATCGGGCTTTTCATGTTCCCATGGCATAAAATTGTCTTTGTAATGCTGAATAAACTTTTTCTTTGTTTGCATTATATCTTTTTTAGAGTATTGTATTCAATGTCCTGCTCTCTGTTTTTGTCAAGAGGGATGTGAATAATATCGTTTCCGAGATTAGAAAAATCTATTTCTTTGAAATCAAATGCCCGTACACGTCTGTTATTTTGCGTATGATAATAAAGTATATGATCCTTTAAGTCCCATGCTGATGTCCAGATGGTTGAACTACGCATACCTTCAAGTTTACTTTGACTATCAGAACCTTCTGCAGCACCTAAAGGAACATTAAAGTTATCAAGTATTCTGAAAACTTCATAAACAGTTTCATATGCATTTGCCGTATGTCTTGCTGTTTGCGTCCAGGCAACGGCCCGAACAAAACGAGAAGGAGGTGTAAAATCACCTGGTAAACCAATCATTCCACTACCTCCTCCTAGAGGAGCAAAATCAATGTCATCAATTTTTTTATCGGGTAAGGCTACTGCTGACAGGTTTACATAATTTCGTAGATTAGTCATGTGCCAATCAAAAGTTGGAGCATTTGTTATAATCCCCAACGGATCATCAAAAATTTTCATTTTACCATCAGTGAATTCAATAACAATGGATTCTCCTTCAGGACTTGTAATCATCCAATGTGCAGCAACAGGAATTCCTAAAGCTTCTTCTACCACCGGAACAACCATTACCTTGTTCATCCCCTTGCGAACTTCTTCAATAGTTGAGTACTGACTGAGAATAAAACTTATAACATTCTTGGCTGATATTGTGATATCAGCTTTGCTTGCATCGTATTCAGGGTAACTTGCAAATCCTGGATGATAAAACAAGCCAGCTGCTAAACCCTTTTCGTTGACACCATCTGCGTAAGCATCTTGTGACAGCATATCAATCCCAACAAAGCCATATAATCCCTTCCATTTCATTCCATTCTCACCATCAGGAGTAATACCTGTGAATGAAAACCCTTGTGGGATAACTGCAATTCTTGAATGTAGGTCAAACGCACCCCATTCCATAGTACGACTATAAACAACAGCACCGTCCTTTGCTATTAATCTTATACCTGTACATGCTTGTGTGGAATTCATGAAAACTCCAGCTATTAGCATAAATCCTATTAGGATTGAAATAATTTTTCCATTACTGATTTTCATTTTTACGTCGTTTTAATGTGAGTTTATAAATTTCTTTAAAGGATTAATTTGCCAATAAAATTACAACAATTTGTAACCTATCCATTTCTCAATCTCTTAATAATAATATCCGCAACCCTAAATGCATTGGCATAGATTGTCCAGGTATATGTTACGCTGCCTCCAGTTGGCATAAAACTACCATCCGTAACGTAAAGATTATCAACTTCGTGAGCTTTGCAATTTCGGTCAAGAACAGAATTTTTTGGATCATCACCAAAGCGACAACCTCCGGCCATTAAATTAGTTGGAGGAGAGCCATTAATTGACGACTTGATATCATTTGCTCCCATCTTTTCCATGAGATCTTCAGCTTTTTTTGAAAGATACTTTCCTACTTCCAAATCATGAGGGTGATTGTCAATTCTTATTTTTGCCACAGGATCGTCCCATTTGTCAACAACATTATCATCTAAGGTTACATAACAGTTATCCGTTGGCAGCCAATCCGCAAAAACCTCAAAATTTAACTTACGTTGATTTAAAAAATAATTCTTCATTTTTGATTTAAGTGCTGAACCATATACCAAATTTCCATCTTCATCCCACTTGTTCCTAATGGCTTTACTTATCCCGTTTGCATGTTCAAATAGAAAGTCAACAGTACCTCCTTTTACTTTCTTTGGGAATTCATTTTCCTGTCCGTCCGGCAGGCGAGCATCATCAATTTCATACCAATGTTGAATTGCACGGTTGACAAAAAGTCCTGGTACTTTTAGTTGTTCTGCTTCACTTTTTTTTAGATTATCATAATCGAAAATTCCTGATCCAACACCTCCTGCCGAAAAAAGAAGGTTTTTTCCAACAAGCCCAGAATTGTTAGCCAATCCAACTGGAAAATCTTCATTTTTGCTCATCAATAACAATCTGGAAGTTTCAACTGCCTGGCATGCGACAACAAATAAATCTGCTTCAATACTTTGTTTAGAACCTTCATCATCATAGTGCCATGATCTGATAATTTTACCATTACCATTTGTCTCCAGTTTATAAACCTTTGAATTTGGCAGAATTGTACATTTTCCAGTGATTAGTGCTTTATCAAGCAGCGCTACTCTGGCACTTCCCTTGGCATCTGACGAACAACCATAACTTCCGCAATAATTAGAATAATAACAACTTGAACGATTCTTTTCCGGTAAGGATAATATTGCTCTAGGAATTGGAACAGCATCATAACCGAGTTCATTTGAAGCATTATCAATCCAACTGGAAACAATGTTTTCAACTAGCGGCGGATATGGAAAGTGGTTTTTTGATCTGGGTTCCTGTGTTGAGTGATCAACAACACGACCGCTTATACCAATTTCTTTTTCAACTATATCAAAGTAGGGTTCCATCTCACTATAATCAATTGGCCAGTTAGTAATATTTGCACCTTCAATGGGCCCATATGTTGTAAGGAGTTTAAAATCATTAGGATTCATACGATGAAAATAGCCACTCATTAAGTTCGTTGAACCTCCTACCATGTTTCCATTCCAGTAGCTTATTCCTGTTGAGTAAGTAGATTTTGATTCCCAATCTCCATCAGAATTTCTGCTTTCTATTACATGTTGCTCATCTTGCAAAAGTGGTGTATAAACATTTCTTCGTGTACTAGTAATTTCATCCTTTGACAGATCCTTAGTTTTAAACCATGGCCCTTTTTCAATAACAATTACATTAAATCCGTTTTTTGAAAGTTCATAAGCTATGGGTGCAGCCCCGGCGCCACTACCTATAATACAAACATCATATTTAATAATTTTCATTATTAATTAGTATTTTTTGAAACCGTTGCTAATATCTCAGGATATATTAATGGTTTTGTTGGTCTTGGATATCCGGGATTATGCTTTAGCCAGTCCCACCCAATTGCCTCAGGATTTCCAGCATATTGAGGATCACTAAGTAAAGCTTCAAAAATAAAAGTAAGTATTACACCCAGCCAACTTTTGCCCCAAGGTTCAATTGATATATCTGCAATTAATGTTTCTTTTTCAGATTGTGATAATTTGTTGTAACTTTTCAAAAAGTTCTCTTCAGCAGTTTCATCAACCCAATCGGCTCCGTTAATTATATACTCTATTTCTTCAGGATCCATTCTAACATCAGATATTACCCACAGCAAATACTTGTCGGACATTACATCATAAGCACCAGGACCATTATCATCAGATGGAAAGAGTATTTTTTGTACAGATACTATAATTGAAAGCTGATTTGCAGAAAGTTTTTCTGTTTTATTAATGTTTTTGCCCAATAATGAGATTGAAGGGAAATTAGCAGCTATGCCACCCAGAAGAACACCATTAATAAATTTCTTTCTTGAAAGCTGCCAGGTTTGTGAATCTCTAATAGAATCCGGTATGTGTTTTAACTTATATTTCCGATTTTCTTTGGCCATGCTAGTTAGTCGTTGATTAATCCGGCACCTTACGAAAATATTGTATTTTTGATTACCATGGAAAAACTGATTGTTCTTTTATCATTAATTACATTACTCGTTTCTTGTAAACAAAATAATCCCAAAGTTATTATTGAAACTAACTTAGGAGAAATTACACTTGAACTTTATGAAAAAGAAGCACCACTAACATCGAAAAACTTTATTAGATATATTGATGAAAAAAGGTATGAAGGGGCAACTTTCTATAGGGTAGTAACTCCTAACAATCAACCCGATAGCAAGATAAGAATTGAGGTGGTTCAAGGCGGGTTATATGAAGATGATCACCCTCAGGCATTACCCCCAATTGCACATGAAAACACAAAACAAACAGGAATTAAGCATCTTGATGGTGTAATATCCATGGCAAGGTACGGACCAGGTACAGCCACATTTGAGTTTTTCATCTGCGTTGGTGATCAGCCATCATTAGATTGTGGTGGCAACAGAAACCCGGATAATTACGGTTTTGCAGCCTTTGGGAAAGTGATCGATGGTATGGATGTAATTCGACAGATTCACCAGCAACCCGAAAAAGATCAATATCTTGAGCCAAGAATCCCTATTAATAATATGCGAATAGTTTATTGAATCAATTAATAGCCTCCTTTTTTGTAACTTCGCCAACTGAAAATAGTTTATAATACATCCTAAATAATTAATTAATAATGCTACGTTCACATACTTGCGGAGAACTTAAAATAGAAGACGTTAATAAAGAAGTAACCCTTGCGGGATGGGTGCAAAAAATTCGCGATAAAGGTGGTTTAATTTGGATTGACTTACGTGATCGTTACGGAATTACTCAATTACTTTTGGAAGAAGGAAGATCTGCTAATATGCTTATTGAAGCTGCGAGAAAGCTTGGTCGTGAATATGTTATACAAGTAACAGGAACCGTAATTGAGCGCGAATCGAAGAATCCAAATATGGTTACTGGTGAAATTGAAATTGACCTAGGTTCACTCAAGCTTCTTAATTCATCCAAAACTCCCCCATTTACTATTGAAGATAATACTGATGGAGGAGAAGAAATTAGGATGAAATACCGTTATCTTGATCTTCGTCGTCAACCGTTAAGAAGAAATCTAGAACTTAGAAATCGGCTTTCCATTGAGACAAGAAAATATCTAGATGGACAGCAATTTTTTGAAATAGAAACCCCGTATTTAATCAAATCAACTCCGGAAGGTGCTCGTGACTTTGTTGTTCCCTCAAGAATGAATGAAGGGCAGTTTTACGCATTACCTCAATCGCCACAGACGTTCAAACAACTATTAATGGTTGCAGGTTACGATCGCTATTACCAGTTGGTTAGATGCTTTCGCGACGAAGATCTTCGTGCTGACCGTCAGCCTGAGTTTACCCAAATAGACTGCGAAATGGCATTTGTTGAACAAAACGATGTGCTTAACACATTTGAAGGATTGATCAAGTATCTTTTCAAAACAATTAAAGGTATTGACATTCCCGAACTTCCACACATTGAATATGCTGATGCTATTAAATATTATGGCAGTGACAAGCCAGATTTGAGGTTTGGGATGAAGTTTATTGAGATAAATGAATTGGCTCAAAAAAAGGGTTTCAATATATTTGATGATTCAGAACTTGTTGTTGGTATAGTGGCTGGTGGATGTGCAAATTACTCACGTAAACAATTAGACAAGCTAACTGATTTTGTAAGAAAACCTCAAATCGGAGCTAAGGGACTCGTTTACGTGAAATACAATGAAGATGGTAGTTTTAAATCATCTGTAGATAAATTCTTCGATCAGGAAGCTTTTAACGTTTGGGCTCAAAAAATGAATGCGAAACCAGGAGACCTTATGCTTGTACTTTCAGGCGAAGAGGATAAAACCAGAAAACAACTTAGTGAATTGCGTCTTGAAATGGGTAACAGGTTAGAACTTCGCAACCCCAATGTCTTTATTCCTCTTTGGGTTGTAGATTTTCCATTACTTGAATGGGACGAAGAATCACGTAGATATCATGCAATGCACCATCCTTTTACCTCCCCAAAAGCTGAAGATTTAGACCTTCTGGACACTAAACCTGGTAAAGTACGTGCTAATGCATACGACTTGGTAATCAATGGAGTTGAAATCGGTGGTGGTTCTATTCGTATACATGATCGCAGCTTGCAGAAACTCATGTTCAAACATCTTGGTTTTACTGACGAAGAAGCACAGGAACAATTTGGTTTTTTGATGAATGCATTTGAATTCGGTGCGCCACCACATGGTGGCATTGCACTTGGATTTGATCGTTTAGTAGCTTTATTTGGAGGTCAGGATTCTATTCGTGATTTTATCGCTTTTCCAAAAAACAACTCTGGTCGTGATATTATGATCGATACACCATCTGTAATTGCTGAAGAGCAATTGGATGAATTAGGATTGAAGGTGGCAAAGTAATTTAAATCTGAAATTCAGGCTTCCAATTATTAAGATTTCGAATGAATCCGGATCTCAAAATATACCTCGCACCCTTTCAAGGAATAACAACCCATCCATACCGTGAGGTTTATACAAAATATTTTGGCGGTGTTGACAAACTGTTTACACCTTTTTTTACAGGAAATCAAAAACCTAATAGTATTGCAAAAAGAGCGTTTGAGTTTAATTATCCATATCAAAACAAGGTTGAGGTTGTTCCTCAAATACTATCAAAAGATGCTGTAGAAATAATACGTTTTACACAATTCTGTAACACCAAAGGATTTAAAGAAATAAACTGGAATCTTGGATGTCCATACTCCAGAGTTGCAAACAAAAAAAGAGGGTCAGGGTTGCTGCCATATCCTGATTTGGTTAATAAGATTCTGGAAAAAGTGATGCCCGAAATTGATATTGATTTTTCAATAAAATGCAGGTTAGGGTATTTTGCAGAGGATGAGATATTAGACTTAATTAAAATTTTCAACTCATTCAATATTTCCGAGCTTACTATTCATGCTAGAATTGGAAAACAACTTTACGCGGGTAATGTACGAATTGAAGCACTTAAAAGAGCCCTTTCAAAAAGCAATATTGATGTAGTTTACAATGGCGATGTATTTTCCGTTTCTGATTTAAAGGGATTTCGAAACAATTTAAGAACAACAAATAGATTTATGATTGGAAGAGGATTGCTAGTAGATCCATTTTTACCAATGAAAATGAAAAACGGAAAAGTTCCTGAGTTGTCTGGGCAAAAAGAAATTGCCTATAAGTTTATTACCGACCTTTATATTGCTTACCGAAAGAAAATGAATGACAGACCACAGGCAACTGGTGTGTTAAAAGAATTATGGGGATTTATGGCTTATTCATTTAACAATCATCAAAAGCTATTTAATAGTATAAAAAAGACCAAATCGTTTGATGAATATGAAGAAGCTGTTGCAAGTGTTTTTCAAGACTTTGATTGGGTTGGATCAGAGGCTGGGCTTTTTAGAAAGCATCTTCAGGAATAAGTTGGGATTCATAAGAATGTTTGAAATCACAACTGCAATATCCTACTTCGTTATTTCGAAAATCGCCAACCACCGATAAAATTCCTCCAATTACCGAATTTTTATTTACATTAGTGCCCAAACATAATAGTTTTGCCTTTTAAATCGTAATATTTACTATCATGGAAAATAAATCAACTGACAGAAAATTAATTATCGCAATAATACTTATTGTAGCAGGAGGATTACTGCTATTGGATACTTTTAACTTAAGTGATCTACCCATTCGATATTACATTTTCTCATGGAAAACATTACTAATTGGAATTGGGGTGGTTCTGCTTGCTACAAGAGATCGATCAATTCCAGGTTATATATTAATAGGCCTTGGGATTATTTTTTGGTTACCAAGCCTTGTTAATTATAGCATTTCCTTATCTCAAGTTTTCTGGCCTGCAATACTAATAGGAATAGGAGTGATTGTATTAACTAAGAGAGGAAGAGGCTGGCCTAAAGATCAAAATAAGGTTGGGCCTGGCAAAGATAAAAGCTCTAATGACTATTTGGAAGATGTGTCAATTTTAGGAGGAGGCTCAAAAATTATCCAATCAAAAGATTTTAAAGGTGGTGATATAACAGCAATTTTTGGTGGTTCCGAGTTTAATTTTAGAGATGCTGAATTGTCTTCAGATGGATGTACTATTGATGTGTTTACTCTGTTTGGAGGATCCAAGCTTATAATTCCGGATAATTGGGTTGTGAAATCAGATATGTTCTCCATTTTCGGTGGATTTAACGATAAAAGAGCAATAAGGCCACAAGAAACTGAGTATGGTAATGTTCTTAATTTAAAAGGTGCCGTTATTTTTGGTGGAATTGAAATAAAAAGCTTCTAATTGGAGTTTATACATAAAGTTGTAGATTTTCTTCACAATAAGAATTAATAAATATTGTTTTTTGAATATCAAATTACCCGAACAAAATAGATCTTTTTGAAAGTCGACAAGATGCTTTGCTGATCTTTATAGGTTTTGAGTAATATAATTGCGTTGTAATTTATGCTGAAGTTTGTTTTTTCATATTTAAACTAACTTTTATTGTAATTAACAATTATGCGAAATCCTATTTCCAAAAATAGAAATTACCTTCTTGCTTACTTTGCAATATGGATTACAATATTTTTGATCCAAACATTTATAATTAACTTCTTCTATGGAGTTGAAAGCATGATAAGTTTGACCGATTCGGCAGTATTTAACATGCTTTTTGCACTTATAGGCCTTAATCTTTGGTACGTAATTAGATTTAATTTAAAGGAAACTCCTAACATATTTGACCTACTATTTAATCACTTAATTATTATAGTACTTACAATTGGCGCATGTATGTCTTCAAACAAACTTGAACTTTTAGGGTCAA
>PVBE010567025.1_pt1 | contig 43541 bp, 35 predicted proteins | sample 1631181 | NCBI WGS metagenome assembly PVBE01 (sample SAMN08397723, study PRJNA350692) | Marine metagenome, whole genome shotgun sequencing project. | isolation source: water | place: Pacific Ocean | collected 2012-04
GCCGAATGCGCACTTCGAACCTCATTGAACGATTGAATCAGGAGATCAGAAGACGAACTCGAGTGGCGAGGCTCTTTCCGAATGATGCATCTTGTTTGCGCCTGGTAAGCGCGATTGTGATGGAGATTGCAGAAGACTGGTAGACGGCGAACAAACGCTATCTGACCTTCTCTGACTAACAGGCTTTTGAAGGGGTAATCACGAATTTACAGAAGAGACGTTGCTTAGCGCTTGAGGAGGCACTGAATCGCTATGGTCAGCCTGAGATCTTCAACACGGACCAGGGCAGTCAATTTACAAGTGATGAGTTCACAACGATTCTCAAGGAACGGGGCATAAAGATCAGCATGGATGGTAAGGGCGCATGGCGGGACAATGTATTCGTCGAAAGACTATGGCGCACCGTCAAATATGAGAATGTCTACCTTCACGGTTATGAGACAATGGGAGATGTTCGGATAGGTCTGACGGACTATTTTGAGTTTTACAACAGCAGACGACCTCACGATGGCCTGAAAAGAAAAACGCCAGACCAGGCGTACTTTGGTTCCAAGACCATCGGGGTCGCAGCATAATGAAGACCGGGTTACCCACCGCCACGCTCAAGCTCATCGGGAGATGAGCGTGACCGTGGATAACCCTCAAACCGAGTGCAGAGATCCACTTATCTATCAGCAATCGGTGTCCAACAAAACCGAACCACTTCTGGGGTTGCACAGCCACCTGAAAGTACCAGCAAAACCAAGCAAGCCGTGATGTTCCGGATCTGGTCAATAACGGTCGTAGTTCTGAGTCCTGCCGTTGGTTGAATGGCAGCGGTAGAAATGCTGCTGGCGAACCTGAGTTGTGACGAACCCGGCACCGGCGTACATTATCCACCTATGACTTGGTAGCTGTGATCTCAACGCTGGAGGTAGCGATACTCCGCAACGCGCTGTTCCGACTCGAGTTCAATTGTGTTGCCCTCCCCATCGCCAGCAAACACGATCTTGCTCGTCTTGTTTTCTTCGACCCGATGCAGGAGTAGCGTTTCAGGTTCCATGATAATGCTCAGATTATGGTCGTTAGTGACCTCCTGAGCAGTCGCTCTTCTGCCAAGTTTCTCGTTTATGTGGCCAAGTTCGCCCGGCTTAAGCGTCGACTCGACAACGATATGCACACAGTTCTTAGCCGTCTCCTGATTATTGCAGGCCACCCGTTCTTTGAGCACATAATTGTTACTGCTCTTTATGGCGAAGTCACCTAACGAAGCCAGCGTGATCCAAGTATCAACACGCGTCGGCACACCAGCCGTAAGGGTTATTCCGTGCCACTGTCCGACCTCAAGATTCCAGCGTGTGAAGGCCCGATCCTGAAGTTGTTCCGGCGAACTCCAGTGGTCTACCATCTGTTGCAGCATAGAAAGTTCGTCAGTGCTGAAATGGGACTTCAAAGTAGCAGCAGCACCCGAAAAAAGCTTGCGTGCCTGTCCTTGTGTTTTCTCTGTCTTATCAATGTTGGTAGCCTGCCCCTCGGCATCGGCTAAAACATCCGGAGACAATTCAAGCACCTGTGCCAGCAATGTATTAATAACGGTACCAGGCCCCTGATCCTCTGGCGTTATCTCGACGACCGATTCAACATCGTGCCGACGAACCGCTATTCCCTCGCCATGCGCTTCAGTCGAAAGCCGGGCTTTGCTGTCAATCTTGTTGATGACCTCATCACCGTTCAGTGACTTACTGCTTATCTTGCTGGTATTGACAATGGCATCGATACCGGTCGGCCAGGCAAACTTGAAACTCACTGTCCAGGCTTCAGCTTCGTCTGCTAATGGCTGAGTGCCGGTGAGTTGTCGGAGTGTAAACTCCTCTTGGAAGAGGTCCTCGACGACGTTCTTGCAATTCTCGATCACCTTTGATCGATTTGCCGTTCCGCCAGCCAAGAGTGGGTTTTCAGGTTGCGATTCCCTGAAGCACTTTTGAAACTGACCTCGGGCAGTCTCTTCCCATACTTGGGTATTTTGCGCCATAGAAACCGCGTTGATCAAAATGGCCGCTACGCAAATGATGATTCTCATAGCAGAAGTCCGTTGAAATCTTTCCGGGGATAAGAGGAAAAAGGGGGATGTCAGAACATCCCCCTTTGATTATGCAGATCTAAAAGCTACCTGCGTTCACTGCAAACAGCGCTCTAGAATCTCGAACGGAAACCAAAACGGAACTGTCGTCCGATCAGCTCGGCATCGTCAAGCCAACGCGTGTTCCTGCCATGCGTTTCCTGATTGATAGCTCTAGATCCGTCGGTATTGGTGACATCACTGAGCTTGAAAAACAATAAATGGCTGCCGCCAGCAAAATTCCACGGCAATGTATATTGAATATTTACATCCACCGAGTAATAAGGCGCTTCCCATTCATCCTGATTCATGAAGTCTTCGACCGTGTCCATCTGCCAATCCTGGTAAGCATAGCTAACGGTCGCATCAATACCGTGTTTTTCATAGGTGAGGGCGAAGTTCCCAACTGTGCGAGGTGAATTGTGGAAATCCACCTTACGTTGAACGAGATATGGATACGTAGAGGCGACGATGTTCGCATCGCTCCGCTGGAGGGTCAGGTTGGCGTAGACACCAAAGCCACTCCAGAAGCCTGGTAGCATATCTTCAAACGAGTAGATCACGTTTAGCTCGATACCTCTAATATCGGCCTTTTCGCCATTTTGCTGTTTGTTGTAATTGATTTGATCAAACCCAGATATGTCCAGATTCTCAAAGCCTTGCACCTCTGCCATTGATCCTGGTACTCCCGCATTAGCGGCTGTATACCGGTATATGAAATTATCGATGCGCTTAAAGAACACGCCAAACCCGAATATCCCGCCGTTATCTGTGTAATACTCCGCCATCAGGTCAGCGTTGTATGCATAAGCCGTCTCGAGATCCGGGTTCGCCAGTCGAACATTTAACGAAGTCTCACCCGTTGCAATCCCTTCTTCATCCCTCTCCTCACTCATTGAGACATAGTTTATGCCCATATCCCTCAAAACCGGGCGCGCCACGGAACTGGAGAAGGCACCACGAATGACGATGTTCTCTGTCGGCCGGTAGCTGAGCTGCAGACGCGGCAAGACATCTGTATATCCTCCCGTAGCGCTACTGTTATGATCCTCCGGGGCTCCTAGAGCGACCAGGTCTGGGTCGACATTCAAATACAAGTAACCAACATCGGCATCGACCTGCTCATAACGTAGGCCGGCAATAACATGCAGGTCCTCGGTTAAATCAAGTCCTACCTGGAAATAAATGCCAAAAATATCTTCCTGGGTGAACAAAGTGGAAAAACCTGTTTCGTTATAGTCATACGTCTCCCTGAATTTCCTGCCGAAGTCACGAATCCCTTTGCGGCTAAAGTTCAACATGTGGGTCATTCCTGGTATGGGGATGTCAGTTTTCCTTAAGGAAATCAGCCCATCCACCAAATTGCTCTCTGAGAGCCTGTGCTTACCGGAATCGGGTAATCCACCGATAGCTTCTCCCGATACACGCGTTCGAGAAGCGTCTTCATGCCCCCAGGTTCCATCGGGCTGACAGCAACCCTCCCAATAACCATTTGATCCTCCAATATGGGGAGCCCAATCGAAGAAATCAGAGCGCTCTACCTTGAATCCAAATTTGACATCAGTGAGCATACCGCCATCGGGAAACAACTTATGCATGTCGGAATAAACAACATAGCGCTCGTTTCCTTCCTTCCAACCGGCGCCGAAACTACCGTAATAGAATTCAGGCATGTTCGGATCTGTGACGGCTGCCCAACCAGCGTCTGATAACAGGGGTATCGGGATGTTGCAGCAACCCCCGGACTCATCAAAGGCTATGTAGTAATCATTACCATCTTCCCTTTCGCTCCGCGTCGTAGTCAAGGGTACGCCACCAAAATCACTTGGAGTCTCCTTTTCCAAGTCATCGATGCGATAGTTGAGGTCATCTTCTTCGTGGTAATTGAGCTCAGCCTTTGTATAGCCGAACCCATAGATCATCCGGAAGGTGTCACTCAGGTCCGTAGTGATTCTAACAGTAGCGCTTTTGTTGTCTCTCTCATAGTCAAGGGCTTCGCCCTTAATGTTGATCTGTGGGGATTGACCATAAAACGTACCTTGAATGGAGCCGTCGTAAAGCGCACCACCACAGTCATAATCTGTGTCTAGCGCCTCCAGCGAAACAAAGCATCCGGAAGGCACCACATACTTGTCAGATTGGTAAAAGGCAAATGCCTGGCGAAGGTTAGATCTGTACGAATCTGCTGCTGTCAGAGCGAGAACCACTTCCGTGTCGTCAGTCGGTCTCCATCCCACATTAAAAGTAGCTGATCTGTCGTTCTTATCATACCGTGAGAAGTTGTATTTGAAGTCCTCGATCACAAAGTCGTCGAACCCACCTGGAAAGTCGTCGGCCGTATAGAGCGGCCCATATATTCTCGCCCAGCCATTCTGCCACTCGCCGCCCCCTGAGCCGGGCGCTCTGTCCATCAGATCACCGGGGTCGGCCGCATCCTCAAAGAACCCAATCCTGCGCGGAAGGTGGTCACCTTCTATATTGTACTGATGGGAGTCAACGAAACGCTCTGTATAGCTGACATAACCACTGATAGCTACATTATCTGACAACGCTCGATTGAAGACTACGGATCCGGCCGGACCGGTTTTTCCGCGGTACTCGCCATGGCGTGCTTCCACCTTGAAATTCAGTTGGTCCTTACTAAAGCTGAGTGGATTGCGCACATTCAATTCGACGGCGCCACCGATGCCTTCACCATCGTGCTGAGGCAACAGTGATTTATTGACCACTATCTCGGACAGCATTTCAGCTTGCAGAAAATCGAACGATACGCGCCGCGAACCGGATGCGGCAGCGGAGGTCACACCATTAATCTTGATATTGTTGAGGCCGGTGTCCAGACCACGAATAGAAACGTATTGGCCTTCACCGCCTGCTTCTGAGCGCTGAAACGATAGCCCAGGGGCACGACGCATGGTTTCCGCCAGCGTACTGTCCGCGAATCGGCCCGAGAGATCGGCTGACAGGACGGTGGAAATATTGTCTTTCGCCTTCTGTTTAGCTAGGGAATTCTGTGTTGCAGAACGCGACCCGTAGACAACGACCTCCTCCATCTCATCGTCATCATCAGTCGCGGTCTGTGCGAACACCGATGAAAAACCAAATGAAAAAACAAGCGCAGATACGGCAGCGAGTTTGGCACTGTAATGAGAATATTTCATATTTTGCCCCTCAATGGCTAAATTATTTGACTTTGGCATCAGAATATCATTGCTTAGATTAACCCCGTTAACCTCTGCCAAATCAAGTCTAACCCTTTACTATTTGCCGGACATTAGCACAGAAACTACTTGCCGGACATTAGCACAGAAACTATTTGCCGGACATTAGCACAGATCTGTCAATACATCAAAACTTGGCCGAAGTATCGAGCTTCGGGGGTGAATCAGGGGGCTATTGGTGGAGAGCATTGCAAAGATTCGACGGGACCGGCTAGTTCAGGGCAATATCAAGGGATCGGGGCGTATCACGGGATACCGTTCGGAATGTCCTGAGATCTGACGGGTTAGGTAATCAAATGGAAATGAAATCAGAACGACAGCTTGCCAAAGAACTGGGAATATCACGGATCGCTCTGTGGCGATGCAAAGCAACTAGCCGATGTCCCGGAAGATCTGTTTGAAGAGTACCTGGAAGAGTGCTCTCGCGAGCAATTCGCCCCTTTCCATTTCAGGAAGGCGAACGATCATGAATGTCAGAAGAGAACTACCACCGTCTATTGGGTTGACAGAGGCACCAGGCTCGGATACCGGAATCAGTGAGTGAAAAGCGCTACAGACAATCGCTCAGCGTCACCGTGGCCCTTTCACAGTATTCCCAGGGAAATCGCCGTCCCTTTCCAGCAAGAACAAGTCAATACGCCTGTTGCTAGGCTTCAGCCGTCGGTCGGGTATAACGGCGCCGGGTCTCGGTCCGCGTCTGAAACGGCGGCGTCGATCGGATGTGCGTCGCTCTACAAAATCGGGTTGCCGGGAAATGTCACCTTCAAAGGGCATGAGATCCATCGAGCATTCGCAGCCGATCTCAAGCAGCTTAATCGTAAAGTCAGTGGCAGCCTCTTCGGTGACACTTGACTTTATGACATAGTCATTGCCGGAAAAGAGACGTTCAGTCTTTTTTGGCATCCAGATGGAATACCTTGGCCATGCGTTGTTTGGTGGTATCAAGGTCATATTCGTCGGTGATATGGCCGCCGAATACGACCTGGTAGAGTTGTTGTTCTGTAGCGACACTTTTCATGTTCTGATGCACACTCGGCAAATCGGTAGTCGAAACCATAGCATGAAGAGCTGTTTCTGTTACCGTGCCGCGCAGCAAAGTTCGACAGACGGTTCTTATCGGCAGATTGACTGTCTTCCATAGGCTGGAAGTCGCCGACTATGGCATGGAATATTTCCTGGGCCCGAAGTACGTATTGATTCTAATGCTTGTATGCGATCGGCTCGTTGGTTGGTGTTGGGAATCTCTACATGTCGACCCATGATGCGAACAACACCTTCACTACTCAGGTCATGTATCGACCTTGACAATGACTCTCTACGTACTCCAAGCATAGCGGCCAGGTCAGCACGTGAAACCGGTAAATCCACGGTCGGTCGCCCGTTTGCCCCGATGTGGCCAAATTCGGCCTGCAGTGCAATCAATTGTCGGATCAGACGCTCCTTGAAACTTAGTGAAACGCTCTGATGAAAGCGTTCCTCGGCCCGACCTAATTCCACTGCGGCCTTTTTGAGGAAATTTATCGCTAGAGTTCGGTTGTTTCGCATCAGCAACGTTACCAAGTCTTCCTCAATAAAACAGATCCTCGTGGCTACCAACGCTTCTGCACTGGCGCGATGATTCTGTTCAGCCAGCAACGGCTGATACCCAAGTGTATCTCCCGATCGAGCTACTTTTACAAGGGTTGAGGGACCTTTGCTGCTAGCTTTGCGAATGCAGACCAACCCGTCTGCGAGAAGATAAAGGCCACCACAGGCATCGCCTTCGTTGAAAATTGCATCACCTTTGTTATAGAGACGAATGATGACAGATCTTTCTACCAACTGTATTTCCGGCTCCGACAGGGCTTGCCATTCTGGTGATTCCATCAACTGAAGCCGGACGCTCCCTTGACCTTTACTCTGACGACTAGGCAACATAGAAAACTCCTCATCAGACATCAATCAAGATAACGTCTACAATCCGTGGGTGCTTCTTTCCAGTTGATGAATCCAATTGTTGTTCACTTTGCCTCGATATGAATCCGCTACACCACTGGAAAGAAAGTATCAAAAACCAGCGTGGCAGGTGGCGGAGATATCCCGAATTTAGCAAATCGTTGTGCCACGTAAAGGACATAGGTCACATTTTTTGCCGAACTTAGCGTGGCTAATCAGGGAGGCGTGTCAATCGTCCGACCGCCGCGAATACCAGCAGTAATCGATCATTCAGAGGGCCGCTTCAATAAATCAGATCGACAGATCCTGCCTGTCGGTATATGATGTACATTACATTCTACTGACGAAATGAAAACAACAGAGATGCACCCTGGTTGACGTGTTAAGGAGGCAATTTCTGTGGTTCTTCACCGTAAATTAGGCGTCGAAGGGAGCGTCAAGGCTCAGCTGATGGAGTCTCCCGAGTGGAGCGGCTTGGCGGAATACGAGGTACAGTTAGTAGAACAATCTGTCAGCATCGGCAGACATGAGAAAGGCGAAGTGATCTTTAGTGAAGGCGATTCCTGTGGAGGCCTTTACTTCCTGACAAGCGGACTGGTCTGCATTCGTAAGGCCAGAAGCAAACCCAATTCAACACTGGTGAAGATTGCTCGACCCGGAGATACGCTTGGGTATCGTCCGTTGCTGGCTGCACAGAATCATCGCGCCAGTGCGGAAGCGTTAGTAGCCTCGACGAGCTGCTTTGTGGAGAAATCGTTGGTAGAGCTGCTGATGCGAAGCAATCCGACTTTGGGGATAAATTTCCTGAAAAGGGCTGCGGTGGAACTGGGCGAAGCCGAGGAACGGTTTCACCAGAGCGTGTCGTTGAGTGTCAAGGAGCGTTTCATCCGACTACTGGTTGCCCTGCAGGCTGAATATGGCCACGTAGAGGAGGACGGCAAGATGATCGTGGAATTGCCGGTCTCGCGCGCTGACCTGGCCGCCATGCTTGGGGTCCGCCGCGAGTCATTGTCACGAGCCATCCATGAGCTGAGTGATGAAGGTCTCGTTCAACTCATCGGTCGACATCTGGAGCTGCACGAAGGGCAGTCAGACGAGAATCTGTATCGGGACTAAAAAGCAGAGAGAGGACGGCAGGAGAGACTGCGATCAGGCCATCGATCAAGTATCCGTCGTTACCTTACGAACGCCTGTGAACGGCCTTGCTCCGCGCGGAGTTTCAACGCTGCCACTGAGGGTATGGGCATCGATCGTGCCTTTGTAGGCCAGTCTAAATGATCCCCTGGGGGTGTCGAACTCGATCGCAAAGCTGAACGTATCGCCGGATCGCTTGATCTCAGCAATCTCCCTGCTACGCCTGCCGTTTAGGGTTCCAGCAAGTCCGTCACCGTCCTTTCGAACGACCAACTCCGATTCCTGTGCACCGCGCGGTGACTGCGATTTGATCGTCCAGGTTCCGATCAACTCGTCGGCCAAAGCGTTGCTGGTGAAAATGAACAGTACTGCTAATAGCAAACTTCTCATTGGGCACCTATTTCTGTTAGTGAGAGTGAGACTAGGATGGGTGATGCAGAATTATACGCGCTGAGTAGGCAAAACATACCCCTCGCGATAATTCCTAAAGACAGTCAACAGGACTACCGACAAGTGGCTTTCAGGCGTCTTTCGAGCTTGCGCGGGTCCTCTATGATGTTATAGAAGCCCCGCAGGTAGCGCAGAATCCGTTGCCTTTTGTCATTACTGAGTGATCGCTCCTCCGTGATAAGCAGGCTGATTTCGTCGCGCCGTGACCGGATCAGATCAAACACCTCATCCAAACCGTCATTGTGCATGCAGAAACCTCGATAATATCGTTGGCGAACGTCCCCGATGGGAATGCCCGAGGTCACGAATGCGTACTCGGCACTCACCATGCCGGCAAAGTCGAAATCGTAAGGGATACCCAGAGTTCGTCTGTCAGCGGTCTCGATCAGCTTGGCGTTGTGGCAGCACTCTTCTTCGCCCTCTCCCTTGAGAATGGACCAGTCGGTATTACCGATCATGTACTGAAAGACTGCCACCAGAGCTGCCTGATGGGCATCGAGCTGAGAGCGTGGCACCTGGTTCAACTCAATGTGCTCGGCGCCTAAACGCTCCGCCATGCGCTTCTTGTGTTCGATGAAGAATCCAAGGCTGCTGTGGAGCCTCTTGTTCTTTTTCATATCATAGTAGGTCATGTCGACGAGACGAACTCGAAAGCTGTTGTCGGTCAGCAGGTTGAATATTCGGTAGGCGAGATACTCAGTAAGAACGTAGGCCTGGTAAGTTCTCTTGCCGGGTCGACAATTGGTTACCAGCTTGAGCTTGGTCTGATTGGCGAACAGCGTATCCTTGGTGGACGCCTTGTCGAACAATACCCGCATCTGCGAAAAACGGCACACTGTCATTTGCTTACGATAGTTGCCGCGTACTTCCAGATTGGTTGCCAGTGAGACCTCGCTGCCATCTTCTGCGAGATAGGACAGCCTGGCAGGGCCGTATATTTTCGTCTTGTTGCGCTCGCGGTTGAGTTGCCGAAGTGGACCGCTGAGTTGCAGTTTCAGAACTTCATGGCTGCGGAAAAGTGTATCCTGCATTGCGGCCAGGGATAAAGGCCACACCAGAAGAGCAACGAGCATCAACCGCATTGCGTACCGTGATAGCATGAGCGCCTGTGGGAGTTTTCTCGACGCATTATGATACCCTGTCCGGATGCAGGTATCACATGGAGACCAGCAGAGCTGAGCCCACCACAATGAAAAAACTGATCCTCGCCGTCATCCTCACAGTGTTGGCGGGTGCTTGCACGAACACGCTGCTCACTCCCCCCAAAACGGACTTCAACGTACTGGTATTCTCCAAGACCGCGGCATTCCGGCATGCGTCGATCGAATCAGGGCAACGAGCCATCATCAACTTGGGGGCGCATAGGGGCTTTGCCGTGACCACGACTGAGGATGCCCAGGACTTCAATGATCAGAACCTTCAGGATTACCATGTGATTGTGTTTCTAAGCACGACCGGGGACGTGCTGGATGTAGAGCAGCAACGCGTCATGGAGCGTTTTATACAGGCCGGCGGGGGCTTCGTTGGCATCCATGCAGCAGCAGACACTGAATACGATTGGTCTTGGTATGGCGGCTTGGTAGGCGCCTATTTCGATGGACACCCCAATGGTCCGAATGTACGCAACGCGACGCTCAGTGTCATCGATAGCGAACACCTGGCCACCAAGGATCTGGATCCAACCTGGGCTCGCGCCGACGAATGGTACGACTACAGATCGGTTCAGCCCGATCTCATGCCCCTCCTTCTGATCGACGAGACCACTTACAAACGGGCGCAGGAAGATCCTGCCCCCGAGCCACGTCCCATTGCCTGGTACCACGCCTATGACGGTGGGCGGGCGTTCTATACCGGACTGGGACACACGACTGCAAGCTATCGGGAACAGGCGTTCCTGAATCACCTGTACGGCGGCATTCTGTATGCCGTCTCAGGCGCCGTGGCTCCTCCGGAAAACCGCTTCTCCAAGATTATCCTGGACACCAACCTGGGTGAACCGATGGAACTCGACGTCCTGCCCGACAACCGTCTGATCTTCATCGAACGCCGCGGCAACGTCAAAATCTATGACCCGGCTGTGCAGCAAAGCAAAGTCGTCGCGACGCTGGATGTTTATTCAGACCAGGAGGACGGGGTTATTGGCCTGGCCGTCGATCCGAATCACAGCGACAACCACTGGGTTTACATCATGTACTCCCCTGCCGGGGACGCGGCGCAGCAACACGTATCTCGGTTCGTGTTGCAGGGAGACCACCTCGACGTTACATCCGAGAAAGTCGTCCTGGTGGTGCCAACGCAGCGTGACGAGTGCTGCCATGCGGGCGGGTCGCTTGAGTTTGGGCCGGACGGTACGCTCTACATTGCCACCGGTGATGACACCAACCCGTTCGCCTCCAGCGGCTTTGCGCCAATGGACGAACAAGCGGGCCGTCATGCCTGGGACGCCCAACGCACGTCAGGCAATAGCAACGACCTGCGTGGCAAGATCTTACGAACCAAACTTGAGGACGACGGCACCTACAGCATCCCGGACGGCAACCTCTTTCCCCGGGACGGCTCTCAAGGGAGACCGGAAGTCTATGTAATGGGCTGCCGTAATCCCTTCCGTATTTCCATCGATCAACGAACCGGTTTCCTGTATTGGGGTGATGTCGGCCCCGATGCCGCCGCAGACCTTGCCACCCGAGGACCACGCGGTCACGATGAGATCAACCAGGCGCGGGCAGCGGGCTTCTTCGGATGGCCCTATTTCAACGCGAACAACAAACCCTACTACCGTTACAACTTCGCCACTCAGACCTCGTCCGAGGCACCATTCAGCGCCGACCATCCCATCAATGACTCTCCCAACAACACCGGAACTCGAAACTTACCACCGGCGCAACCGGCTATTATCTGGTATCCCTATGTCGAATCGCCGGAATTTCCCATGATGGGTGCGGGAGGTCGCACGTCCATGGCAGGGTCGGTCTACTACTTCGATGACTTCCCTGTAAACGATCACAAGCTGCCTGCGTATTATGACGGTAAGCTCTTTACCTATGGCTGGATACGCGGCTTCATCATGGCCGTTACCCTGCATGAGGACGGCTCGATCGTCCGTATTGAGCGCTTCCTGCCAAATATGGATTTGGCCAATCCCATGGATATGGTGATCAATCCCAATGACGGACTGCTATACATGATCGAATACGGCAAGAGCTGGAACACTCAGAACCTGGATGCCCGACTCTTCCGCATTGAATACCGGCCCGCTGATCGTACACCTGTTGCCGGAATCGATATCGATAGCAGTCAGACACGTCTGTCCAAATAGACGATAAACGCTAACAGAGGAGCAATCGATGAGTGAAAGGCAGAATACGCGCGTACTTGTGAATAAACGACCGGTAGGTTTGCCGAAACCGGATGATTTCCGTCTGGACACGGTTCCTGTGTCATCGCCGGCAGATGACGAGATGTTGCTCAAAACCATCTGGCTGTCGCTGGATCCGTACATGCGGGGACGAATGAACGATGAAACATCCTATGGGAAACCGATCACCGGCGGCGTTGTCAGTCAAGTGGTCGAATCCAACATAGCGGCATTCGAAACGGGTGACTTCGTCACCGGGATATATGGCTGGCAGCAATATGCCATTGCCCGGCCGGGGGACGTTCGTTTCTTCAAGATCGATCCGTCCCTGGCACCTTTATCCACCGCCATAGGGGCTGCAGGCATGCCAGGACAAACAGCCTATTATGGGCTGCTCAAAGTGGGCAAGCCCAAGCCGGGAGAGACGGTCGTAGTCTCGGCGGCATCCGGTGCAGTGGGATCGGTGGTGGGTCAGATCGCCAAGTTCGAAGGCTGCCGAGCTGTTGGCGTCGCAGGGGGTGAGGCCAAGTGTCGACACGTAGTGGAGGACCTGGGATTCGATGCCTGTGTGGATTACAAGGCTGGTAGCCTCGATGCCGAGCTGGCGGCGGCCTGTCCCGATGGCATCGATGTGTATTTCGAGAACGTGGGTGGCGACGTTCTTTTGGCAGTATCGAAACTGCTAAACGAGGGCGCAAGGGTGCCCATCTGTGGTTATATCTCCGCCTACAACGCGACCTCACAGGATGAGGTCACGCCGCCTGCCGAGATTCTCGACGCGCTGGATTCGCATCCCTTGCATCGCTTTTTTGGCGTCACGGAGTGGCTCGACGAGTTCGAAGAGAGTGCCCGTTATCTAGGCGGTCTGATTAGGGATGGCAAACTGAAATACCGTGAGACAGTCGTCGAGGGAATAGAAAACGCTCCTGCAGCCTTCCTGATGTTGTTCAGCGGACAGAACTTGGGCAAGCTGTTGATCAAGGTCGCCGAACCCCAGTAGCCGGCAAGACAGTTTTCCGGGCACCACGGGTGCACATGCTCTGGGTTATGCGATCGATTCCCAGGCAAGCCTCGCCAGTCTCTATGCCCTGTTGATTTCTATGGGTACTTAATAAACAATACCCAACGCCCTCAGCAAACGATAACAATAATATGAATAGCATCCTAAGAGCGGTCCTGCTTGTCGCTGCGGATTGCTGCACAATTCTGATCCATGCCGAATCCACGGAGACTTTCGACTACGACTGGCCAAACTATGCCAACGATCCGGGCTCGTCAAAATACGCAGACCTCGATCAGATCAAGAAGGATACGGTCAGCGCTCTGCATACCGTCTGGACTTGGGACTCACCGGATAACGCTCACATCAAGGCCAACGGCAAGCACGTGCCGGCCGGCTTCAAGAGCACGCCGATCAAAATCGGTGCTGTGCTTTACATCAGTACGCCCCTTGGCTTTGTCGCCGCCATCGACGCAATAACAGGGAAACAGAAGTGGGTTTTCGACACCAAAACCTACGAACACGGCAGGCCAGCCAACATGGGATTCAACCATCGTGGCGTCGCCTATTGGGAGAAAGGGAGCAAACGACGCATCATCATAGGCACCAACAACGCGTTTCTCTGGTCGCTGGATGCTGCAACGGGCTTACCGGACAAAACCTTTGGCACCGACGGCAAGGTCGATCTTACCCAAGGTTGGGGACGGGAAATTGAACGACGGCACCATTCAGTCACAGCTGTTCCCGTCATCGTCGGCGATACCGTGGTGTTTGGCGGCGTGGTCACGGACTATGCCTTGTACAATCTCCCCCCAGGCCATATCCGGGGCTACGATCTGAACACCGGTGAACAGCGATGGATCTTCCATTCAATCCCGCAGGCAGGCGAGAAATGGAACGAAACCTGGGAGGCAGATTCCTGGAAACACACGGGTGCAACCAATGTCTGGTCTCTAATAAGTGCGGACCCTGAGTTGGGATACGTGTACCTGCCCTTCGGGTCACCGGCTAACGACTGGTATGGGGGTGAGCGACTCGGTGACAACGTATTCGGCAACAGTTTGGTGTGTCTGAACGCCAATACAGGGGAACTGGTGTGGCACTTCCAGATGGTTCATCACGATCTGTGGGACTACGACCTGCCGGCAGCCCCCAATCTTGTCGATATCACCGTGGATGGTAAACAAATCAAGGCAGTCGCACAGGTATCAAAACAGGGGTTTCTGTACGTTTTCGATCGGGTGACGGGTGAACCCGTATGGCCCATTGAAGAGCTGCCGGTAGCCCAAACCAACATTGCAGGTGAGCGAACATCACCGACGCAACCCTTTCCAACATGGCCGAAGCCATTTGAAGTGCAGGGCATGTCGCCGGACAAACTTGTCGACTTCACCCCCGAATTACGTGCTAAGGCATTGAAGATTCTCGATCAACATGAATATGGCGGCATCTATACACCCCCGTCGTTAAGGGGCACGGTTTACATGCCAGGTTGGGGTGGCGGCGCTGAGTGGACCGGTGCAGCATTTGATCCACATACGTCCATGTATTACATACCGTCCAGATCGTCGCCCATTTCCGTTTCACTTTCGGAGACAAAACCCGGCAGTAAATTCCGCTACATTGGCAGGCCGAGGTCAATTCGTGGACCGGATCGATTCCCTCTAACAAAGCCCCCCTACACGCGCGTCAGTGCGGTAAACCTGAATACCGGTGTTTATGAGTGGGTGGTAGCCAATGGCGATGGCATGCGCCAAAGGATAATCGATCAGGGCATTCCCGATCCGGGTCCGGTCGGTGCATTCGGTTTCACCGGGCCGTTGTTGACGAGATCGCTGTTATTTATCGCGGTCAATGACAATGGGCCGCTGCTGCGCGCCTTCGATAAGCAGACCGGAGTAATCGTGCACGAAACAAAACTACCGTTGAGCCCGTCCGGTACACCTATGTCATACATGGTGGACGGAAGACAGTACATCTCTGTCACAGTCGGTGGCGGCAAGAATGCCAAACTCGTGACGCTTGCGCTCAGGTGAAATCGGCGACAGACGTCGCCGTACTCATCAAGATTACGATGCGTGCTACCAACTGGAGACGATGGCGGCAGACGTCGCCGTACTCATCAAGATTACGATGCGTGCTACCAACTGGAAACGATGGCGGCAGACGACGCCGTGCTCATCAATATAGTGGTGTGTGCTTCTAACTGGAGAGGAACCCTATCCATGCCTCTGCGATGGCAAGCACATGCGACTGCTGCCGCATCAACTGGCCACCGCTAGCTTAGATGGGGGATTGCCTATATGCCGTGCTCCGTCCTGGCAATGATGCTGTCCTGCAGATCCTTCGACTGTTGCGTGAAGTAGGCATTGTAACCCGCGACTTTTACCATCAGATCGGCATAGCTCTCGGGATCTTCCTGCGCGGACCTCAGCATCTCCGAGGAGGTGACGTTCAGCTGCAGATGGAATATCTTCTGATCGACGAAAGTCCTTACCAGATCGGCTACTCGCTTGATGCCTTGTCTGCTGTTGAACACACTGCCATCGATTCTGGAAGTGAGCGATAGCCCGCCCAGTATCTCAACACCATCGACCTTGCCCATTGAATTGAGCACTGCCGTCACCCCGTTTACATCCTTGCCTGCACATGGCGACGCTGCAGCTGCCAGCGGCTCACCGGCGAGCCTGCCGGAAGGAAGTGCTCCGACGACCTTCCCCTGGGGTACATAGGATGCCATGGAAGATCCACCCGGACAGCCGTAACCACCGCGCAGATTCCTGAGCTGCGAATACTCGCTTGCCCACTCGTGAAGCACCCACGCCTTTTGCATATCGGCGGAGTCATCGTCATTGCCGAACTTGGGCGTGTCCAGGCACAGTCTGCGGAGTTTTTCATTGCCTTCAAAGTTGCCATCCAGCGCATCACACAATTCTGCCATGGTGATCTTCTGCTCATCGAAGACGAGCTTCTTGATGGCAGTCATGGAGTCGCCCGCGTCAGAGGAACCGACTTCCGTGCCCCCGGTATTGAAATTGTAGTGAGCCCCGCCGTCTTCGCGGCACAGACCCTTTTCAATGCACCCCTCTATCAGAGCGGACTCGTAGACCGTTGGATGCTGATCCTTGATCCTCTGCTCCTGCACATTGCCCCCGATCTGGGTATTCCTTCTCATCCAGGCTACTTGCTTGCGGAACGCATCCTGTATTTCTTCAAAGGACTCGAACTGCCTGGCATCGCCCGTCTCCACCCCGATCATCTTATTGTCTGAGCGTCTAACGCCGTTATTGAGGGCCAATTCGAGGGCCGCCGCAAGGTTGTGCCCACCGATGTACAGATAACCTGAATCCTTACCGGGGATGACCAACTCCAGGCACCCCACGTTGCTGGAGTTTCTGGCATCGGCCAACGTCACCATAGGACCACCCATATTACCTCGAGCAAGGCATTGAGAAATGCCGACATCGCTATTGAGGTATTGAGGGTGCGCGCCTCCTGACGCGGTGAGTTCGGCTGCCTTGATCAGCAAGGGTTCCGGAGTCTTGCTGTGCACAAACACGGCGAACCAGGGATCTGCCATGTTGGTGTGCTTCATTGCCTCAATGAACATGTAGGTCAATTCATTGGTGGCATCGTTGCCATCGGCTTTGACGCCGCCCACGCCGATGGAACCGCTGGTACTTTGCGAACCGATACCGCTCGTCAGATTCAACTTGGCAATAAAGCAATCAAGTAGCTCCTGGGCCTCTTCATCGGTTATGCGTCCTTCCCTGATGTCCTTCTCATAATACGGATAGAGGTATTGGTCCATTCTGCCCAATGCAAACGCGATGTTGACGGACAACTCCATGGTCAACATCAGCCAAGCGGTATAGTAGGACTGCACTGCTTCTTTAAATGTCTCTGCCGGGTTCAGCGGCACCCGTTCACATATATCCGCGATCTCGACAAGTTCGGCCTTCCGCTGCGGATCCGATTCCTCGGCTGCCCTCTCTCTCGCCTTGGCAGCATACCGCCCACCCATTTCACCGGCGGCCTGCATCGCCATCACCACGCCCTGCAGGAAGGGAACCTTCTTCATGTCGTCGGGCTGCATCAGGCCAAGGCCTGCCAGCCGGTCCTCAGCTTGCTTCTTTATTCCCACAAAGCCCTTTCTAACGACGTTCTCGAGGCCGTGGATATTGTGGCCGTAGTGCCAGAGACCACCACTTCTGCCTTGTTCCGTCCACAACGGAATGAGATCCTCCTGCAGTTCTTTTACTTCATCATCAGTCAAGCCCATTCGGTTGGTTTGCTCGCCAGATTCATCGGCCTTTCTAAGTTGACTGGCATTAAGTGTCCCGGGACTGATATTGTGGCAGCGTGGCCGATCGCTGCTGTAACCCACAATCAGCTCATCAGCGTAGACGTCGATCGGCATCTCCCTGACAACTGCGGCGAAGACCTTTGCCTTGCGGGTTATCATGGGCTCAGCAAGCGTTTCCCTCATCACCTTGGCTTCAATGCGCGCTCTCGAAATAGAAAAAGTCGGTTTGGTGGCGAAGTAACACTCCCTCATCCGCTCAATTCGTGCCGTCGGATTACTGGTAAAGGAGTTCACCCTCATCGTCTCGATCTTGGCTGGTGCATTCATGCTGGAACCCTTCATTGATGATTAAAGAGAATTAACCACATTTTGTGCCAATCTGCAATTCATAATTGATCTATTGGACGCACGGAATCCGCATATCCGGTGCGATTTCGCCGCTCGATGTACCGGATTCCCAGCCCACTCTGAACCGTTTGCGAAGCGGCTTGGATTATCAGCGAAGCCTGACAACATGCGCTCGTTAAGCCATTCTCGCATGCGCCCGGATGAGTTCCTCGGCATCACGACAAGGTGAATCTACTCATATGCTGCAGGTGACTCATGATCTGATAAGGGGTCCACTCGCCCGAGCAAGGGCCCTCCCCTTTGGACAGAATATCAACCATCGGAAAGACGACAAAAAAGGACAGGGCAGTCGCTCCGAACTACGCACTCTACCCAGCCCCCGAAGGGGCTGCCACTCACATTCGTCACACTGGCATAGACTCTCCCCGCGATGATGCGAAGCATCGAGTAACGCAGTTACGCTAACGACACCGCGAGGCGGTGACGGCAGACGGTGCAGTCTCTTCCGGGCACATTGACTTTTCACCGCAGTGGGACTAATTTTCCTATCCGTTCCATCAAAGACAAGGTGCCATATGAGAGCAGCAAAACTGCCAGTGCGTGAATCAACCCTTCGTGCCCATCAACGGACGCTGGAAACCATCGCCTCGCCTGGCGCATGGTGGAGCGGCGAAGATAGAATCGCCATCGTCGAGGAAGCCCGTAGCGCAGTCAATTGCCCTCTGTGTCAGCAGCGCAGCAAGGCGTTGTCGCCGGCAACGATCGATGGCGACCACGACCACAACGGCGAACTGCCTGAAGCCGCCATTGAAGTAATTCACGCCATGCGCAACGACTCGGGACGACTGACACGTCGCTGGTTCGATGGCGTTATGGCATCGGGTCTCGACCGGGAAGCTTATGTTGAATTGGTCAGCGTCGTGGCAAGCTCGGTAGTGGTGGATACGTTCGCCCAGGGAATCGGTGCCACGATCACAGAGCTACCGATGGCCCAGCCAGGAGAGCCAAGCAGGGAGAGTTCCGCCGAGGTCGCCGAGGCTGGGGCCTGGATCCCGATTGCAGCACAAGGCAAAGCCAACATTCTCAGCTCCCTCGGACTGTTACCCGGCGCCGTAGATCTCTTCTTCGGTGCCTTCAACGAGTCGTATTACATGGGCACTACAGAACTGGATCTGCAACACAGACAGGTGGAGCTAGTCGCATCCAAGGTGTCTGCTGTCAATCAATGCTTCTACTGAACTACTTCACACACGATGGCACTCCGGGAGAGCGCCAAGCACGCAGGGCAAGATGCGGATCTACGTCTGGTAACGGGCCTGGTAGACGGTGACGGCGGCGTTGAGCACGGTGACTTCCTGGTGCGCATGGCGGAAGCCGTTGCGCGCTGGCAATGGAATGATGTGGCGCGACTACGCGAAGAGAGTGTGGCGTTGATGGGCGAGCAGCCAATTTCCGATGCCATCCTGGTGGCGTCGGGATTCAACGGCATTACCCGGGTGGCGGACGCCACCGGGATTCGTCTGGATAAGATAACTGAGAGCACAACGGCGGATCTCCGCTCGCTCACGAAGATCGACGATTTTGCCCCCGCCGAAAAGTGGTCGGGCAGCTAGCACCGCGCCTCTATCCGGGACATGGCGAAATTGAGAGACTTCGCTTTCAGCCCAAGATGAGATCGGATCACCCTTCGGCGTCAGTTGGCGTCGCCCTTTGAAGAAACGATGAATCCCTGCCAGGAGTAATTCTATCTTGAGATTGTCTGCACTCGTGTGCTTCGGCGTGTCTGTCTTATCAAGTCTCCATCTGTTGGCCGCCCCGTTGTCCAAGGCCACCCGCCTGGATCAAGTGCCAACATTGGACGGCGACGTGATTGGTGACACGGCCTGGACAGAGCTGACACCCATCACGAATTTTACTCAGCAACGCCCGGACGAGGGTGCCCCGGCATCTCAGCGTACCGAGGTCTTTGTTGGTTTCACTGACACCGCCCTCTATGTAGGCGTTGTCTGCTACGATGACAATGCAGAATCCATCATCGTCGCCAACAGCAGTCGTGACTCCAACCTCAGTGACACGGACAGCTTTCGCATGGTGATCGATGCATTCGAGAGCAAGCAGGACGGTTTGGTGTTCGGTACCAATCCCACCGGCCTCGAATACGACGGGCAGGTGTCCAATGACAATGCCAACCGATTCTCCTTCAGTAATTTCGATCTGAATTGGGACACAACCTGGCATGTGGAAGCCACCATCGGCGAATTCGGCTGGAGTGCCGAGATGGAGATCCCGTTTACGTCGCTGCGCTACGCGGATGACGAACGCCAAAACTGGGGATTCAACTTCCAACGCACCATTCGCCGCAGCAACGAAGTCGTCTATTGGTCGCCGTTGCCGAGGCAATACAGACTGAACCGCCTGTCACTTGCCGGGACCATCAGCGGCATTGAGGTGCCGCCGCAACGAAACTTTACCGTCACGCCATATGCCCTGGGCAAAGACACCCGAGGTGGCGGGCCCGATACCGGTCAAGACAGGGAATTCGGTTTTGATTCGAAATACTCGATCACGCCGAGCTTAACCTTGGACGTGACCTATAACACCGACTTCGCCCAGGTCGAAGTGGATCAGCAGCAGGTCAATCTGAATCGCTTCAGCCTGTTCTTCCCCGAGAAACGTCCGTTCTTCCTGGAGAATTCCAGTCAATTTCAGGTTGGCACGAACAGTATTCGGCTGTTCTTCAGCCGTGGCATCGGCATCGGCCCGGGCGGAGAACCCCTGCCCATCGCGGCAGGACTGCGCGTCTCCGGAAAGGTGGGCAGCGCGACTAACGTCGGCTTGCTGGCGATGCGATCCGAAGAGGTGACGGGTGTCGCACCGGAAACCGATTTCGCGGTGTTGCGATTGAATCAAGAACTTGCCGGTCGTTCTTCGATCGGCGTGCTCATCGTCGATCGTGATGGTGGTACAACGGACAATCAGACCTATGCGGTGGATGGGAAATGGGGGATTGGCGAGCAGGGAACCGTCTCGGGATTCGTTGCCCGAACCAGCACGCCCGGCATCTCCAAAGACGATCACGCCTACCACCTTGCCGCTGAATACAACTCCCAAGTCTGGTCCTTCAATGGCAGCGTCACCGAAGTCGGTGGAGGATTCAATCCGGAAGTTGGCTTTCTGACGCGCAAGGCATATCGCAGCATAAACCTGTTCGGACTACGCAGTAGCAGGCCAACAACGGCAGACAGTCGCGTGTTGGAATATCGCCCCCATGCCAATTACACAGGCTATTGGGACTTCGATGGCTTCATGGAGACGGGTCGTCTGCACATCGACAGTTCCATTGAATGGAAGAGCGGCGCAGAGTTACACACTGCGATCAATCACAACCACGAAGGAGTGAAAACGGCGTTCGAAATTGCAGCCGGAGTCTTCGTCCCGGCGAAGGATTACGATGACTGGGAGTTTTCCATGTTCGCCAATACCAATCGCGCCGCACCACTTCGTGCCGGGCTCGGCCTGAATGCCGGGGGCTTCTTTGGCGGAGATCGTCTCGGATTGTCGCCGTTCCTGGCCTATCGTCCCAACGAAGCCTTCGAAACATCGTTATCCTGGAACTACAACGATGTGGAACTGTCAGGCGGGGACTTCGACGTTGCCCTCACCAACTTGCGCGTTTCCTACTCCTTTTCACCAAAGATGTCTCTGGCGGCGTTGCTGCAACACAACGATCGCGACAAACTGCTTTCAACCAACCTGCGTTTTTCCTGGCTGCAGTCCGCTAATGCCGGTCTCTATGTGGTGTACAACGAGACGGATGACGACCTCAATTCACCCGGTCGCCCACGCCGGGAGTTCATCGTCAAATACAGCCGCATTTTGAATGTCCTCTGAACGGGAGCAACAGGCCGGCTCTGGTGGCCACCTGAATCTACATTTCTAGCACTGACTGATGCGACACTTACTGAGACGCAGCCGGACGTTTCGCCAGCACGTCATTGCCGAGTCAATTAAGAACGCCCTGCTCGCGTAGCTTCACGATTTCCTCATCGCTGTAACCAAGCACCCCCCCGAGAACAGCGTCCGTGTGACCACCCAGGCACGGAGCCGGCATACGTACGCCGTTGGCCCTCTTCGTAAGACGCCAGGGAATTCCGGTGTGGGCACGCGCACCCACCTCCGGGTGCTCGAGACGCTCGATGAATCCACGTTCATTCAGATGTGGATCCTCGACGATGTCCGCACAGGTAAAACTCGGGAAGGCCGCCATGCCCAGAGCCTGCAGTTGCCGTGTGATCGCCCATCGGTCCCGCGACTGGGTCCAGTCTGAGATCACCGCATCGAGATCGTCCTCGTGCTCTTTTCGACCCCCGAGCGACGCAAAACGCGGGTCGTCAGAAAGGCCTGGAATGACCCTGCACAGTGCTTGCCACTGCACATCGTCAGCGCACGCCAACGTCACCCATTCGTCCTCGCCTTCGCACGGGAAACAGCCGTGGGGTGACATCAAAGGATCGCGGTTGCCGATACGCTCCGCCTGCGTACCGTTGAATGCGTATTCCATCCAGCCTTCGACGGTAAGCGCACTGGTCGACTCCCAGAGCGTTATGTCCAGGTGTTCGCCAACGCCGGTTTCTTGACGACGCGTAAGCGCCGACACCACCGACCACGCCGCGGTGATACCTGCCGTCGGGTCGGGCATGGCGACTCCCGTCTCCTCCGGCCCACCACCCGGGTAACCCGTTGCCGAGGAAAGCCCGCTGAGTGGACCCGTCGACGGGCCATAGCCCATGTATTCACGGTACGGACCCGACTGTCCATAGCCGCTGATATTGGCCATGATGATGCCGGGCTTGATCACCTTCAGCTCTTCATAACCGAGGCCCAGGCGCGCCATCACACCAGTAGCAAAGTTCTGTACTACCACGTCAGCGTGGGCGACGAGCTCTTTTACCAGTTCGATGCCACGATCCGTGCGCAGGTCAACCGCCACGCTGCGCTTACCCTGGTTCCACTGATTGAACATACCATTGGTGTTGAGACTGGGTTCGACACCTTCCGGGGCACCCCCTCCGCGCCGGTAGAGATCCGGACGGGATTCAGATTCGATATGAATCACATCGGCCCCCAGGTGGGCGAGGTTCATGCTGCAGAACGTGCCTGCCCATGCCCAGGTAAGATCGATGATGCGTATGCCTGCAAGGGGAAGCATGGCATCGTCAGAGGCACTTACCTTCCCGGCCGGCTGTATATCTTGGAGCACGGCGTCGGTATGTTCTCCCAGTCGCGGAGCGGCTCGCCGAATAGGCGCGCGTCCCTCGCTTGCTATGACAGCGGGCGCCATGAATTCCACCGGGCCGGTCGCAGCACCATCGACCGTCGTGAAAAAGCCTCGCTCGCGCAGATGCTCATTCTCGGCAATCTGCGGGAATGTCATGACCGGTGCAAAACAGATACGGTACTTTTGCGCGGCATGGTACAGATCGAAGACGTTCCACTCGCTGATGAACTCTTCCAGGAACATGTTCACCATGTCCTGGTTCTGTGCCCGCCCAGATGGTTCCAAAAACGTTTCAATCTGCGTCCACTCAGGCTTTCCCATAAACTCCACCAGCCGTTCCCACTGATCCTGTTCGATACAAACGAGAAAGATGGGGCCATCCTTGGCAGCAAAGATTCGCCATGGAATGGTCGAGCGCACATTCAGACGTGTGATTACAAAATCGTGATAGCTGTAGATGTGAATCCCAAATTCCAGCACCGAAGCGACGTATTCCTGCACTGAGAAGTCGATGTAATCACCCACGCCAGACCGTCTTGCATCCCGATAAACAGCGAGCGCGGCCATGGCACCTGCGATGCCAGCCATCAGCCCGCAGTGATGACCATGTACTTTAAGGGGCGCATACTCGGGTTCCGTATGAGTCATTGGACACAAGCTCGGCCAACCTCCCGCGTGTGCTATGGTCAATTCCTCGGCGGCAAAGCCGCTGTAAGGTCCGCTCATGCCGAATGGCATCATCGACAACACGACAAGCTCCGCTCGTGCCGTTGAGATGGTGTCACGGTCGAGCCCCAACTCGAGCGCCTGTTCCGCTTGCAGCGAGTGCACCACGATGTCGGCCCAGCGAATCAACGCCTGCAGCTTATTGCGCTCTACGGGTTCAGCAAGGTCAAGGCAAACGCTTCGTTTGTTGAGGTTCAGCGCGAGAAACAAGCCACTTTTCTCTCTGTCGACTTCATCGTTGGGGAACGGTCCTCGCGCCCGAGCGGGATCGCCGCCAGGTGGCTCGACCTTAACGACGTTGGCGCCGTGATCGCCGAGCAGCCTCGCAGCATATGCGGCGGACACGCCGCCCCCGATTTCGAGTACGTTCAATGATTCAGTCATCGCCGGATTATTACACACTCCCGCAGCGTTTGGCCCCCTTCACTGGCTTGTGTGCCGGATGGACCTCCTTTGCCAACGGGAATCCTCGCGAGTAGTATTATTCACCCACCAAATGTATGGATTAGGGTATGGTAGATCCGCGCCCCCCACGACCCTTCCCCGCCTACAAGGGTGATCAACCCTATGTTTTCGTGTGTTACGCACATGCGGATTCTGATCTCGTCTATTCTGAATTGAAGTGGCTCAAGGAGCAGGGCTGCAATATCTGGTACGACGAGGGCATCGCTCCGGGTGAGGAGTGGACTGAAGAGTTGGCCCGGGCCATCGAAGGGGCCAGCCATTTTCTCTACTTTGTCACGCCCGATTCCATTCAGTCCAGAAACTGCCGTGATGAAGTCAATTTTGCGCTGGAGAATGACCAGCATCTGGTTGCCGTACACTTGAGGGAAACGCAGCTTAGCGGCGGCCTGAGATTGTCGATTGGACTCACCCAGGCGATCCTGAAGCACGAACTAGCGCAGACAGAGTACCAGCAGAAACTCCTCACTGCGCTGAGACGTGAAGCTCAAGATGCAACTGACGAGGCGAGCCTGCCTCCCGAACCATCGATTGGTGTTCAGACAGCCAAGAAAGCCGGCTGGAAAAAAGCCGCACGGATCGGGCTTGGGCTTGTTGCGGCTGTAATCGTGGCTATCGGGTTGCTGCTGTATGGCCTCTATAACGACTTGAGCACGTCCTATTCGATCACCGTTCTGCCCTTCACAAATATGAGCACCGATGAGAAAACCGGGTTCTTTGCCAGAGGCTTGTCCGAGAACATTCTGGATACGTTGGTGCAAAGGGACTTCGATGAGCCGCCTTTTGGGAAACTGAAGGTTGCATCACGCACGGCTTCATTTCAGTTTGCAGACAGAGGTGAAGAACTCTCGGACATCGCCGAGAAACTCGATGTCGCCTATGTACTGGAAGGCAGTGTACAGAGCCTGGGAGACCGCCTTCACATTACCACGCAACTTATCCGCGCCAACGACAATGCGCAGGTATGGTCAGGATCCTACCAACGAGCGCTGGCTGATGGATTCGAGATGCAGGTGGGAGTCGCGCAAAATGTCGTGCAGGTGGCAGAGAACAAATTGCGCTTTGATATCATAAAGCGCTACGCGTTTTGGGGCGCGCTCGCGTTCAACACCAATGCTAAGGCGTATGAACACTTCCTTGACGCAGCGACAGGAGTTGATCCGGCACTACGCGAGCAGGATCTGCGCAAAGCTGTTGAAGCTGATCCCGAATTTGCCTACGCACACGTACAGCTGGCGCAATTGTATACGGGACGTGTGGGGGGAAGCATGCCCCTTGAAAAAGCTACCGTTGCTGCGCATGCATCGATCAGTAAAGCCATGGAGCTGAATCCCAATGAAACTGAACTCACGCAGAGCCTCGGGAACATCTACCTTTATCTGGATTTGGACTACGCGAACGCTGCTGAAGTGTTTAAGCAGACAAGCAGTTCAAATGAACCAGGTGCCAAATGGAATTACGTGAATTTGGCCACGATCGCTTTGCGTGAAGGTAGAACCGAGGATGCACTGAAGCATATGGCAACGGCATCGGTGCTTGATAAGGGGAGACAACAGGCCGCCTTTCTGGACAGGTATGCTTGGGTTCTGTTTGTCGCGGGCGACTACCAGCAGTCCCTGGAGATGTACGAGCAGGCGTTGAACTTCGTGCCGGTCGGTAGGGAACGAGCTCCTAATCTGCGCATGCAGATGTATGCACTCATCAATCTTGGCAGAATCGAAGAAGCAGCAGCGTTGCTTTCAGAAGCATGGGACCTGGATGGGAGCGTGAATCCGGAAACCTATATATTAGCGTTGGTAAGTCTCGGCGAAAGGGAAAGAGCTGAGCGCATTTTGGCGGATTCGCAAAATGCAGGCAGATTCATCTCAGCCGAAGGCTACGTTGCTGTGCAAGACCTCGACAACGCCTTCAGGGTGATCGAGGCTGCCATTAAAGATCAAGATGGATCAGTGATTGATAGTTTGCGGTCGGCGGATTGGTGGGACGAAATTCGAGAAGATCCGAGATTCGACGCTTTGCTCGAACTGCTGATTTCGAAGGAAACTCACACCGAGCAATATCTGAAAGATCACAATCTCGAGCCGGCATCCAAGTGATGCATCTTTAGGTGTCCCATCAGGTTCGCGATAGAGTCTTCCTTGATCGAAAGGAGCGCTTGAAGGTGGCCGTTTGCTCGACAACTTTCTCGACAATCGTACCCTTAACTCTTAGTATCGACTGCCACAAGACAAGGGCACCAGATGGAACGTCCATTCCCTGCATATAAAGGTACAGAGCCATATATTTTCGTGAGCTATGCCCATGAAGATGCCGAGATGGTATATCCCGAAATTGCCAGACTGCGAGATCAGGGATTCAATATCTGGTATGACGAGGGGATCAGTCCGGGCTCCACCTGGCGCGATGAGGTGGCACTGGCACTCACTCAGTGCAAGGTAGCCATTTCTTACAGAGCGTATCGAGCAAACTCTCGACCTGAAACACCCGAAGGTGCCACGGAATCTCGGTCGAATCGTGGCAGAGGGCTCAGACCAGGTTGGAGAGATTCAGTTTGAGCCAAGGAGGTCGCAATGATGTCGCCGCGTCAGACCAACGGGCACAAGACCAGCCAACAGCGATTTCAAGAGACCATGGGCTACGGATCCCCGGATCATGTTCCTCTGTTTGAGGAGGGCATCAGGGAAGAGGTGATCTCGGCATGGCAGACCCAAGGTTTATCCCCGGACACGGACCTCTCCGAGCGCTTCCACTACGACCGGCGCAGGGAGATCCAAGTGGACATGGAACCCCATCCGGCGTTGGAAAAGAGACCTACCACCAGAGCTGAACTCAACGCTTTCCGGAAAAGCCTGAACCCGGCCGATCCGGCGAGACTCTCAAAAACCTGGCAACAATTGGTGGAATCCTGTCAAAGCGGCGATGCTACGGTCATGCTGAACGTGCATCGAGGATTCTTCCTGACCATGGGTGTTCACAGCGGCGCTGCGTTCATGGATGTCATGAACCTGGTCATCGACCGACCGCAACTGATACGGGATATCATGATGATTCAGGGAGAATTCTCTGCCCGGCTGGCCGAACGGATTCTCGGGGAAATCAACGCCGATGCCGCTCTTTTCAGTGAGCCGATTGGGGGAAACGATAAACCCTTGATTTCCCCTTCGATGTATGAAGATCTGGTACTGCAAAGCTATGAGCCGACCCTCGAAGTTCTCAAGCGTTGCGGCGTAAAGACGATCATCTTTCGCACCTATGCCAATGCCCGGGTACTGATACCTTCCATCCTGAAGTGGGGTTTCAACTGTCTATGGGCAGTCGAAGCCAGTCTGAAAGCAATGGATTATCGATCCATCCGTCGTGATTTCGGCAGAGGCCTGCGACTGATCGGTGGTATCGACCTGGATATCCTCAGGCAAAGCAATGCAACGATCAAGCGAGTGGTGGAGGAAAAAGTCCCGCGTCTCCTCAAAGATAGGGGCTACCTGCCCCTGGCCAACGGCAGAGTTCGTGAAGACGTGCCGTTTGAAAACTACGTCTACTACAGACAGCTGTTGGCGGACATCACCGCTGCCTAGCTTTCAGACACTGCGAGTAGCAACGGCAGGCGAAACCATGGCGGCCCTCCGGGCCGGGAACCAGGCTGCTGCCTGACTGATGAGCCACAGCACGAATACTGCAATGGATGTCAAGCGTGGGCCGATCGCCAACAGATTGACACGCTATGGCCAGAACAGCTTTCTGGCCTGCCTTTCAAGTTCGCTGCGAAAGTCCGGATGCGCTATTGCAATCAACTCCTGCGCTCTTTCCCGCTGGGATTTTCCTAACAGGCTTGCTATGCCGAATTCGGTGACGATGTAGTCTGCAAAATTTCTTGGCACAGTGACGATCGTGCCCGCATCCAGGCAAGACGTTATTCGAGACACGTTGCCGTCGTTGGAGGTGGAGCGAAGCATAATGATGGAGCGTCCCCCTTTGGAGAGCATGGAACCGATGGCAAAGCTCGGCTGCCCTCCCGAACCCGTATACATGCGCGGGCCAATTGACTCCGAAGCGATCTGGCCGGTCAGGTCAACGGAAAGAGCGCCATTGATCGCCACCATATTGTCGTGGGCGGAGATGGTCCTAATGTTAACGACATATTCCTGGGGATGGAGTTCGAACATGGGATTACGGTCAATGAACGCAAAGTCCATCGCCGGATCCGCCAGGAAGTTATTGCACACCACCTTTCCCCTATTAAGGGTCTTGTGGTTTCCTGTCATCACACCCTTATTCACCAGCGGCACGATTCCCGGCACGATGTTCTCAGCGTGATAGCCAAGGTCGTTTCTGTCGTCGAAGATGCCCTGAGCACACAGGGTATTGCCAATCCTGCCGGCACCGATGGCGATGGTATCGCCGTCCCTGACCAGGGTGCCGACATGTTGACCGATTGCCCTCATATAGTCTTCCGGTTCAGGATGTTTGAATTCGGAGCGAGGGTAGTCGTGTTCCACGATGTGGTCTATCTCCGAGACGTGAAACTGGTTGTCGCCATACAATCTGGGCAAGTTTGCGTTCACTTCGACGATAACCTTCTTGGCGCTGTCAAGGTAGGACTTCTTACCCCAGATGGACCAGCCGAAGCTCAGATAGCCGTCTTGATCCGGCGGTGATGCCAGCATCATGAATACATCCGTCCCGCGTATCCCGGGTCGTCCCTCAACTTCGGCCTTTGGCCAGATAGAGTAGAGAAGAGGCATATAGTCGATCTCTCTTCGATCTGACATGGGACGCGCCACTCTACCGGCATAGCTAAGCTGTTTTATCTCGAAGAACTCCCTCATGCCAGGTTCGAACCAGCCGAAGTCTATGATCGGATTGCTTATGTGGATCTCCACATCGCGCAAATCGACCAATCTGGCGGTCAGTGCCTCGGACAAGGCGATGGGCTGCTCGTTCACGCTGAAGGCAATACGATTGCCGGAGCGTACATTGCTTACCGCTTCTTCCGCAGTGACCAGTTTTCGCTGGTACTCTTCCTGCCAGTCCATCAGTCCACTCCTTTAGGTCCCTCCCAGCGACATGACAACATCGTTGGGAGCACGGCATGCGTCAACCAGTTGTGTCAGGGCTGACCGAAATTCTCTCTTATCAGCTGCTGATGAATCTCGAACACCTCCTCAGTAGCAGGATCTGCCTTTACTCTTACCCAGTGCACATTGGGGTGACCGAACACTTCAACACGGCTGAAGTGCTCAACTAATTGACCGCTGGCAAGATCATAGAGGGGTTTGTCAACCCGGTATACGTGGGTGTCACCAACCGCCAGGATGATCGGTCGATCAAATTGTTTGGAAAGATCGACCAATTCGGTATGCAGCCGCATCATGCTGGGTCGAATGATCGGACAGGCCGGACAAATCAGCTTAAGCAGACCAGGCAAGCCGCTGAATATCCAGGGATCAACCTGGGTCGCCAGGAAGATACCGGCCGCATCGATCTCCTCGGCCTCCTGAAAAGCCTGCCGTGCCCAGGCCAGTGCAGCATTCATCCGCTTTGCGTCACGGGGAGTTTCTGAGCTGCCGGGATTGAGTGCCACCAGATGTAACGTGGCGAAGACGATTCCGTTATGAGTCCAGCGCACGTTTTCCACAAACTAACCGTACTGCGGATCATCTGCCTGACTGATTACCGGGATGGGATTGTGTCCCGTGGTCAACTGCGCATTCGGATAGAACAGCTCGCGCAGAAAATCCAATCTTTCGTAAGGATCGTAGCCACCAGCGCTGGCCCCACTGCAGTCGAACCAGTCGTTGTCACCCGGCGTGAGTATAAACGGGAATTGGAATCGTTGATTGAGATCGTATCGAGCGCGCAGCATGGCATCGTCGCAGGACTGCCCTCCCCCTTTGAGATCTCCCACGTGAATTACCCACTGAAGCTGCTGCCGTGCATTGATCACCTCAATCATGCGGTCGTACTTGGGTTCGTTGTAATCGACGCTGGGACCGTCACCCACGATTGCAAACTCGAACGCAAGGGAATCGTCTTGTCGAGGAACCGATTGGCAAGCAGCCATGAGTAGGACGGGAGCGACTCTTGTGAGGTATTTAGCAGGCATGTTGGTGGCCACGTGAAGGCGAAGTGCGACCACAATAAATCATCTGCCTCTCTATTTGAACCGGTAGTTCTTCAGATGCGGATTGGAAGTACGCGGATTTGGATCGTCAGCTCCTCTGATGATTGCAGTCGTCCTTTCTCTGGATCGAGGGGCCTCATTCACTTCCGTGACCCCTCAGTAGAGATGGCCGATCAGATTGTATTGCACGCTGAAGAGGACCCAGGCGAGTGCAGCCAGTACAACGACGCTGTAGTGCAACCGTCCGACGAGACTCCAATACTGCTTGCGCCAAGCCTGGATCGTGAAGCCCACGAGTAGCATCGCGAGCCCCGCCTGCACGGTCGGAATCCAGAGCAACAGGTGCATATCGCCGGGCATTCCATAGATCAGTTCACCCCCTCCCTGCTCGACCATGCGTAGCGATTTCTGGATAAACCCCAGCGCAAACCAGATCACCCCCACGCTAAAGAGTATGGCGAGCGACTGGGCGCCGCGCATACCCCAGGTTCTTCTTGGACTCGACCTCCTCCGCCACAGCCGCCATAGCGAGCCGACCCCGGCAGCGATCGGCCAAACTACCGGGGTAAAGAGCAAAAGGGGAACCCAGGACAGATAGAACTCGTTGGCAAACGTAGCGGTCTCATACCAGGCGAGCTTTTCGTAGGCTCCTGGAAATACCCCTCCCATATCCACACTACGAAATAGATGTGTGACTTGGCCACGGTCGTCCGCTCGAAAAGCCAGGTGGCCGGCACCTTCAGCCTGACGAAACAGCAGAGGCTCTACTTCGACCCACCGCCCGCCGTCTCGAGTGACCAGGTGACCTGCCGAATCGGCGCCGATGAAGAACGTCCCAACAAAGAGAGATATGAGCTTTTCAAGGGAGCGACGTCCATACCGCGTAAGTCGGTAGTAGCCGGTGTAAGGACTCAGATCTGCATCGACGTCCGGATCAAGCGGCTGGATCTGTGCGCTAGAAGGAAAGAACCGGTCCATGAACTCGGTGACGAATTCCTGCCGCAGTGCGGATGAGGAGGCGTTGTAGGCAAGCATAAAGCCTGTTTTCGGACCGGGCAGCAAGAACAGCAGGCTGCGATAGCCGGGAACGTCACCTGCGTGCTGGAGTACGCGATGGCCATTGACGTACTGCTCCATAAACCCGTAGGCCATGCCGGGAAGGCGCGGATGATGGCTGAACTGCTGTCGGTGCATGTCGCGCAGGCTGGCTTGCTGCAAAAGCTGTGTGTTGCCATAGCGTCCGCTCTGCAGGTGAGCAATCATGAAATGGGCCATGTCGTTCGCGGTCACGGACAGTGCGCCGGCCGGCGGCACGTTGCGAAATAGGAGGGGTAGCGGTCGATAGGTTTCGCCTGTCTAGCGATAGCCGCGAGCCAAATCTGCTGCCAGGGCGTCGGGCAACGGCAGATCGAACGTGCTGTGGTGCATATCAAGGGGATCGAGAATACGGTTTTGAATATGGCGCGCAAACGGTTCAGCGGATGCCTCTTCCAGCAGGAGTCCGAGCAGACCAAAGCCATGATTGGAATAGCTGGTCACCGTTCCCGGTGGCATTGTGCGGGGTGGCATGCGCTCGGTCAGATAGGTACGCAGCGGCCTTACCGAACCGCCATCACGGGCAGCATAGCCAATGTTTCGGTCGTCAAATCCAGCGCTGTGCGTCAGCAGATGGGCGACGGTTACCGGCGCGTCGAAAGCAGGCGCCAGCTGAAACGACTGTAGGTATTGATTGACATCCATATCCAGGTTCAGGACGCCCCGTTCGACCATCTGCATCACCGCGGTTGCGGTGAATAGCTTGGAGACCGAGGCCGCTTGAAAGAGCGTGGTGGCAGGGTCGACGTGGCGCCTCATCTCAAGATCGGCATATCCATAGCCTTTGGCGACGACAACGGCGCCGTCTTGAACCATCGAAAACACGGCGCCTGGGACGTGCAACGCCCCCATCCGCGCTTCGAAGAAGGTATCCAGGAAGGCGGATACGACAGCCGATTCCAACAGGATTTCTTCGCCCGCGTCATCTGCAGACGACGAACTGCATGTCGCAATAGCTCCTGCAGTGACGATGGCAAGAACGACTCTCTTATACATTTGCAGGGCACCCACGTTTTGGCAGATTGTGACAGTGATCGGGAGACGTGACCATACTCGCATGGCACGCTTCGCCATATCGTGGATTCTCTATCCCCTTTATATCAGGCTGTTTTTCAAACTGATAAACTGCTGATCGTTTCTGCACATAGTGAAACGACAAGCGTGCCGCCCCTGGCACGGACCCCAATCCAGGAGGGCCACTCAATGGGCTTGAGCCATCGGGAGCGCGTGCAGCAGGCACTCAACCACGAAGCGACAGACCGGGTAGCCGTGGATTTCGGTGGCGGCCCGGCGACTCAGATTCACCCGGATGCCTACCAGCGCTTGCTGACCTATATGGGATTCGAGCCGGAGGAGTTACGCCAGGCCGGTCGCGGTGCCGGCCAGGTCATCGTCCCCAATGAAAAAGTACTGCAGCACTTTGACATCGATGTACGTGGCATTTACCCGGGCCGGGCAGATGGGGACGCCAGCGCGACCCTCGATGCACACTCCTATATCGATGACTGGGGTGTGACCTGGCAGAAGGCCGACATGCGTGCCCAGTACATCAACGTGAAAGGGCCTCTCCAGCACCTGGTTGACCCCACCCCGGACGCCCTCGACAGCATCGACTGGCCGAGTCCCACGGATCCGGGACGGGTGCGGGGCTTGCGCGAACGGACGATCGCTCTACGTGAAGAGACGGATTACGCCATGGTCCTCAATCTGGGCAATACCACCTTTGCGCTTGCGCAGCGCCTGCGCGGGTTCGCGGAGCTATTCGAAGACCTGCTCCTGAATCCGGTCTTCGCCAGCGCGCTGATGGAGAGGGTGACGGACATCGTCTGTGGAATCGCGGATGCTGCCATTGGCTCAGTGGCGGACCTAATCGACGCCGTATCCACCGCGGATGACCTCGGTACTCAGACGCAGGCATTTATGCACCCGGATCTCTATCGCAAGATGGTGAAACCGCATCACGCCCGACTCGCCACGACCGTTCACCGCCTGACCCAGGCACGGATGATCCTGCACAGTGACGGTGCCATTCGGGAGTTGCTGCCGGACCTCATCGATATTGGCATCGATGTTCTCAATCCAGTCCAGGTGAACGCCGTCGGGATGGTACCCACCGAGCTGAAACGTGAATTCGGAAAAGATCTCTGCTTCTGGGGTGGTATTGATACGCAGAAGACCCTCCCTTTCGGCTCCCCGTCAGACGTGGCGACGGAGGTACGCAGCCGTATAGAAGAACTGGGAGCAGGCGGCGGTTACGTGGTCGCTTCCGTTCACAACATCCAGGCCGAGGTACCACCGGAGAATATCGTCGCCATGTACCAGGCCGCAACGAATACGAACTTGGCTTGAATGGACGATCATCCCGGATCGAACCAACAGGCAAACGCTCGTGTACTGTCCCACAATTAGGTGGTCATTATTCGGTCGGCATATTTTGTTCCTGGCAAGGCGCGAGGACGCCGTGGGTTGGGCACCCATAAGGACGAGCAACGAAGTCCAGGGACAAAATAGGCCAGCGAATAAGGCCACGTAATTGTGGGACAGTACACTAACATCGAGATGACGCGGTAGGTTGACTAAGCGTCCTCGCGAATGAACTTGCACTTGTGCCGACCCACCGCCACTTCATCACCGCGATCGTCAAACACCGCAAACTGAAAATTCACAAAATTGGTTCGACCGGACATGCCCTTTTCTGCCAGGTACTCGTTGACCCGGTAGCGTCCATAGGGCATGGGTCGCGCTATTTTGATGGCATGGCCAGCCCACATGCCCGGAGCACGCACCGCCACGGTCGGTACCAGCTTCCAGTGCACAGTTCTGAGCGCTACCCCCATCAGGTATTGCGGGTGGATCAGCGTCTGCCAACAGGCGGATTCGTCCCCAGCGGCTTGCAGCATGGGTTGTACATGCTCCCTGGCGATTTGCAGTGTGTTTTCCTCGAACGTCTGGCCGATTCCGGCATCGGGAAATATGTGCTCCGGTCCGCCGGCACTGTTCCAGGGATCCTGATAGCCGAGACCCGCCCTGCCCGCACAACAGAGTCTGTCATCGTCGGTCTGCACGTCACAGGTTATGCCCTCGTCACAGACCGCGGCAGTGGTTCGGACCCGATCTGATGTGTAGACCGGAGCGACGAAATTCAAGTCGTACCAACCCCCTTCGAACCAAGCCGACCCAAAGCGCTCGAGAATGGCAGGCATCGCGCTGCTGCCGACAACAGTGCCTGGTACAAACGCGCCCCTGAATCCCAGTCTCCGGGCCGGTTCATCGTCGTGAATGGAGCCCTGTTTGCCCGCGGCAGTGTTTTCCAGCCCCTTCCAGGGTCCCTCGTAGTGCCAGTTCTGATCCCTCATGGAGGTTCCTCACGGTTTGGATCGATAGGGCAATTCCGGCATCAGCACTTCTTGACCGTCGATCATCCTGGCTCAAAGAACGATCGTGCCTTACTTTGGGGATTGCTCACGATCTGAAAAGGGCCGGCCAGCGAGTTAGTCAGAGAACATGCCGGTACCGATGCGAATCGGTACTTCTCCAGAATTGACTAACAGACGATTCAAGCCGCCTGCCTGCGTCGAGGGACCGAACAACCCGGCCACTCATCACTGCAGGATAGCAAAAAGCAGATGGTTAAAGTAAGTCCCCGGGAATATGATGGGGTTTAGGTTTCTGGATTTGAACTGATAGCGGTATGGCGGGCAGGTATGTTGCAGCTTTTAATGAATGGCCAAGTGCAGTTGTTCGTCATCATATTGGTGGCGATCACACTCTCCTTGACACTGCACGAATACGGTCATGCCCAGTCAGCTAAACTGTTGGGGGATGACACCGCTGAGCGCCTGGGTCGCTTAACGCTGAATCCGCTGGCACATATCGATCCCGTCGGCTTGTTAATGGTCATCATCGTTGGCTTTGGCTGGGCTAAGCCGGTTCCGATCAATATTCGAAATATGAAATCTCCTTGGGCCGGTGCCGCGGTCGCGGCGGCCGGTCCCCTAATGAATTTGCTGCTGGCAGTCGTGGCAATCAATCTATACGCCTGGGGTGCGAAGACAGGCTCTTTCGAATTGACTGGGTCCAGAATAATGGCCCTCAGCATTGTGGCTCAGATCAATCTCTTACTTATGATGTTCAACCTGATACCACTTGGCCCACTAGATGGACATTACATCATGTCATGGCTGTTACCACGCAACCTGGGTATGCGCTACGATGAATTCAATGCACGTTTTGGCTCATATGTGTTTCTGGCTCTGATCCTAATCAGCTTTGCGGGGGTGCCGATCTTTCGTGTTCTAATGTCATTCAGTGAAGCATTGATACCCTATATCATGTTTGTTTAACGCAGTGGTTGCCACAGTAAAACAAACGGTTGGTTTTCGAGACAGTAGGTGATGTCGTCATGCACCTGACATTGAGATCCTGGTGAGGGCATGATGAACGCACTAAATCAGCACGCCCGCATGCAATCGGCGAGGAGCATGGTTCCGGAGTATGCAGTAGGTTGAAATACTTTGAATTCAGCAGTGCCGCCAAGCGATACGCTGTTGGGCGCCCCTACATTCATTCGGTGGTCGTCGACAGGATCGAGCAGTTCACCGGTGAGTCCCGCTTTCGCAGAGGACTCGACGTTGCCTGCGGAACAGGACAGTCTTCAAATGCACTGAAACAGATCTGCGACTCCATAACTGCCACCGACATATCACGTCCAATGCTCGACCAGGCGCCCGCAGACGACAGGATTACCTACCTCTGTTGCCCTGCAGAACAGTTGGCTCTGGCTTCCGCAGCGTTCGATATCGTCACCGTCGGTCTGGCCTTTCACTGGTTTGACAGAGACCCATTTCTGCAGGAAGCCAATCGTGTGCTGGATGCCGACGGCTGGCTGATCATCTATCAGAACTACTTCTACGGGAAAATGAAGAGTAACCCGGATTTCGAAGCCTGGATGGCAGGTGAATACCTGAAAGAATATCCGGTCCCCCCACGAGACGATTCCACCTTTGGCGAAGAGCAGGCGGCTGGCTTTGGATTCAGCTTTGAGGGCAAACAGAACTATGCAAGCGATGTCGGCTTTACCATTGAAGAGCTGTCGAATTATCTAAGCACGCAAACCAATATGATCGATGCAATCGAGTCAGGTCGAATATCCACGCAGAAAGCTTCCAAGTGGTTGAAGGGTCAACTGGCCCGGTTGTTCGTCAGAGAACGGGAGACCTTGCGATTTGGCGGGTGGATCATCTACTTGAGGAAGGAGCCGGCCAAACACATTCACTCCGTCGCGGCGCAGTCGCCCCGGAACCCGGACCAAGGTGATTGACCGAGGGGCGTCAGCTATAATCGATGTTGCCGGGACCTTGACAACCCGGTAAGGTTACAATCATTATCGTAACTGGCGGAATAAGGCGTTGATTATGAAGGTTAAGATCTTTCGACAGAGAATTACTCAGATTCACGAAGGTGAAGAAGAGATCAACACCTGGTTGGCTGAATCAGAAGGAGCGATAGAAATAGTATTTGTCCAGCAGTCAGCCTACTTGACCGATGGCGGCGAACGAGCTGCTGCCGGCTATATCGTCACAGTTTGGTACAATGAGACAGGTCAGTAGAACTAGAGGATTCGACAGCACCGCAGGGGGCAATAATCGGGCGGCAATCAGCCGAATTCCTAGTCATCGGATGGCGGTTTGTCAGTCGAACGCCGACCATAACTCTGCCGACGTGGTTTCAGTTCAGATACAACTCGCTTGCCTGACCTTCTATCCGGTTCGTTTGCACGACGATCTACTTTGTTGACGCGCCGCTCGACTTTTCTGTCCGCCATCTTGTCTACTACCTTCCTGCACTCTACTGAGAATCGTGCTTGCATTTTAGAACGCCAAAGGCTTATTTGCCATAGAGTTGAGAATGGAAGGTAAGGTAAAAGCGACGGTTGGCAGGTCGTGTGCATTCTATGACCTGACGATCTCCCGGCAGAGATTTCTTGAGCGTCGCTACGCTGTCGGTTTTCTGTTTCTAGTTCCGTTGTGAAATCCCCAACCGGTCACCAATGGTGCGAAGCCATCGTATGTGATCTTATAGAAAACGTCTGATTGTTGTGCACCCTTCGGGGGCCTATCAGTGCAATCAGACTTTGTGTTCGGCTGGCTGACATCCATTTATCCATTGCGCCGGAAATGTCCTCCGGTACAATTCCAGCAGAATCCTGCTGCGGACTAGGGGTACAGATGAGCAAGAGTGAAATTCACGTTGAGCTGAACAGGGCCTTTGCCAGCGGCGGCGGTCGCGACCTGAAGTGCGATATCTACACGCCGGGGGACCTCGATCAGCCCGCGCCCGCTGTTCTGATCATACATGGTGGTGGTTGGCGATCGGGAAGTAAGGACTGGATGGCGGGTTCCGCTCTGCATCTTGCCGGCAAAGGGTACGTCTGTATCGCCAATGAATATAGACTAAATACCGAGTCAACGTGGCCTGCTCAGATAGAGGATGTGAAGGCGGCCATTCGCTGGATCCGCGCGCATGCGGATTCGCTCGGTGTTAATCCTGACATGATCTGCCTGCAGGGCCATTCAGCCGGCGCCCACCTGTCGTTGCATGCTGCGGGAACAGCCAACCAGGAGCGGTTCTCCGGCGTGGGTGGACACCCCGGTGTCGACGAATCAGTTGCCGCCACAGCGGTCTTCTATGCACCGGTACGCTTCTCGTTAGGACAGGAAGAACTAAGCGGCGCCACTCCCCTCAGAGCCCTGCTGGGCCATGACGGTGGGTCCGGGGAAGAAGCCAGAAAGGCTTCCCCGATTGAATACGTGTCTGCTCAGTTTCCACCCACGTTACTGTTACACGGAACGGCCGATAAGGTGGTACGACCCTCGGCCAGCATGCGCATGTATGAGGCGCTGTCGACCGCAGGCGCCGAGGTGGAACTACACATGCTGAGCCACCTGCCGCACGGTTTTGCACGACGCGGCCGTTATCTGGCTGTCTATCAAGATGAAATCGATTTCTTCCTGCAAAGGACTGTATTGGCGCGAGACAGATCGGCTAGAGAACTACAGCATTCTCCGCGCTGATCAGCGGCTCATGAGGTCTCTGCCACGGGGCCGGGTGGCAGTACCGTGAATTTCTTCTGTGCTAAACGGGCACCCTTGTGCCAGATCTGGAAAACCCACTCCCCCGGGACCAACTCCCAGGGCTCATCAAAACCGTAACCGTACAGAGACTTCCTGCCGATTCTTGAGGTAATTGTCTCCGTGGATTTTTTGTAGATTCTGCCGCGAGGATCCACCAGGCCGGCATCGGGAAACAGGATGACACAGGTTACCTTCATGCCACCACCCTTCGGAGAACTGTTGATCAGGTATTGGATGCCGAAGCTGGTACCCAGTACCGCTGGGATCTCCGTGGTGTATTCGGTAAAGGTAACACCCTTGACACCATCCGCACCCGGGGCATCGGCAGTGCTGGGTTGTACCCTCACTTTTTCTCTGGCAGTAAAGATGCCGTAGCCTACGATTTCAACCGCACGGACGAGTGTGGACGTTTCTGCACCGGCTTGGAGGCAGGTCAATGACAGCAAAACAGGAATCAAAAGTCGCATAAGCTGGCTCTTTCAGGGAGTGTCCGACCGAACCATTCTCCCCCAATCAAGGCCGTTGTGAAAGAACTGGATTGCGACCCCCTCATCTGGAACGGCGACGAGAAGCAGACCGGCGCGAACCGACATGCGGGTGCGGCAAGCTCAAGTGCGTAGCCCAAACTGCTTCAAGAGGTGAATTAACTGCTCTCCAGCGGGTCTAAACCTTCAAGCGAGATGACAAAACCTGTTTAAAATTAAAGACTAAAGCAAAATCCCAAACACCACATTCACTTGCTTTTAGATCTTGTTGCAGTAAAATTTCGCCACTACAGACTACAGTCAACACCTCAGGCGGGAGATCCAACCGATGGCTGAAACACAAGTTGCATACCAACGCAGTCAAGAAGCAATACTGGCGACCAACAAGGTCCTCAGAAATACCTATCTACTACTGTCCATGACCCTGTTCTTCAGTGCTCTGACAGCCGCGGCAGCGATGGCAGTCGATGCCCGTCCGATGGGATTGATATCCCTGTTTGTCATGCTCGGTTTGCTGTATGGCGTGCACAAGCTCAAGGATAGCGGCTGGGGTCTGGCGATGGTATTCGCGTTCACCGGATTTATGGGTTTTGCTCTGGGACCCCTCTTGAACTACTACATGGCGACAGCTGGTGGTACCGAAACTGTCATGACGGCACTTGGCTTGACGGGATTTATCTTCCTGTCATTGTCAGGCTATACCTTAACCACCCAAAAGGACTTCACCTTCCTGCGGGGCTTCATATTTGTTGGCCTGATGGTTGCGATGGGTACGCTGTTGATTCTGCTCGTTGGACCTCTATTTGGATTTCATGTGCCGGGACTGTACCTGGCCTATTCCGCCGGCCTGGTTATTCTGGCGTCGGCTTTGATCCTGTTCGATACCAGCCGCATCATCCACGGTGGCGAAACCAACTACCTGCTGGCAACGGTCTCGCTGTACCTGGATATTTACATTCTGTTCACTCACCTGTTGCACCTGCTGGGCGTATTCGGGGGTGACGACTAGAACACAAAGCCGTATATTCAAAAGCCTCGCTTGGTCGCGGGGCTTTTTTTGTCCTACTGATAGGCAAGTAGTATCTTATGATCTATTCACTGGCAGTTTACGGACCCCCCTACACCTATCAGGCATCCGACACCGCCTTTCATTTCGCCGAGGCCCTGCTGGCAAAGGGGCATGAACTGCACCGCGTCTTCTTCTACCACGACGGAGTCTACAACGGTACGCGCCTGTCGGTGCCCCCCCAGGACGAAATCAACATTCCGGCACGCTGGTCCGAACTGGCCGGCAAACACGAGGTCGACCTGGTGATCTGTGTGGCATCCGCCCTTCGCCGCGGTGTTCTGAATGCAACCGAGGCGGAGCGTTACGAACTGGACAGCGACAATATGGGCACGGCATTTAATCTATCCGGCTTGGGTCAGTTAATCGATGCAGGCATCCACTCCGACCGGCTCATTACGTTCGGCGCATGAAGAAATTCCTGTTCGTAACACGACACGCACCCTACGGCACCTCCTTCGGCAAGGAGGGATTGGACGCCGTCTTGATGGGCTCCGCGTTCGTCCCGGTCACGCTGCTTTTCATGGACGACGGCGTGCTGCAGTTGAAGAAAGATCAGCGTGCCGCGAGTCTTAACATCAAGGACTATTCGCCAACCTTTGCCGCCCTGAATGACTATGACGTAAAGGACATCTACGTGTCCGCTGATTGCCTTAAGGAACGAGGCCTGAGCGCGCAAGATCTGGTCATTCCGGTTGCAGTCATCGACGACGATGGAATCAGGGACCTGATGAAGAAGCAGGATGTCATATTGAGTTTTTGAGGAAAGCTGCATTTAACATGATTCTACACACGGTGAACAAATCACCTTTCTCGCAAAACACCTTGCGCTCATGTCTGAGGGTGGTTTCCAATGAAGACAGCGTTGTGCTGATTGAAGACGGCGTCTATGCTGCGCTCGACGACTCCTCTTGCAGTGAACTGATAAAGAATGCACTACAGAGGGTTGCGGTCTACTCTCTACTCCCCGATCTCAAGGCACGGGGCATTGAACAGCGGATCATACACGGAATCCAAACTATCGATTACAACGACTTTGTCAGTCTCACAGAAAAACACGCCCGCGTGCAGAGCTGGTTCTGAAGATCCCTATGAATCCCAGCCAACACATTCAGCCAGTCGCAACCGACAAACAGGGCCACCTAAAGAACCTGTCAGAATGGTCTCCAGACATCGCCCAACAGCTCGCTGAAGGGGAACAAATCGAACTGACCGAAGAGCACTGGGAGATCATTCACATCATCCGCGACTACTACCAGCAGTTCAAGATCTCCCCCACCATGAGAGTGCTTGTAAAAGCCGTCAGGGAAAAGCTCGGACCTCAGAAAGGCCGCAGCATTCACCTAATGCTCCTGTTTCCCAACAGTCCTGCCAGACAGATCAGCAAAATAGCGGGCCTGCCCAAACCTACCAATTGTGATTAGCCTCCACTCCATCGATTGACAAAAAACAGACGTACAGACTCAGTAGCCGGTACTCACCAAGCGTGCAGCTGCTTGAGACATGGGATGGGGGTATTGCTGGAGTGCCTTCGGAGCGCGGTGGAGCCATGGATGGCGGAACCGTGATCCAGGTGTCTTGGGCCATGGATGGCCCAAGGCAAGTAACGTAAGCAATACCCCCATCCCATGTCTCAGGGACTTGTACATACGAACAAACAGGTTTGACTCACTGCCCCTCTTCTGCGCAGTAAAGGAAAAGGCCGGTCCTCAATCACACCGACCCCTTTTGTAGAAGTGTTAAGAGAGTACTACTCAAACCCAGGCCGATCCGGATACCACCTCAGTTTCTCATGCAGCTTAACCACCTCCCCGACGATAATCAGTACCGGCGCGGCTATACCAGCCTCATTGGCAAGCTCCACGATGGTGTCGAGAGAACCGGTCAGCACACGCTGCTCCGGCGTGGTTCCCTTGGAGATCACGGCGATGGGAGTCTCCGCCCGCGCGCCATGTTTCATCAACTGCCGGCATATGTCCGCCAGTCCCGCCAATCCCATATAGAACACGATGGTCTGGTTGGTGGGTATCAGTTCATCCCAGTTCAGATCAACGCTGCCCTCGTTGAGCTGGCCCGCCACAAAACGAACCGACTGTGAATAATCGCGGTGAGTTAACGGGATGCCGGCATAGCTGGCACAACCGTTGGCAGCGGAAATGCCCGGCACCACCTGAAAGGGAATTCTGTTCTCACTGAGTGTTTCGATCTCCTCGCCACCACGACCGAATATAAACGGGTCACCCCCCTTCAAGCGCAATACTCTCTTGCCCTCCCTCGCCAGGCGTACCAACATATCGTTCAGATCCTCCTGGTCGATGGAATGGTCAGCCCGGCGCTTGCCTACGTAATGCCGTTTGGCATCACGTCGAACCAGCTCCAGAATTCCGTCCGACACCAGATTGTCGTACAGGACGATGTCGGCATTCTGCATCAAACGCAGCGCCTTGGAGGTTAGCAGATCGGGATCCCCGGGCCCGGCACCGACTAGATAGACCTCTCCCAGCAGCGTCTTCTCGTCGCGGTCACGAAGGCTTTGCTCGAGCAACTGTTCCGCTTCGGCCTCTCTGCCCGCCAATACCAGCTCGGCCACAGGACCATCCATGACCCACTCCCAGAACCTGCGCCTCTGCGCGGCTGCCGTAATCAACTGCTTGATCTTATCCCGGAACCTGCCAACGAATTCAGCCAGTCTGCCATAGCTGACAGGGATCAGAGACTCAAGCTTCTCCCTTAATTTCCTGGACAGCACGGGTGAGGTCGCGCTGCTGGAAAAGGAGATGAGTACGGGCGACCGGTCCACTATGGAAGGAAAGATGAAGCTGCAGAGATCGGCACGATCCACCACATTGACGGGCAATTGTCGCGCGTTCGCGTCTTGCCACACCTGCCTGTTAAGCGCTTCGTCATCGGTAGCGGCAATGGCCAATGCAACCTGCTGCAAATCACCAGCATGGTAACTTCCGATGCGGCAGTCGCCGCCGCTGGACTCAACGAGTGCAGACAGATCGGCATCGATGGCAGGCGCAACCACCCTGACATCTGCCCCCGCTCTCAAGAGGATCGTTGCCCTGCGCAGGGCAACTTCGCCACCGCCGACCAGCAGGCACGGTTTTCCCCTCAAGTCGAAGTGAAGCGGCAGGTATTCCATGTTCGAAAAATCCGCGTTGCCGGTGTGAAGGGTGTAATTATCCGACAGTAACGGCAGAATTATCCGACATTAACGATGCTATCGCCATGCATATAGGGATGCCGCACTAACGGTAAGGTCATCCGACATTAATGATGCTATCGCCATGCATATAGGGATGCCGCACTAACGGTAAGGTCA